>Ga0187777_10000116_pt1 | contig 58981 bp, 55 predicted proteins | sample 1015_Q2_SP5_10_M_FD_132416 | JGI IMG/M metagenome (GOLD analysis project Ga0187777, IMG submission 132416) | Tropical peat soil microbial communities from peatlands in Department of Meta, Colombia - 1015_Q2_SP5_10_MG | ecosystem: Environmental > Terrestrial > Soil > Wetlands > Peat | place... | reverse complement strand
TCGTTTCCGGTTAAAAGAGGCAAAGGGTCAACCGGTTTTGAATGCCGTGATCCATGATATTAGCGATGGAGGAATGTGTATTCGGACCGATTATACTTTAGAGCACTCCTGTGCAGTCATATTCGACGATGAGGCGGGGGAAAAGACGGGCATTGTGAAGTGGAAAGAAAAAGTCAGTGCTAACGATAACACGTGCCGGGCTGGTATCGAATTCCTACGGAATTGAAATGATCCTTTTAAGGATTAGAATTGTACAATAGCCGATTTAAACAAGAGAGCAAAATCAGCCCTGAAGAGAAGCGGGACGAGAGAAGTTAATACAAGACAGTTTGATAGAAACGAATATGTAGCCGCCTTTGTTAAGAAAGAGGTAGGCGATATCTGTGATTTATTTGTCCTGAACAGTATTTGCGTTGACACTTGTTGTAAAGATAACTCGTAACCTATTGGATAAGAAATGAAAAATAGGGTCAAATGGATTTGGGGAGGAATTAGTCTTTCTCTATTCTTAATAATTATTCTTATTTTCACATTCCGAGTGCCTATCCTGATGCGAGCAGGCCAGTTTATGGCGCCTGAGGGTAATTATATTGCTGATGTCGCCATTCTTGAAGGTACTGAATTTATTAATAGAGGTATGGTAAGGTGTGGGATGAATTTGCTATCATCAGGAAAGGTCAAACGAATTATTGTCGTATTGCACCGAATTGCTCCATCTGACAGACCTTTTGCTTTCAATGAAGATTATCCACATCTTGTCAAGAAAGAAATGGAAGCCCTCGGACTGAAAGAAAGGGATTTCAGCATCATTGTAACCCACATTCATCAGCCAATAACCTTGACAGCAGCGAGAGGAGCATTGGAGACTATCTCTAAAGAAGATGTAAAGAGTGCCATCCTACTGTCATCAGGTTTTCATGCGCGGCGGAGCTATCTTGTATATCAACATTTATGCATTCCATTCCATATTAAAATCTTCCCTTCTGCCTGCTTTAATTCATATCAACTTGACCATTGGTGGTCTCAAGAGAATGGATTGCGTGACTTCGCTGCGGAACTTCTGAAGCTGGCTTATTACATCGCTGGAGGATATATTCCGTTAAAGTTGTCTTACTAACTCTATCGGGGCGTTATGTGCAATGTTCAACCAGTAGTCAATGATCTCTGACTGAAATTGCAGCAATATAGGTAATTCACAGAACTCGATCTTGTTAGAATGCAATATTCCCAGGTGAAAGATGTCAAGAGTTGTGTTTACAGCAATTGTCGACGCAGATAGCGTCCAGGACACCTTATCCTTATGAACATAGACTTGATATTTGGATTTTGAACTTTATCCTTCTTATCATGAGCAAACTGGAAGAAACTTTACGATCAGCATTTGGGGAGAGCGCCACCCAAATAGAAGGGCAGCAGCCTTCCTCTATAGCCGCGTTCCTCGTGCCGAGGGAGCGGTTCGCGGAAGCGGCAAAGGCGCTCAAGAAGGAATATGCCTTGCTTGCGGCCGAGTGGGCTACGGATGAAACCCTTTTGGGAAAAGGCTTCGGGATCTACGCCTGCTACCGCAAGGAATCGGAATATCTCATCGTGAAAACATCTGCACCAGCCGATGATCCCACCTTCCCCAGCCTCACTAAAAAATTCGTCCCCGCCTACCGGTTCGAACGGCAGATAAGTAGCCTGATGGGTGTGACTGCCATCGGCCATCCCGACCAGCGGCCATGGATAAAACATGAAGACTGGCCAGAAGATGCCTGGCCGCTCAGGAAGTCATTTGATGCGTCGAAATCGCTCCCGCGGGTTCCCGGTGAGTACCGCTGGATACGGGCAGAGGGAGAGGGCGTCTACGAGATCCCAGTAGGGCCCGTGCACGCAGGCATCATCGAGCCGGGCCATTTCCGATTTCAGGCCGTGGGGGAAGACATAATCAATCTGGAAGAGAAGTTGGGTTATGTTCACAAAGGGATCGAAAAGAGGTTCGAGGCTTTCTCGTGGCATGAGGCTTCACGCCTGGCGGCAAGGACGTCCGGCGACACCACCGTCGCTCACAGTTTGGCCTACTCGCAGGCAGTGGAGGCCCTGACCGGATGCATCCCTCCTGACCGGGCGCTGTGGCTCAGGGCCCTGTTCCTCGAACGCGAGCGCATCGCGAACCACCTCGGCGACCTGGGCGCCATCTGTAATGATGTTGCATTCGCGATCCTCCTGTACCAGTTCATGCGGCTCAAAGAGATGTTTCTGCGTACGAATCTCAAGCTCTTCGGCCACCGGTTCATGATGGACAGAATCGTACCAGGCGGAACGACTTTCGACATCGATGCGGACGGCGTAACGACAATCCTCTCGGAGCTGGACTGGCTGGAGAAGGAATTCGAGCGGCTCGTGGTCATCTACGATGAAAACTCCTCCGTCGAGGACCGGGTAAGGGATACGGGCATCCTCAAATCGGAGAAGGCGCGGGAACTCTGCGTCGTGGGTTTCGTTGCGCGTGCAAGCGGGCTGAACCTTGACTGCCGTATTCACCACCCGTTTCCTCCCTATGACCGCATCAACGTGAGCATCCCAATTCTCGTCTCAGGCGATGTCCATGCCCGGGCGTGGGTCAGAGTGGAAGAGGTCAGGGACTCCATGCGGATCATCCGGGAGATACTGAAAACCCTTCCGGATGGCGAGATTGCCGCATCTGTCGGCTCGCCCATGCCGGACAGGGCGGGTTTCGCGGCGGTAGAAGGCTGGCGCGGCGAGGTCATCTACTGGGTCCAGTCAGGTCTAAAAGGTGAGATAAACCGATGCATGGTCAGGGACCCGTCGAGCGTGAACTGGCTGGGGCTTGAGCAGTGCATACACGGGAACATCGTTCCCGACTTTCCGCTGTGCAACAAGAGCTTTAATCAGTCGTATTCGGGACATGATCTATGATGGATCTCGAGTCCTTTGCGACATTGCAGTAACTTGATGTCGTTTTGACATGAACTTTATCTAGGAGCCTTATGATACGGATCCTTGGTCAGATATTCCGGACCGGCATCGTCACCGAGCCGCTTCCTCCAGTTACCGACCCGGAGATCGAGAAGATAGGCGTCGAGCTGGGAAAAATTATCAAACGGCATTTCAGGAGAAGCCTCGCCATCCGGCAGGTGGATGCCGGCTCGTGCAATGCATGCGAGCTCGAGATCCACGCTATCAACAATCCCATCTACAACTGTGAGCGCTTCGGCATTCATTTCACCGCCTCTCCGCGTTTCGCGGACATGTTGCTGGTCACGGGACCGGTCTCACACAACATGGAGATCGCTCTTAGGAGGACCTATAATGCCACGCCTCCTCCGAAACTGGTTGTTGCCGTGGGAGACTGCGCATGCACAGGTGGCATATTCGGAGAGAGCTACGCGTCTTTGGGCGGGATCGAAAAGGTCATCCCGGTGGACGCACGCATCCCCGGATGCCCGCCGACGCCTACGGCCCTGCTCCAGGGCATCCTGAAAGCAGTGGGCAGATAGCGCTTTGTTTCATTGATTCCGGATCGATTTTGCGAACAGCTAATTGTTGATTATATTTTACAGGAGGGGGAATACGCTGATGGGAATGATTGGCGCGCTTTGGGGGCTAATGGGGGTCATTCTGCTGCTCGGGAGCGCTGTGTATAGACTGACACCTTTGGCAGTGCAGGCTTTTACCTATGAGATGCTATGGTATCATTGGGTTTTCCTGGCGCTTGTCCTCTTCTTCATGGCCTATGCCGAGGGTTATCGCGCGTTCCAGAAGGGATTTTCCCCGCGTGTCGCGGCGCGCGCCCGGTATCTGCGCACTCACCGTAATAATCTCCACTTGATTCTTGCCCCGCTGTTCTGCATGGGTTACTTTCACGCGCCAAAGAGGCGGCGGGTTACATCCATCTCGGTGACATTGGGCATCATCGCGCTTGTCATCCTTGTACGGCTCCTGCCCCAGCCCTGGAGGGGGATCGTGGACGCGGGCGTGGTCGTGGGCCTGGCATGGGGCCTCATCTCGCTTTTGATCTTCGCAGCCCAGGCATTCAGAGCGCAAGAGTTTCCCTATGCCCCGGAAGTCCCGGAAGAGAAACTGAGTGAGGCAAATGAGTTACCCTGAGAACAGGAAGGGAAGGCATGAGACGGACATGCGGTGATGCAGACTCATTGCATGATATAATCATGCCAAGGAGAATGTGAGCGCTGTGGAACCGGAAACGAAAATGATGCCTGGCAGGCTCGTGGTGTTCCTCATCGGCCAGACCGATACGAACCTTGAGACGACGGAGGTCGTCGAGGTCAAGGCAATAAAGAGCGCCCCCAGCTACCTCGATGTCATCCCCAAGCAGAAGATCATCAGGCTCGAAAAACGCGATGTCGACGGCATCGAGGTCGGATTCCTTGTGAAGGCATATCTGCCGGATGCAGTCGTGGTTGAAGCGTCCCTCGACATGGAGGATCTCCTGTCCGACGCCACTCTGGAATTCAAACGCTCACTCACCGGCGAATGCAGAAAGATCCTGGAAGAGTTCACCTGCAACCGCGAATTCGACGAGGAGTATGGCGTGTACTGCATCTCGGGCTACAGCGGCGACCCCGAAGTCTATCTGTCCATGTATGGAGAAAAGATCGCCGCCTTCCTCAAGAACGAAAGGATGCCTCTCGACGAGGAAGAGGTGCAGGCCACGCTGTCGTCCTATCTCAAATACGGGAAGGACGATATCACGATCGTGGATTGGGACGGCGCGTTCATATTCGATTCTGCCGGGGATTTCGATAGCAATATCGAGCTGTTTGAGATTGCGAACCTCCAGCTCCTTAAGTCCCGCATGCTCGACGACGATCTCGATGAACGGCTGGAAAAGACCCTTCATCTGACGAGGGCGCCGAAGCGGATGCCGATTATCAGTTCCGGAGAGGTGAGGAGGGTGCTCAAAGAGATCATCGAGATACGGACCCAGTCCATCCTCGAATCGGAAGCCGTGGAGCGGAACATCAAGTTGATCGGGGACTGGTACTCTGCAAAGCTCTATTCCCTGATATCGAAGAAGTTTCATCTCGACAGCTGGAAAGCCGAGATCAAGGAAAAGCTCGACACACTCGAGGACGTCTACACCATGGCAACGGAAAACTTCAGTGTGTCGTATCGCGCCACCCTCGAATTCATCATTCTCGGCGGATGGTTCGTACTGCTTCTTCTCTACGTTGCTGAATTTCTCTTTCTGAAATAGCCGCAAAAGCAGGATATTCCCTGATCGAGACCTTAAAGTTCATTTCGTGCCGGCCAATGTAAAAAACACACGCCGCATGACGCTGCTGTTTCAGGAGAATATGGGGCGCGAATTGTAGCCGATGCAGTTCTTGGTCACCGAGTCGGGTGATGCTATGAAGCGGTGTGGACCGTCTTTCTCCTAAGATCATGACTTGCTTCGTAGTCCGGGCGCCCTTTTGCCCATCCCGAAGCAGCATTGTTTCTGCATCCTAGGGATCATCGTTTGCTGTATGTATATAGAAATGCCGGCTTGCAATCTGAAGTGCTTTGATCGACCGCAAGGACTTTGCCGCTTCCTACCTCCATCAGCCTTCCTGTTATTGTATCCTCGCAACTTTCAGTGTCATTTACTTTCTTCGGATTGCGAGCGAAGGTGGTCGCGAGTATATGAGTGGCACCGGTCGTTTTGCCGATTGTTGCTCTTGCGTTATCTGAAATAAGTCCTGTCATGTTCATCTTATATCCGTCGATGATTTCTTCAAGGCGCGATCTATCAACAAATGATACCCCGTCTTGGCTGTCCAAATTATTGAGCACATTATTTTCGATGTCCCTCTGCAGCTGATTTCTCGTGTTTTCTTCCCATGAGTAGTTATCTTCGCTTGTATTGTTCTTTACATCGGTTACAATGACAGCCAGATTGACCTTCTGCTCATCGATGACCGAAAGTTCGTATATCATGTAAACAGACGGTGGCGAATTGAAATACAGTTTCGGTGTGATCGTAAAATCCAATATTTCGTTATAACGATTTACTGCGAAGTGGACATCCTCCCCCCTGTTCAGCTGCATCAATTTCAGGAATTCCTTATGCGAGATTCTATTGCCATTGACCGCTACGATCAAATCTTCTGGTTGGATGCCGGCGTCCTTCGCAGGAGAATCGGCATCAACAGACTCGATGGATAATCCGCCTTGGGCTTCTTTGACATCAAGCCCGGTCCGATATACGGGTATTAGATAATGAGAAGACAAAATTCGAGAATTTTCTGGCTGATGATGCGCTGCACAATTAAAAAGAAGAGGCAGACAAACAAAAAGAAAAAGTAATGTTTTATTGAACATATAGCCTCCCTTGAGGGACCCCGTAGCTTTAACCGTCTTTAAGGCTTTTCAACTAGTGTTATCGGCATTTTTGCTGCTAATCTTTAATGATTGGGCAAAAGAGGTTTTGAACTAATACATCCGCGCAATCCCCCTGCCAGGCGTAGATCGCCAGGAGAGGGTCAAGCGGATTGGTTGGATTTCTTTCTGGGTCTGTCCGGTGATCCCTGCCGGTCGATGTAGTCGCGAACGACTTCCAGCGAAACATTGCCGACGCTTCCCACATAGTAGGCCCTGTGCCAGAAGACGGGTTTAGAGTAGAACATCTTGATGTGTTCCGCAAACTGTCGGCGCAAACGTTTGGAACTCGCTGATTTAAGATTGTTGATAAGTGTCGAAATGTTGAGCGCGGGATGGATATCGATCAGCATATGCACATGGTCCTCCTCGCCCCCGAACTCAATAAGGCCGCATCTCCAATCGGAGAGTATGCCGGCAAATGCCGACCTCAGGAAGGCAAGCATCTCGGCATTTAAAACTTTTCTCCGGTATTTTGTGACGAATACGATATGCAGCCTAATCAAATATACCGCATGAGACAATGATTTATTTGGTTGATTTTCCATGCGACCTAAGATACAATAGAATCATGGCGCTGTCAAGCGGAGTAAAATTCAGATGCTACCCGACCGAGGAGCAGGCGAGAAGCCTCACTTTCTGGATGAACTGCCAACGGTATATTTACAACGCGAAAGTTGGCGAAGAGCGCTACTTCAGGAAATTCAGGGACAAGGCTCTTTCCCTCACCGGGATAGATATCCCCTTTGACCAGCAGTACTCGCACTTCAAGGACAGGAGCCTCACCCCGCATCTCTTCGAAGTGCCGTCTCAGGTTCTGAGGAACGGGGCAACCCGGTTCATGATGGCGTACAAGCGGTTTATCTCCGGGTTGGCGAGCCGGCCGGTGTTCAGGAAAAACAGGGGGCGACAAACCGTATGGCTCACCTCTGAGCTGTTCAGGTTTGAACCAACGGGGAGAACGAGAAAGCGAAACGGCAAAATCATCTATGGTCATAAATTGATGCTCAGGACGAAGAGCCATGGCCTTGGAGAACTAAGGTTTAAAGCTCATGTGGAGTACAACCTCCCGTCAACTATAACGGTCTCCCGGGATAGCGGCAAGTGGTACGTGTCTTTCTCCTTTGAGAAGGCCGGCTCTGAAATGGCCAAAGAGGTCCTGATAGACCTGTACAGCCACATGGGGAAGCAAGAACTCGAGCAGGTCAGTGTGGGACTTGACAGGGGATTGTATATCCCTGTTGCCGAAAGCACCGGGGATACCCACGGATTCAAGAAGGTCGAACTCTTCCGAATGGCGAGAAAGGATCGCCGGAGGAAGAGATACCAGAGGCAGATGGCCAGAAGAACAAAAGGATCGGGTAACTGGAAGAGGTCGCTCCGGGAAGCTCATAAGAGCAGTGAGTACGCGATGAACGTCCGCAAGAACTTCGCGCATCAGGCCAGCAGGAAGATCGTGGACGGGAGCTGTGAGGTGATCTTCTTCGAGGACCTTAACATAAAGGGCATGACCGCAAAACCGAAGCCGAAACCAAACGGCCATGGCGGCTATCTCCCGAACGGCGCCGCGGCAAAGGCTGGTTTGAGCAAAGCAATCCTTGATTCGGCGTGGGGCAAAGTAAAACTATTCACGAATTATAAAGCGCAAAGACTCAACAAACTGGTACTGTCGATACCGCCACATGGCACATCGCAGGAGTGTTCCCGGTGCGGGCACACTCACCCGGACAATCGCCTGTCACAGGCAGGGTTCGAATGCACGAGCTGCGGATTTACGGAGAATGCCGACATCAACGCAGCCCGCGTCATAAAATCACGCGGGATCGCAAAACTGATTGCCGGAGAATTTACCGTAAAGGCGAAGAAAAGGGCCATGAGGCTGAAGAAAAAGGCACCACTAGGGCAGGGACTGCCCGATGTTATGCGCGGGGAGAGGCACATAAGACGGCATATCGGGGAAACCGCTATGCTGCAAGCTTCTTTGAACCGTGAAACCCCCACTATAATCGCAGCATAAATATAGTGGCGGGTAGTTCATCTGTAGAAACAGCAATTCGGGGGCTAAGCCGACAGCAAGGAAGGAAGCCGCGATACGGACGGTCACGGACATGCGCTCTTACACGAAATGTACATGGGAATTACTGGAAAAAAGTTAACAAGGGCGAGACTGTCCGATGGGTAGAGCCTCTTACAAGTGGGATCTCAGAAAGAAGGAGCGATCAAACGCAGCATAAATTTAGTGGCGGGTAGTTCATCCGATCATCCCTAGGGACTTAACAGCGCTTTTTCTTACCCGCTCTTCGGGATCGTTGAGGAGCGCAAGGGCCCGGTCATGAATCATACCCAGAGACCAACAGCAAGGGCTGCTCAAAAGCCGCCCTTGATTACTCATTATCAACTTACTTGTGAATTAGTGGCCGCCTGCTTTCAAGAGACCGCTTGCCGCCAAAGACAGCACCAGCACTTCCACGATGGCAATAACGACGTACGCCGTATCCTTCTTCCTAAACAGGATCGGCAGGAGCACTAGGTAGCACAGTATCGTGAGTCCCGACAAGATCGCGATACCTACAAAATTGAGGTAGTCGCCCTTTCCGACCAGTGCAGCCCATTGCCAGCCAGTAGGTGCGTTGAGAGTATGGTTGAAATCGTGGACCCTCATTCCCCAGTATTTCGGCAGATCATCGATCGGAACGAAGCTCGGGATGACCCCTGATATGTAAACAATAAACGTGATGATAAGCAAGGCTAGACCGAACCACATGCCGATACTTAGGACGCTTGCGTATGCCATCTGTTCTTCCGATGCTTTGGTTTTTTCGTTCATCATTTTTCTTCCCCCTATCTCCAGACTCCGAGTCCCTTGAGCAGGGATCTAGCTCCTGCGAAGAGCAGGAGGCCAATCACCATCCATTTGATGGCCTTGGGTTTCGCCTTGGCGAGTATCTTCACGCCCACGATGGATCCGATCATGATGCCCACGAGGGACGGCACCACGATCATGGGAAGCACCGCGCCTTGGTTCAGATATACCCATGCCGCAGAAGTGTCGGTGATCGAGAGCAGGAACTTGCTCGTAGCCACCGATATCTTGAGCGGCGCGCCCATCATGAGGTTCAGCACAGGCACGTTCGCCCAGCCGGCGCCGAGACCGAACATGCCGGCCATGATGCCGATCACGATGAACAGGGTCAGACCCAGAGGCGTTTTGTGGACATTCCACTCAACGTCCTTGCCGAGCGATTCTTCCCGGTAGATGCCCATGATGCCGAGGCTCTGAGACAGCGCATCGGGCTTCGGCACTACGGGGAAGTCGGACTTCTTCGCCGTCGCCATGATGACCACGATGAGCAGGATGGTCGCGCCGAGGAGCGTATTGACGACATCCGGCTTGAGGGCGAGGCCGATCATCGCGCCGACGATCGCAGCTGCCGACGCGATAAGTGCGACGGGAAGAGCGAGGCGAAGGCTGGCGAGGTTCCTCTTGAGGAGACCAGGGCCGGCAGCAAGCGCGCCCGCAAGCGCCACGAGCAGGCCCGCGCCTCTCACGAAATCGATATGGAATGGGAAGAATCCGCCCACGATCGGCACAAAAAGCACGCCTCCGCCAACGCCGCCGAGGACAGCCAGAATGCCGAGGATAAACGTCACGATGAACAATGCCAGCGGCCAGATCCACCAAGGTGCTGTCGATGCCGGTCTTGCCGCAGTCGCAGCCAAAGGCGTCTCTACCGCTGCAGGTGCCGCCGCTTCATGTGTACCGGACGAAGCAAACACTGCACCAGCCGCAGTCAGCGCGATTAAAACGACCAGCAGCATGAAAAAGACCTTCAAATTACGCTCTACCATTTCTTGTCCTTTCCTCCCTCGTATGAGTCCAATCCAAAATTATTATTGAAAAATTCAATTGCAATTTGCAACTATATCGTTTCATTATGCACTTTTTCTTATAATATAATAATAGAGATGATGTCAAGAAAAATGTTCCCGTTTCAGTGCACAAAATCCATAAAATCATCATAACGCGCCATAAGAATTATTTATAAACAGTCCGGAATGAATTTGTGGTGCGCAGAAGCAAGAAAGTACAAGCATCAAAACATAAAAAGTGGCCGACATTCGCGGAACAAACACACTTGCATTTTATTCTGATCTTTACGAGACTGCTAAAAAAAAGTCCTGCACGGGAACAAGAGTGTTGCAGATGAAATCCCTGCAAGAAATTCACACAGGACGATTGGAGGAAAAAGAAAGGAAGTCACTACCGGTAGACTGGGCCGGGTCTTTCAAAGCGGAGTTCGGTCTGAAGGAGGGCCAATTTCAAGATGAAATATTGACGGGCTTGATATGCGTAAAAGACGGTTTTTACCGCCTATGGTTTTTGTGATTCTCCATTGCCTTTTTCGCCATATCGGCAAGGATGATGTCGGGGTCTGAAGCAGCGCGTTCAACGGCCTGCATCGCCTTGGGTCCGCCAATCTGGCCCAGGCTTCTGATGGCGCTCCTACGGACAATAAGTGATGCGTCGTGATTCAGTGCATGGATCAAGGAGGCAACGGACTCACGTGAACCAATCATCCCCAGGGCCTTAACGGCGCTCTTTCTTACCCGCTCTTCGGGATCGTTCAGGAGCGCAAGGAGCTGGGGTACCGCATCTTTCGAACCGAGTTCTCCAAGCGCGAAAGCTGCATTGCTCCTGACTCCCATATTGGGGTCTTTCAGCGCCTCTCTCAACGCTGCTGCAGCTTTTTTGTCCCTTAGCTTCCCCAGTTCTGACGCAGCCTTGACTCGGACCAGGCCGAGGCCATTTTGCAGATCATAAATCAAGTCTTCAAAACCCATTGTTTCCTCCTGAGGTCATTGCCTGATACTCGCGATAGAGGAGGGGAAAAGTCATGCCGGACCGTGATTTCGATAACTAATCAGTCTCCAGCCCATACTTCTTGAGCTTCCTCCAGAGAGAGACCCGGTCGATACCGAGTATCTGCGCGGCGAGGGTCTTGTTGCCGCCGACCTCGTTCAGCACCCAACGGATATACGCCATTTCCTGTTCCTCGAGCGATGGTATCTTGCCCTCCTTCTTCCTGAAGGTCTTGATGCTGAGCTCGCGCAGGTCCTCGGGCAGATGTCCAGACTCGATGGTGGCCCCATTCGTTAGCGCCACACCGCGTTCGATGATGTTCTCGAGCTCCCGAACATTCCCCGGGAAGTCGTAATTCATGAGCAGTGCGATCACGTCCTCGGTGATTTCGGTCACTTCTTTCTTCATAAGCAAGGCGTATTTCTTCAAGAAATAAAAGGAAAGCAGCGGGATATCGTCCTTTCGTTCAGAAAGAGGCGGAATGCGGAGCGAGACCACGTTTAGCCGGAAATAGAGGTCCTGTCTGAAGGCGCCGGTTTTCATGGAATCATGAATGTCCCTGTTGGTAGCGGCTACGAACCGCACGTCTACCTTCAACGGTTCCGTTCCACCGACACGAAGGACCTCTCTCTCCTGGATAACGCGGAGGAGCTTTACTTGCATGGACGGCGACATTTCCGTGATCTCGTCGAGGAACAGGGTACCTCCCGACGCCATTTCGATGAGCCCCTTCTTCATGCTGTTGGCGCCGGTAAATGCACCTTTTTCGTGACCGAACAGTTCATTCGATAGAAGATCCTCGCTAAAGGCGCCGCAGTTGAGAGCGAAGAAGGGGCCCTCAGCGCGTTTGCTGTTCACGTGGATGAAACGAGCGAAGAGCTCCTTGCCGGTTCCGCTCTCGCCGGTGATGAGCACATTGCAATCAGTCGGCGCGATCTGGCGTGAGGTTTCGAGAGTCTTCTCCATGTTCGAGTCCTGCGTAATGATCTTGACCCTGCCTTGATAGCTTTCGAGCTGTTCCCGCAGGTTCCGGTTCTCGGTTTTGAGCTTGACCTTGTGCACAGCCTCCTTCACGACCTTGCGCACCTCTTCAAGCTTAAAAGGCTTTGCAATATAGTAGAACGCACCGTGCTTCATGGTCTCAACGGCGGAATCGAGCGTGGCGTAGCCCGTTATCATGATCACTTCGGAATCTGGGTAAAACTCACGGCTTTTCCGCAGGATCTGCATGCCGTCGACCTTTTCCATGCGCAGGTCCGTAAGCACCACATCAAACTGCTGTTCATCGAGCAGCTTGAGCGCGTTCGGGCCGCTCTGCGTAGCCGTCACATCGTACCCTTCCTTTTTCATGACGTGCTCAAGGTTCCGGAGAGCGACCCGCTCGTCGTCAATGATCAGTATTTTTGCGGTGTCTTGCACGATCTTTACTCCCTCACCGGCAAACGCATCAAAAAAGACGTTCCCTTGCCGGGTTCGCTGTCCACGGCGATGCAGCCGTCGTGTTCTTCGATAATCTCGTGTACGATGAAGAGACCGAGACCTGAACCCTTGCCTACGTCCTTGGTCGTAAAGAAGGGGTCAAAGATCTTTGGAATGATATCGAGAGGTATACCGGAGCCGCTGTCCCGTATCTCGATATCAACGGTGTCTTCTTCAAGAGTGCACTTGCCGCGGTATTTTAGATAATTGTAGATGCCAATCTTTTCGTCCTCGATATCGTCAATCGTTCGGTGCTTCTCGGCCTTGATGGTTATCGTCCCCTCGTCCGTGGTGATTGCGTCAATGGCGTTTTTGACCAGATTCAGGAAAGCCTGTTGAATTCGCTGTTTGTCGGCCATGATCATGATGTCATTGGCGACGGCCAATGTGATCTCTATTCTCGCCGGTACTTGTCCTTTGACGAACTGGATAGTTTCTTCAAAGAGCTTTTTCAGCGACAGCTTCTCCTTCTTGAACTCCCTGTCCCGCGAGAAGTCGAGCAGGGAACGGACGATATTGCGTGCCCGGTCCGTCTGATCGTTGATCTGGGTCATGAGTTCCACTGAGAAGTCGGGGTCCAGAGGCCAGGATCCGGAAGGCCGTCGCTCACGCGCTTCCTTGAACTCTTCCATGAGTATCTGGTTGGACGAAGAGATGTTGGACAGGGGATTGTTCAGTTCGTGCGCCACGCCGGACAGGAGTGTGCCTAGTGACGCGAGCTTCTCGGACTGGATTAGGTGCCGTTCATGCAGTTCCAGCTCTTTGAGCATTTTGTTGAAGGCCTTCGTGAGGGAGACGATTTCACGATCCTTCGAGTCGATCGCAACACGCTCGAACTTCCCCTCGGCAATGACTCCCATGCTCTCTTCCAGTGATTTCAGCGGTCGCGATACCATACGCGACAGAACCTGGCCCAGGGCAATCACCGCAATGGAGATGAGCACGATCGACGTTATGAGGATGCGCTGGGAGTTGTTGAGGAGCGCCTGAAGGCTCCTTCTCTCTGTCTTCGAGATCTCTTCCGCGATTGTGATGATGTCCTTGCCGTTGGCGCGTATCTTGCCTTCGAGCATTGTCTTGCGAGCCGCATTGTTGGGCCGTTTTTCGACGCTCTGGTTGTTCAGCTCTGCGTATTGCTCCATGATATCCTTGTATTCTTTCAGCTTGACCTGGATCGCCGATATCTGTTCGGGTGATGCCACGGCAGTAAACCCCGTGATATTGCGATCGATGATGTCCTGGGCCTTGGACACATACGTGATGTTCTCGTTATAGTCCGACCTCTGTTCGTAGAGAAAGAAGTTCTTCTCGAACCGCCTGATCTCGAGCGTTGTGTCAAAAAATTCGGAGATAGCCTCACCGAACACGATCTTCTTTTCGACGTACCGAAGTTCAAGATAGGTGAACATGGTCAGGCCGATGATCATGGCTACAATGGCATAGTAACCGAACGTTATCTTCTGGCGTATGCTTGGTTTATAGTTGAACATGGGCTAAATCAGCACCGCTTTCACGACTTCCGTAATGGTGTCGGCGATCTGGATGTCGATGTCTCTTTTCATATCTTCGGTTAAATCATCGACATCGTCTTTGTTTCGTGCGGGCACGATCACGGTCTTGACCTTTGCTCGTTTGGCCGCGAGGATCTTTTCCTGGATTCCGCCGACACGGAGGATGCGGCCTGTAAGTGTTATCTCGCCGGTCAGGGCGACGTCACGCCGGGCGGGCCGCTTTGTCAGGAGCGAGGCGAGGGCAATAAGGATAGTGATGCCCGCCGATGGGCCGTCTTTCTGGATCGCGCCGGAGGGGACGTGGATGTGGATGTCGTGGCGCTCGAAGAAATTATCGGGGATCCCGAATGCTTCGGCATTGCTCCTGACGTAGCTGAGCGCCGCCTGTGCCGATTCCCTCATCACATCGCCGAGCGAGCCGGTGATGATGAGCTCTTTGTCGCCTTTCATCTTGGCTGCTTCGACAAAGATGATATCGCCGCCGGTCTCGGTCACCACGAGGCCTGTGGCTACGCCGATCCGGTCCTGTTCCTCGATTGCCTCGAAGTGGAACTTTTTTCTTCCGAGGTAGCGCTCCACAGATTCAGGGATTATGGTCAGGACCTCCGCTGCGCCGGTGCTCTGGAGCGTTTTCCGGGCGATCTTGCGGCAGACCGTGGCGATCCTCCGTTCTAGATTACGGATGCCGGCCTCATGCGTGTACTCCTGGATGATTTTATTTATGGCCTCTTCCGTGAAGACGACCTGGCCCAAGGAGAGGCCTTTTTCGCGGGTCTGCTTTGGGCAGAGGAAGCGCATGGCGATACGCGCCTTTTCCTCCTGCGTGTACCCTGCAAACTCGATGACCTCCATACGGTCGCGGAGCGGCGCCGGGATGGTGTCGAGCACATTAGCGGTGAGGATGAACATGACGCTTGAAAGGTCGAACGGGACGTCAAGATAGTGGTCCACGAAAGAACGATTCTGTTCGGGGTCGAGCACTTCAAGCAGGGCCGATTCCGGGTCCCCCTTGAAATCGTGCCCGATCTTGTCAAGTTCGTCAAGCATGATTACGGGATTGGCCGATTCCACTCTCCGGATCTCCTCGATAACCCTACCAGGCTTTGCGCCCACGTAAGTCCTTCGATGTCCGCGGATATCGGCCTCGTCCTTAAGCCCGCCAAGAGCGATTCTCGTAAATTTTCTGTTGAGTGCCCGGGCAATGGATTGCCCGAGCGACGTTTTCCCTGTGCCCGGTGGACCGGAGAAGCAAAGCACCGAGCCCTTGGTCATGGGCCGGAGCGATTTTTTCTCGGCCGCCCTCTTTACTGTGTCGCGCACTTCGTCGAGCTTAAACGGTTTGGCAATATAGTGGAACGCGCCTTTCTGCATGGCTTCGATGGCCGAGGGGACAGTAGCGTAGCCTGTCACCATGATCACCTTGGTGTCAGGGTATTTTATCTTGACCCGATCCAGAATGTCCATGCCGTCGATTTTCCCCATTCGGAGGTCGGTCAGGACCACATCAAACTCCGAAGATTCCAGCTCCCTGAGCGCCCCTCCCCCGTCTGCTGCCGTGGTTACGTCGTAATTTTCTTTCGTGAGGATGTGCGCGAGATTTTTCCTCGCGATCTCTTCGTCATCGATGATCAGAACGCGGGCCTTTTTGTTCATCATGAGCACTTTGATAGCCAGGTGCTCCATAATCCGCTCTTTTATCTTGTCCAGACCGTAGTGGTTTTCATTTAGGATGCGTTCGGCGCGGACGATGTTGAGATTGTCTTCGGTTTTTCTATTCCAGGGCAGGGAAACAAGGTAATCGATATAGGTAATGCCGATGGTATATTCTGCGGACGAGAAACTGATTCTCGTTAAAAGGTCAAGTTCCTGTTCGGCGATCTTCGCGACAGGAGGGGGCATGCTTGCCGACGAGACCTTCTGGCGAAGTTCTTCAATAATGAATTCATGCTGCTGGTCATCTGATTTCCTAAAAAATTTCATCGCGTACCGGGATTTTTTAGAATAGTTGCATTTTACAACGATTTTATTTTTTATGCAACAATCAAAATTAGGTTTAAAATTCAACCAGTAATACGTGTTAAGTTCATTACTATTGCAAAATTAAACAGTGGGGCCATGAGCTGATTTTATGAATTGTTTGAGAATATAATGTTTTCAAATAGTTAAATGACATCATCCTGTTGGCACGATAGTTGTAATATGAATTGCAGAAAGAGAAAATAGAAATGAGGAGGAAACGGCAATGAAAAACATCTTAAAGAAATTCGAAACGGCAATGGTGGCAGCTGCGTTCGCGGAAGAGGGTGAGTTTGAGACGGCTCGCCAGATCATGAATGAAGACCGGCCGAGAAAGACCGGTCGGCCGACAGTCCAGGATTACAAACGTCCTGCTGCGAGAAAAGAATTGCGTGCCGACTAGCATTTTGCAGAACATCTTCCGCGGCATTCCGCATGCCCCGTGGATATCGGATAGTCTACAGAGGGTCTATGGAAACGACCAAACTGAAGAAAATGATGAAAAGTATAGAAACCGCCCTGGCGGCAACGACTTTCGCGGAAGCAGATGAGGGCGTTACCGCACAGTCAATGCTGCAGGAAGGGAGAGGGGTCCTTCTTGCGCTCAAAGAAGGGCAGATTGATATCAAGACGCTGAAATACGCCTTGAACACTGCAAGGAGAATCGGCGCCCACCTCGACATTCTCTATGTTTCATCGACCGGCAGGAGGGAGCGCAGGATCGATCCCGTACTGGACCATTTCGAATCGGAGCTCAAGGCGGCTAATGTCCCATACCGGCTGATCTCGCGGACCGGCTGTCTAAAGCAAGAGATCATCGACTATACGAACAGCGAAAAGGAAATCCTGTTCGCCGTCATTGAATCCCCCCACAGTCTCGATGCCGATTGTAATAAGAGAGATAAAACGCTTGCTGAACTATGGCAGCAACTGAAATGTCCGCTCGTCGTGGTGATGGACGGGGCCAGGGCATAGCATGACTGAATAATGCATATGAATCTGACAGGAGCAGGGTATGGGAATTTTTTTGTCCCCGATGCTCTGTCAAAAAAACATAAGGAGGAATCATAATGGCACAGAGCACCACAAAAAAGAAGCCGGTGGGAAAGTTGATCGTTATGGGCATCATATCCATAGCGTTCTACTCGGCCCTCCTGCTCAAGCAGGATCTGGTAAACAGCACATTCGCGAAGGGCGGAATGTATGCGCTGCTACCGATCATCACCGCGTTTGTCTTTTCTTTCGTACATGGCTCGTTCACAGGCAACTTCTGGACCGTGCTCGGCATTGAGGCCGCGAAGAAGAAAAAGGAGGTAAAATAACATGCACGACATCGTCGCGAATTTCATTAATCTCGATGCCGTTACCATCCTCTACCTGTTCGGGGTAGGCTTTGTGGGCGGTCTTGTGAGCGGATTTATCGGTTCCGGCGGGGCGTTCGTCCTTACACCGGGCATGATGAGCCTTGGTGTCCCCGGTCTTGTGGCGGTGGCGAGCAACATGTGCCACAAGTTCCCGAAGGCGCTCGTGGGCGCCATCAAGCGGGCCAAGTACGGCCAAGTCGATGTTAAACTCGGCATCGTTCTCGGCATATCGGCAGAGGCCGGCGTGCTCTACGGTGCGCATATCCAGGAGAAGATCAAACTGGCTTTCGGCGATGCCGGCTCGAACCTCTATGTGAGCGTCGCCTTCGTCGTAATCCTCGCCACGGTTGGAAGCTTCGTCCTCCGGGATGCCTGGAAGACATATAGATCCGGAAACGCCCATGCAGAGGAGAAAACCGGCGAGCTTGCCAGGCGGATACAGTCAATCAATATTCCTGGCACCATGGTCTATTTCAAGAGCCTGAACGCCCGTGTATCGGTGCTCTTCACCATCCCCCTCGGGTTTGCTACAGGAATGCTGGCTGCCACGATCGCTGTCGGCGGCTTCATCGGCGTTCCTTCCATGATCTATGTTCTCGGCGCACCAAGCCTCATGGCCTCAGCCACTGAACTCGTGATCGCATTCGTCATGGGTCTTGGCGGCTCCCTCAAGTATGCCCTTCACGGCCTGGTCGATATTCGCCTTGCCATGATCATTCTCGCAGGCTCTCTCTTCGGCATCCAGCTCGGCGCCATCGGGACCACCTATGTGAAGCCGTTCATGATCAAGGTGGTGATGGGCGTGATCATGGTCATCGTCCTGTTCAGCCGCGGCCTGATGGTTCCCGTGTACCTGTCCCAGCTCGGACTCATCGAGAAACTGAACGACAACATGGTGAAGATGCTCAAGACCACCAGCTTCGCCATCATGATATTCGCATTGGCGTTAGGCGCGTTCATCGTCCTGCGCGCCATGTGGCAAGGCCGACAGGCAGAGAAACTGCAGCATGCCTCTGGAGCCCTGGAGCATGGGGAAATATAGGAAGATCCTCGTCGCAGTCGACAGTTCGGAATCCAGCAGGAATGCGCTTCACCAAGCTTTCAAACTGGCGAGCGAAGAGAAATGCTGGATAACAGTGACGTCGGTCGTTCCCCCGTACGAAGGCGAAATCGAGATCCTTGGTATTAAGGATATCAGGGCTGCCATGAGGAAGCCTTGTGAGGACGCCCTCGCCGAGGTCGAAAAGATATCAAAGACCGAGCGGATGCTCGTCAAGACGGTCTGTGAAGAAGGCGAGGTCTACGAGCGGATCGTAGACCTCGCTGATGCTGAGAACTGCGACGTGATCGTCATGGGCAGACGCGGGCTGCGCGGCATCCAGCGCAGCCTCGTGGGGAGCGTCACGGCGAGGGTAATCGGCCATACTCAGCGTGATGTCCTCGTTGTCCCGAATGGCACCACTTTGGGGTGGAAGAAGATCGTGCTCGCCACCGATGGTTCGAAGTACAGCGCCGCCGCGACAGCGAGAGCGATTTTGTTCGCCCGATCCTACGGCGGAGAACTGAAGGTCGTCTCGGTCGTGGATGTGCCTGCCGAGTTTCACGCCGAGGCGCCGCAGGCCGTCGAGGATCTGGTCAGGAAGGCGAAAAGCTTCGTGAGCGACGTCAAGAAGCAGGCCGAGGCAGCCGGGGTCAATTCCGAGACTTTTGTGGCAGAGACGGAAGCCTCCGAGGCGATAACGAACCTGGCGAAGGATCAGGGCGCGAACATGATTATCATTGGTTCTCACGGCAGAACGGGCCTGCGTCGGCTCCTCATGGGAAGCGTGGCTGAGAAGGTCATCGGCCATGCACCCTGTCCGGTGCTCGTTGTGAAGCACTGATCCTACTACCTACCTCAAGCATTCTATCCCTTTTATAATTTGACAGAGCGGAGCGAGCAGGGTATAATGCTGCCATCGAAAGGGGGAGGGATATCATGTTCGAAGGACTATTTCAACCGCTGCACCTGATCTTAATCCTGCTGATCGTGCTCATCATATTCGGTCCCGGCAAGCTCCCGGAGCTCGGAGCAGGGTTGGGCAAGAGCATCAAGGCCTTTAAAAAGGCCATGAAGGAAGAAGACACAAAAGAGAAGCTTGTTGAGCACAAGGAAGAGAAAAAGGCGTAGCCAGCTGGCTGGTTAGGCAGAGTATCACGGTATTGGAAAATCCTAAAAACGGGTTGAGATGGTCATCTCAATCCGCTTTTTTTTGCACCGTTTCCTCTTTGCAGGCGGCCATTGGGTGGGAGTATCACCACTGATAACAAAAGTTGAACCTGCTTTCTAGCTACCATTGATTGAATCTGGAGGTCAGAGGGGCAGCTTTTTTGTCCCTTCTTCGACAAGGGTCTGGGGCTCAGAGGTGCTTAGAGACTGGAGCCTGTCGCCGAACTTTTCAAGCCGTCTGTCCGCTTCGTCGTATTTCGTCTTGACGTTCGTCAGGTGTTTCCCGACTAGTAAGAAATCCGTTCTGAACCGTTCGAAGTCCCCCGAGAGCCTCTCGAGGTTCTTCAGGATTTCCTGGGTCTGCTCCTCGATGTGCAATCCTTTAAGGCCGAGGAGGATGGTCTGAAGGTAGGCATAGAAACTGTTCGGAGATACCGGGATCACGCGTTTGGAGAAGGCGTAGTTCAGGAGCGCCTTGTCAGTATCCACGGCCTCGTCCCTGATGATGAGCTCATAGTAAACGTTTTCGGCAGGGATGTACATGAGGGCGAAATCGAAGGTGCCTTCATCGGGCAAGATGTATTTTGAAGCGATCGCGTCGATATGCCTCTTCACGTCGGCAATGAACCTCTTTTTCGCCGTCTTTCGCTCTTCTTCCGATGCAGTCTCAACGATGCGCCTGAAGTTTTCAAGAGGGAATTTGGCATCGACAGGCACGAGGTTGTGACCGAGCATGATGACCGCATCAACTGTCTCACCGCTCTTGAACTTGTGTTGAAGCGTAAAGTGGGCCGGCGGGAAAATCTGGGCAAGGAGGTCGCCGAGAAAGAGCTCGCCGAGCCCGCCGCGCAGCTTGGGCGAGCGAAGGATCTCCTGAAGGCTCGCTATGTCTTTCCCCACGTCGAACACTTTCTTCGTGGCTTCGCTCAGGCTGCCGAGCCCCTTGCTTACCTCCTGCACAACGCGGGCCGCGTTGTCCAGCCGCGTATTCAGATCGTCCGTCGATTTCTGGAGCTGCTGGGTCACCTGACCTAGCTGAGCGTTCACCTGCATCGTGATCTGAGCGAGCTGCTGATTCACCGTTTCCTGGTTCCTGAGCATGGCCTCGGTGACCTGGCCCCGAAGGGACAGAACCTCCTGCTGCATCAGGCCGATGGTGGGGTCAGCGGTCTTCTTCTGGGACTGAGCAATGAGCCAGAGAAGGATGAGGACGACGACCGCAAGGAGTATGAGTATGGCTATCTGCATGAAGGACCTTCAGGACGAGGTCGGGGCTGAGGCCGGGGATAAGTGACATTTAGCCGCAACCAGCCTTAGCGATGACCTGATTATTTTACTTGATTTCCAGCATCCGGTCGAGGGCCCGTTTGGCCGGGATGCGGATCTCTTCGGGCACCTTGATGACGTACTGCATCTTCTCCATGGCTGCAAGAACGCTGTCGAGCCTCGTGCGCTTCATGTTCGGGCAGACCATTTCCCTGTTGAGGATATAGAACTTTTTGTCCGGACTGTCCTTCCTGAGGCGATGGAGGATCCCTTCCTCGGTACCGATAATGAACTCTTTATGGTTCGACGCCTTGCAAAAGCGGAGCATGCCTGAAGTGCTCGTGATCTGGTCAGCCATGTCCTGCACTTCAGGAGGACATTCCGGGTGGACCACTAGGACGGCTTCGGGATGCTCGGCTTTAGCCCTTTTCGCATCCTCGACATTGAGGTGCGCATGGTGCACGTTGCAAAACCCGTCCCAGGAGATGATCTTCTTTTTCGTCCGTTTTGCCGCATAGGAAGAGAGGTTCCTGTCAGGGATGCAGATGACGGTGTCTTCCTTCAGGGATTCGACGACCTTGACAACATTGGATGATGTGCAGCATATGTCGCTTTCTGCCTTGACGGCGGCCGAGGTGTTCACATAAGCGACGACAGGAACTCCCGGATATTGCTTCTTCATGTCGCGAAGCGTGAAATCGTCAGCGAACTCGAAGGCAATGCCGAGGACATCGGTGTAGAGCTCCCGCTTCGTTTTGCGCGGCCCCTTGACCGTGACCATGTCTGCCATGGGGCAGCCCGCGGTTATCTCGGGCAGGAGCACCGTCTTGTCGGGCGAGAGGATAGAGGCGCTCTCGGCCATGAAATGCACGCCGCAAAACACGATAACGCTATAGTCTGTCTTCGCCGCCGCGCGGGAAAGCTCGAGCGAGTCGCCGGTGATGTCGGCGATGTCCTGGACCTCGGGACGCTGATAATTATGCGCGAGGATGATAGCGTTCAGGTCTTTTTTGAGCTTCAGGATTTTGTCGCGAATGGCGGAGATGTTGGTCTTATCAGTCGTCATGTCTAGATGATAATACCGATAAGGGCACGCTATTGTCAAATGGAAAGTGTTGGAACTGCGATGAAAAGCGAAATCCATCGACTGGTAGGAGGCAGAATGCGAAAGAAATTACATCGGAAAGACATGTTGAATGCAGATGACACAAGAAAAACCGGATCAAAAGAGGCTCATCGGACTGAGAGAATTGAGAAAAGGGGAGAGTGATATTAAACCGCGATGTCCTGGCGCTCTCCCCATTGAGAACAGTACGTTAGTTGATACTTTTAGTAAAGATGACTCGAAGTATCCTTCAGCCACAACTAAACGGATTTCGAGAACGTGTAAAGGTAACGATTCCCGGTTGACAGTTGCATAATGGATAAAATGAACAGCCCGAGCTTAAGCTACTGACTCGCGTCCTCAGAGCCGATACTTCCGGCCTTTCCCGCAATCGTTGATACCACTCTCGATGCGATCACGACCTTTCTTATCGTGTGATTACCGCTATCTGCCACGTAGAGGTTTGTGCCGTCAGTCGTTATTCCGTAAGGATAATAGAACCGGGCCGCTGCTCCCGTGCCATCCGTAGTGCCTACGCCTCCAGCCGTTCCCGCGATCGTTGTTACCGCTCCTGTCGAAATCACGATCTTTCTGATCGCATGATTAAAGCTATCCGCGACATAGAGGTTTTTCCCGTCGGTCGTTATGCCAAAAGGGTGATTGAACCGGGCCGCTGCTCCTGTGCCATCCGTAGCGCCTGCGATTCCTGCCGTTCCCGCGATGGTCGTTACCGCTCCTGTCGAAATCAAAATCTTTCTAATCGTGCTGTTATTGCTATCTGCAACATAGATGTTAGTCCCGTCAGTCGTTATGCCATAAGGAGAATTGAACCGGGCTGCTTCGCCGCCTCCTGCTCCGCCGTAAGCTGTAAACACAACCGCCCCCGAGACAACCAGAATTATAAAACCGAGTGATCGTTTCATGGTCCACTCCTTATTTAGATACTATACTGATCCTACGATAAAAAATAAAAATCCGACTTCGGCTTAGGATTTCTTCTGTTGGCAGTGCCATCTTGGTTTATTAATAAAGGGATAGTTAAAGATCAGTATAACAGGGGGAAAAATGTACTTATAATCTGACCTAAACAGAAACCTCCTGCAAAGAATTTGTTCTCGCGGGGGGCTCAATGCTTGACGGGAGGTCTCTTATGGATAGTGTAAATGGTATCAGGCTTCATCAGTTTTGTCAATTTAAGAACGAAATCTTCAAAAAACTGCGGCCACAGGACTATCCAAATTCCGGCTTTTCTGTTGCACGACGGGTTGAATTCGGGTATCCTACCCCCCATGACTGATGAACAAAAGTTCAAATCCGGCTTTGTCTCGATCATCGGCAGGCCGAACGTGGGAAAATCTACTCTCTTGAACGCTCTGCTCGGGGAGAAGATCGCGATCATCTCGGACAAGCCGCAGACCACGCGTAACCGCATACTCGGCATCGTGAACCAACCGGGAGCGCAGATGGTGTTCATCGACACTCCCGGAATCCACAAGCCCATGCACAAGATGAACGAGTTCATGGTGAAGACGGCGCTTGCGACCTACAATGAAGTGGACGTCATATTGATGCTCGTGGAGGCCACGGAGCAGCCAGGCGGGGGGGACAAATACATCATCGAAACACTTGCCAAGGTCAAGACGCCCGTGTTCCTCCTTATCAACAAAGTGGACCTCGTAAAGAAAGAAGCGCTCCTGCCTTTGATGCAGGAGTACAGCAGGCTTTTTGACTTTGCCGAGATCATTCCCGTGTCCGCGCTCCGTAACGACCTCGGCGGCCTCCTCGGATCCATCCTCAAAAGGCTGCCCCAAGGGCCGAAATATTTCCCCGATGATCAGCTTACGGACCAGCCTGAGCGGTTCATCGTGTCGGAGCTCATTCGGGAGAAGGTCTTCGCGCTCACCAAGGAAGAGATCCCGTACTCCACGGCTGTGGTCATCGAAAACATGAAGGAAGAAACGGACATTACAAGGATCACCGCTGTCATCTACGTGGAGCGCGACTCGCAAAAGGGCATCCTGATCGGCAAGGGCGGGTCCATGCTCAAGCAAATAGGCACGCTTGCCCGGCAGGATGCGGAAAAACTGCTTGGTGTCAAGATATTCCTCCAGCTCTGGGTAAAGGTGAAGAAGGGCTGGCGCGAGGACGAGCGCATGCTCAGGAACATTGGCGTCCTCGGCGAAGAATCGGGCCGCTGAGCCTAGGCCCTAAAGCTAAAAAATCATTTCAAGGAGCAAGTAAATGCATGGACTGATTATGTGGCTAGTCGAGACCATCGGAGCCCTGGGCTATCCGGGCATCTTCATCCTCATGGCTATGGAGAGTTCGGTGATCCCGATCCCAAGCGAGCTTGTGATACCTCCCGCGGGCTTCCTCGCTCAGAAGGGCGAAATGAACATGTTCACCGTCATCTTACTGGGCACCCTGGGAAGCCTCGTCGGCGCGTACGCGAATTACTTCGCAGCCCACTACCTCGGCCGTCCCCTCCTGCTCCGGTACGGAAAGTACGTCCTGATCACCGAAGAAAAATTTGCCAAGGTGGAACGATACTTCAAGGACCATGGCGAGATATCCACGTTCATCGGGAGGCTCATCCCCGTGGTGCGCCATCTCATCTCGCTCCCGGCTGGGCTTGCAGGCATGCACCACACAAAGTTCTCCCTCTATACCGCCCTGGGCGCCGGCTTATGGGTCACGGTCCTGGCCTTTATCGGCTACTTTATAGGTGCCGAGGAAGAGCTTGTGATGCGTTATTCCCGCCAGGCACTCATAATCGCCATGATCCTCTGCGCGGTACTTGTTGCCGGATATGTGGTGAGACACAGGAATATGAAAAAAAAGAATAGCGTGGTAGAATGATGTAGGAAAGACAATCTGCGTGCTATGTTAACTGATCAACATACCCGTGGGCAATGTTTTGGCCATGTCAGAACATCCCGTTCGGGTTCGCCGGTTTTTCGATAATATCCTCGTGAACGTCCCAGTGTTCGACGATCTTGCCTTCCTTCAGCCTGAAGATATCGACGATGGCCACACCGGGAGTGCCTGGCTCCCTGACCGCATGCACGTGCAGGATCACAAAGTCCCTGTCCGCGAAAACCCGCTTGATTTCGCTATGAGATCCGGGATACTTTTCCCGCAGAAACGCGATGAAGTTCTTTAAGCCTTGAGCCCCGTCCGCTGCACGCTGATTGTGCTGGATGTACCGCGGTCCGAGATATCTCGAGGCTGCCTCGAAATCCTTTTGATTGAGAGCCTTCTCGTAAAAATCGATAACGATCTTCTTGTTGTCCTCTTGAAGCCTTTCAGCTCGAGCTGGGTACGGAATCAGCATTGATCCAGCGAAGATAGTTATGATTATCAAGGTCATTTTCACAAGGCCACCTCCGTAAGTAAGTTGCTTACCAGCTAAATTCACCATTTCTTTTTAACTATCCACCAAAATTCATTATACTTTCTATCGTTCTATCACCACACCGGAGGTACATTCTCCCAACATGGACTGCTATACAGCGAAGCGGATCACATTATGAAGTAAAACAAAAAAGCGCGGGGAAACCGCGCTTTAGCTTTAGCGTTCATCATTCTAGACCGGAGTCATGAGAGAAAAAGATAGGCGGTTTGTTGATGAACCGTTATTCCACCTTGAACGTGGCAGACTTGAGCACCGCACCTGATTCATCCAGCACGTCAACCTTCCAGTCGCCCCTCATGCCGCTGACGGTCTTGCTCGTCCAGGTTCTCCAACGCGAGGACTGCTTCACCTGCTGGGTCACTTTACCCATCTCGTTCGGGCCGAGTGTCCAAACAAAGGTGATAGAAGTGTCCATAGGTGCGTCCTTGACCTCGACAAAGCAATAGACCTTATCCGTGTTGTCGGGAAATGTAGCAGCGATCCCCACGGGCTCGCGGTCCTCCACGGAACCCGCAATCTCCATACGCGCGATGTTGAGACCCGGGGCCTCGGGGGCAGGGGCTTTAGCTGCGGGTACTGGCGCCGGGGTTGCGGGCTCTGCGGGTGCCGCAGGTGCCGCGGGTGCCGCGGGCTCAGGAGTGGGAGATGGTGCAGGCGTCTCATCAGCAAGAACGATACCTGTCGCGAAAAGCATAATAAAAACGAGAATGCCTATAAAAGCTTTCTTCATAGAATCAACCCCTTTCCCAGGAATTTTTGACTACAGCTGATAGTATAGAATAAGATATCCCAAATGTAAAGGCGTTGCAGGGGCGTTGCAGGGGCATTTTGGGACAGGTGGATATCCGAGGCTGCAAATCACTCTCTGGCGCCGGAGGTGCGGCTTCGGTCGATTCTCTCTTTTCTATCTCTTTACAACGGTGTATAATGCCTGCACCTTTCCGATTGGGTAACCTATTGCGGTGGATGTCGATGCTAGATGGTCCACCGTACTGACGTACATGATCGATATTCTGGTGAGTAAATCGGCGGCCAATCGCCGCTTTCAGGATAAGCTGTGAAATCTAAGACCGAAGCTATCATCATCAGCAGCATGAACCTGGGCGAGGCAGACAAGCTCGTCACCTTCTTTTCCCTCGACCGTGGAATACTCAAGGGCGTTGCTAAGAACGCGCGGAAATCGTTTCGGCGCTTCGGCGCGGGGCTCGAAGCATTTACCTGCTGCAGGCTCCAGCTCCACGAGCGGGAGCACCAGGAGCTTCTGAGGATCGAATCAGCCGACATCATAACGCAGTCTTCACGGATCTGCGAAGACCTTACCCGTTCTGCGGCCGGCGCCGTCATGCTCGAGCTCGTTAAGGAACTCGCGCCTGTCGGGGAGCGCAACTCTTTCGCTTTCCTTCTTCTTGCCCATACCATTCAACTCCTGAACGCCGGGGAAGATCCCTCGTTTCTGCTCAGGATATTCGAGATAAAGTTCCTTTCGCTCCTGGGGTACCAACCCAAGCTGGATCACTGCCTTTCCTGCGGCAGAGAGCCGAAAGGAGAGATGATGTTCCACGGCGTGAAAGGCGGTGTGCTTTGCCCTGACTGCATGATTTCTTCGGAAGACCCGCAGGTCAGGCTATCGCAGGGCGCGGCCGGCTTCTACTACCAGGTGCTCAGGATGGACATGGACAAGGTCTGCCGCCTCAGACCTTCTCCCTCCATTATGCAGGAGCTCGATCGGATCTTCTCCGCCCACACGCTCAATATCCTCGGGAAACGGCTCAAGTCACGAGACTTTCTTCAAACGATAAAGACACTCGGGCGAACGGAAAGTGCAGCTGAATAGGAGCGCACGTGACAGCCTCAAAAACATTTTGACTTTCAGTCTCTGCTGTGTTATAAGAGTTACACAAGAGAAAATTCGATCATATCCAGGCGAAGGGAATCCCGTGTGATTCGGGAGCGGACCCGCCGCTGTAATCCCGGCCCCGCAGGAAGCGGGGTCTTATGTCTCTGCCGGAAACACGCCACTGACTTTCAAGGTTGGGAAGGCGGGCAGAGATGGGAGAGCCAGAAGACCTGCTTGGATGTTCTCGCACAGTCTTCGGCGTTAAGATCATGTGTGGGTTAATGCCTGCTATTAATCCCCGTTCTTGAAAAGAAGACCGGGGATTTTTTATTTTTTATGACTAAGAAATGTACGTGAGATATGCATTTTTAGTGAGCGAAAATATAAGGTGGATGCAGATTTGTGAAAAAAATCCTGACCCTGTTCATTCACGACCGTTTGATCCGTTTTTATCCACGCCCAGACAATGTCATTGAGCATATGAAAAATCTCTTTATAATCGCAGCCCTCGTTTTAGGCATATCGACTTCCATTTCGGCTGAGATCGCATCACCACCCAAGCGGATTGTTTCTCTCGCACCGAACATGACGGAGATCCTTTACGCGCTGGGGCTCGGTGATAATATCGTCGGCGTGACATCCTTTTGCGATTATCCTGAAGAAGCAAAAAAGAAACCGAAGATCGGCGGCATGTCCGACCCGTCGCTTGAGGCCGTGGTTTCGCTGAAGCCCGATATCGTCGTGATGACCACGGATGGGAACCCTAAAGAATTTGAAGAGCGGCTCCGCTCATTGGAGGTCCATACCTATGTTTCCCAGGCGCGGAGACTTGCGGATCTGCCTCGGGGCATCAGGGAACTGGGCGTGGCGCTTGGCGTCCGGGAGCGGGCAGATGCTCTGGCCGACAAGATAGCGGCTGGCATCAGGAACTCAGCGGGACAAAAAGCGGCCCTTGCTTCTCCTCCTTCTACACCTAAGAAGATACTGTTCATTGTCTGGCCTGAGCCGCTCATTGTTGCGGGGCCAGGCACAGTCATAAACGACGCAATCGCGCTACTACGGGGTGAGAACCTCGCGGCAACGGCGAAGACTCAATATCCCAAGTATTCAATCGAAGAGGCCATCCGGCAGGCTCCCGACGTAATTATGATCGGCAAGGCATCAGGTATGGACATGCAAGCGATCTCAAACGGAATCCTCCAGAGGCTTGCAACCGTGCCAGCAGTTAAGAACGGGAAGGTCTGTTTCATGGGCGATAGCCTGTATCGGCTCGGGCCGAGGGTGGTCAAGGGTATCGAGGAGCTTTCCGAATGTCTCAAGTAAGGATGTTAGTACTCATCGCTGTTACCCTGCTTATCGTTCTGTGTTCGGTTTTCCTCGGGCCTCGGATCGTGTCGCCGATGGCCACAACCGATATAGACAAGGAGATCCTTTTTTCAATACGGCTGCCGCGTGTGCTGGTCGCGCTGCTCATGGGAATGGCGCTCGGGGCTTCGGGCGCTGTACTTCAGGGGATACTTCGGAACCCGCTTGCCGATCCCTATATTCTCGGGATTTCGAGCGGCGCGTCGCTGTCTGCAGCGCTCGGCATCATTGGCGGGCTGACATTTCTTGGTACGTTTACTGTGCCGATGCTCGCTTTTTGCGGCGCCCTCGTCACAGGCGGAATCGTGGGTGTGATGGGCTGGAAGCGGGGTGGTCTCTGGCCTGACCGGCTGCTGCTTGCCGGTGTAGGGCTCAGTTTTCTTTTTTCCGCGCTCTTGATGCTCATGATGAGCATCTCGACCGACGAGGGACTCAGGAGGGCAATGCTCTGGATATTCGGTGATCTCTCCATGTCCGAATGGCCGCGGATCCCGTACGGATTGGCCTTTGTCATGATTGGGATCCTTCTCTCCACGACGAGGGCAAAGGCGCTCAATGCCCTGATCCTCGGCGACGAGTTCGCCCATAGCCTGGGGTTTGCTCCGCGGCGCGAGCGGTTCATCCTCTTCATCTCCGTCGGTCTGATGACCGGGGCTTCTGTTTCGCTTGGCGGCATGATCGGGTTTATCGGCCTGCTCATCCCGCATATCATGCGCTTTTTCCTCGGCTCCGACAGCAGGATGTTGATACCCGCGTCGGCGCTCGGCGGCGGAGCTCTCCTTTGCATTGCCGATCTGATCAGCAGGTCCCTTCTGCCGCCCCTGGAACTCCCGGCCGGCGTGATCACCGCAATCATCGGGGCGCCGTATTTTTTGTACCTGCTCAGGAGAAAAGATGTCCTCAGCATCTAAACCGAAGATACTCGAACTCGATGGGGTAAGCTACTCCTATGATCAGAACAGGTCAGTCATCAGCGATCTCTCTTTCTCAGTGGGAGAGGGAGCATTCATCGGCCTTCTCGGCGCGAACGGATCGGGCAAGTCCACGATCCTAAAGCTGGGTAGCGGAATCCTGAAACCCCTATCCGGGAGTCTGCTGTTGTGGGGCAAGAGCCTTCATACGCTCAACAACCGCGATAGGGCGAAACTGATCAGCTATCTGCCGCAGACGCTCGATATCACTGTGCCCTTCACTATCAAGGAACTGGTGAGCATGGGGCTTTACCCGTACGACATCCCTCCAGCCATGACCGTTGATGATGCCCTTGATATGGTCGGGCTCAGGGATAAGGCGGATGCTCATCTAACGGACCTGAGCGGAGGCGAAAGGAGGAGGACCTTTATCGCCATGACTCTCCTTCAGGGTGCAGGCCTCCTTCTGCTCGATGAGCCGCTCGCGAACCTAGATATAAAATATCAGATCGAACTGCTCAAGCTCCTCAGAAGGCTTAAGGAACAGAGAAATATATCGGTGGTCATGGCGCTCCACGATATCAATATTGCGCTTCAGTTCGAGAGCGTGATTCTCATTCAGAACGGAAGGATAATTGCCTCAGGCGATCCGGAGACCGTTCTGACCCGGGAAATGGTTAAACACGCTTTCGATGTGAACGTGGAAATCAAAGGGTCGGGAACCGGCGGCATTTATGTCAGTTACGAGAACAATTTTTTATGAAGGGAGGTGCGATAGAATCGAAGAGTTCAGCAATGTTCTGTTGCTAGGCAAAAAGGAGTATTTGGAGATTTAATATCAAAAGGGAATGACGAAGCGGAAAGGGGTGCGATTCCCCTGCTGTCACGCAACTGTAATGGAAACGAAAGCCGAGCACGCCACTGGTGAGGCTGTTTAAACGGTGTGAGGAATTTAAACCGTTTGAACGGCGATACCGGGAAGGCCGGTGAGTAGGCGGTCCTCAGCCAGGAGACCTCATCATTCCCAAGACCTCGTTGAAAGGAGAATGTATACCATGATAAAGAGGAGTATTGCTGCAGTAATTATGATATTGTGGACGGCGGTATCTGTAGCGTCAGCAGCCGCCGCGGAAGATGCCGATGTACAACTTAAGGAAGTGGTTGTTACGGCCACGAAGACGGAAAAGGAGCCTCAGGATGTAACGCAGTCTGTCACGGTCATTACCTCCGATGACATTCAGAAGTCCAGTGCAACGACCGCGTCCGATGCCATTGAAAGGACGGTCGGGGCCACTGTGCTGGACTATGGTTCAACAGGATCTCTTAGCAGCATTAATTTACGAGGGGCCAACGCAGAGCAGGTCCTGATTCTTATAGACGGCAAGAGGTTGAATTCATCGAGTGCCGGTGGCTTCGACATGTCCGATCTGCCTATACCTCTTGAAGACATCGACAGGATCGAGATCGTGCGCGGCCCGTCTTCCGCCCTGTACGGGGCGGACGCGCTGGGTGGCGTCGTGAACATCATTACAAAGAAACCGACAGCTTTGACGACGACGGTCACGGGCGAATGGGGCAGCCACGGTTATGAGTCCTATACGCTCAGCAACTCGAACAAGATCGATAAATTTTACTATAACCTCTACGGGGGCAAGAAAGAGTATGACGGATTCCGGACGAACAGTGACCTAGATCAGAGCACCGCGGGAGCAAAGCTTGGTTATGAAATCACCCCCGATTCCAGTTTGGAATTCAATTCCGATTGGATAGGAAAGGAGATCGGGGTGCCCGGTTCGGTAGAATTTCTGAGCCCCTTGGCACGCCAGTGGGACCGCAACGTCATATCATCGCTCACATACAAGACAAAGTTCTCCAAGGAGCTTGATCTCAGCCTGAACGCCTACCAGAATCGGCAGAATATCACCTACATAGATCCAGAGATTCCTACGAACAGCAAACATACCAGCATAACGAACGATGCAGAGGCCCAGACAAACTGGCTTGCAAATTCATGGAACCTTTTAACGTTCGGTATTGAAGTGAGGCAGGACCATGTCAATAGCACCGATGCGGGCGAACATACAGACTCGCTCTGGGCAGTCTATCTTCAGGACGAGATCTCTTTCGGGGAGTCGCTCATCGTCGTTGTAGGCGGCCGGAACGACGACCACTCGGTCTACGGTGACAGGTTCAGTCCCAAGGCGAGTGCCCGCTACATCGTAAGCGGAGCCGGCACGATCATCAGGGCCTCTGTAGGAGAGGCTTTCAGGGCGCCCACGCTCAACGAGCTTTATTGGACGTTTGACGGCTTTGAGCAGGGGAACCCGAATCTTAAACCTGAGACCTCGATTGAATACGAGGCCGGGATTGAACAGCCTTTCGGGAAAGGAAACTCCGTCAAGTTCACGTATTTCGAACGGAAGGTTTCTGACCTTATCCAGTGGCTGCCAAACTCAAGCTTTATCTATAGCCCGATCAATATAGGGAAGGCCCAAATCACGGGAACGGAAACCGAGGCCATATTCGTTCCTTTCAAGCCGGTCACTTGGGCAATTAACTACACGTATATGAGAGCAGTAGACGAAACAACGGGCTTGTATATTTACAACATTCCTGCAGATCAGCTTAAAAGCTACTTAAATTGGACACTACCTACAAAGACAAATATCTATGTTGAAGGACGTTATGTCAGAAATTATGCTCAACCCGCACTGCCGAACCCGACACTGCGCTATACGGTGGTAGACGCAAAGATCTTGCAGCCGGTCAAGTTTGGTCAGAAGGTGACGTGCGACGTATTCTTTGGCATAAAGAACATGTTCAACCGTCAATATCAGGTCATTGCAGGGTATCCTATGCCTCCGGAAGAACTGTATGGAGGTGTTTCGGTCCGATTCTAATAAGCGGAAAATCAATTTGCCACATAGCCGAAAATGACAAGGGAACCATGACTTATTTGGCTCTCTTTGCTCCTGTTTCCTCTGTGGTAATATATTCATTATGACATTTCAGCGGTCACTATATATCTCTCTCTTTTCCCATATCGTGTTCTTCGGAAGTATCCTTGCGTTTGCCCAGTTCACCAGGGGTGCGCTCTGGGGCAATTGGGATGTGACTGTCGTGTCTCTAGTCTCTTCTGAAGCAGGGGGTCAGGGCAGGGGTTTACAAAATAGGGTGCATCGCGAGGCATTGTCTGTCCACAAGCCTGAAGTGACCCAGGAAACAGCCTCACCTGCGGAACGACCGGAAACCCCCTCTTTAGGAGAAAGCATTCAGGAGGATGTACACGAGGATGCTACGCTTTCAGGGGGCTCGGAAGACAATAATGTCGGCACCGGCGATGCGGGCAATGACGGTTCACCGCATGGACAGCCTGGGGGAGGTTCATCGGGGTCGGGCTCTGATGAGCAGCTCGGACTGGCATCTGCAGAACAATGGGCAGTCATCGTTTCCTCCATCGAGCGGGTCAAAAGCTATCCGCGCATTGCCAGAGAGCGCGGCATCGAGGGTGTAGTGCATCTACGGTTCCGCGTGAGACCCGGAGGTGAGGTGGATCGTGTTGAAGTCGTCAAAAGCTCCGGATACGAGATCCTGGACACTGCATCGGTCCGCACGGTTTACCGCGCCGCTCCCATGCCGTATGTGAGGGGATGGATCGAAGTGCCCATAGCATATGTCCTAAAGTAACATAAGGCAGTAAGCAGAAGATAAAGATTGAAGACAAACTGTAATCATGGAAGACAAGAAATTAAAATGTCCTATATGTAATAAAGAGGCCGCATGGGAAGGTAATCCTTTCAGGCCCTTTTGTTCGGAAAGGTGCAGACTTATGGACCTGGGTAAGTGGGCCTCGGAAGGATACCGGATAGCAGGTGAAAAGAAGCAGACACCGGCGGAGGATAGCGGGAAGAAAAAATAATACAGAGAACGCTGGATAATTTTATAAAAATAGACTAAAATAATGACAATTAAATTCAGGATCTTATAGGAGGCGCTGCTGCATGGAAATCCGGTGTGGAAGCTGCAAAAAGCTTTTCCGTGTCGCCGACGAAAAAATTACCGGGTCGGGCATCAAGTTCAAGTGCACGCGCTGCGGCGAATATGTAAGGATCACAAGGGAAGACTTTGAGCAATACAATTTGTCCAAAACCGCCGCCCCCGTTTTCCCCTCTCTTGAACCAAAAGCTCCTGCGGCAACTCTTGGGACCACAGCACCAGAAGCAGCCAGTCGGGAGTCTATACCTGTAGTGCCGCCAGTGAAAGGTCCTGAACCCCCTGTAATCCCTGTGACGGAAGGGACACGTACGGAGCCTGCTTCGCCGGTAACGAAACCGGAGTCTGGACTCGAGCCAGGGCAGATATATACCGAATCACCTCAGGTGACGAGCCCGCAGTCTTCGCCAGAAGTGCCGCCTGTAAAGGGACCTGAACCCCCGGAACCTTTCAAAGTGGAAGTAGAACCTGTTGCGATGTCAATGCCGGAAACAAAACCGTCAGCTCCATCCAAACCTGAAGCCCCTCGTCCTTCGCCACCGTCTGCCTCAGTGACCGAACGGGTATCTGCCACAGCGCGTCCAGCAACCACGGCCGCTGATGTATTTGCAGCTACGCCTCTTGCCAGTCCTTCTTCGGGGAAGAAATATCTTGTCATCGTTCTTTTGATCTTCGTTCTCGGGGTGGCAGCGTTCTTTGTACTCCGAATGGTTGGATACAATGTGTTCCGATTTACGCGGTCTGCATCGAAAGCCGAAGTAGCGACCAAGACGATGACATCGCCCGAGGGACTGCAGATCACCTCCGCCTCGGGGGCTATGGACCAAAACAACGATCTGATTGTCAGTGGCGTAGTATCGAATACCGCGGATAAGGAGAAGGCCGCATGGTATGTTGTGGTCGATGTATTTGATGCGCAGGGTACGGTCCTTGTCAAAGCGAGGATGTTGAACGGCAAACAGCTTTATACGAAGAAAGATTATGAGATTCTGGCCAAGAGAGGAGTAAATGTCCAGGAACTCAAAGCAAGGGCCCTCCAGGATCAAGGGGTAGTCATTCCATCAAAAGGCTCGATGCCGTTCGAGATTCGTTTCTTGGAGCCGCCGATCGGCATCGCCAGCTTTAATGCCTCGCTCCAGCCCTTTGATCCAGAACAGCTGTTCAAAGAAATAGCCGAGGAACAGAAGTAACAGGAATACAAGGCTATGGTACCGCGCTGCTTATGAGTTGAGGCTTTAATCCTCTCGATGGCCTAAGTATTCGTGCTTCGAGTCAAGCATCCATCCGTTTTATAATACTGAGCAAAGTCGCAATTTGTTGCATACCTCCGAAATACCCTGAAAATACCCTAAAACGGTTTAAAACATTAAGTTCCTGAAATATAATGATAATTTTTTTTTGTTTTTGGCAAAACAAACTTAATTTTTTTGAATAAAAATTACCCCTTGACAAAAAGATTTTTATGCCTTTAATTGTATATTGTAGTATAATTTTACATATATTAGTCTTATACGATGATGTTGTTGTAAAGTTTTACAATAGAGCGATTTTGCCCTCACATTCAACTCTACTGCTATTTTAGTAATTTCAATGCAGTATTATTCCTGCCTGATGGTCGTGTAAGTGGGAGGGCGGAGCAATGCCGACTCCTGTTACCCAGCGAAACATGAGAATAATTAAGCAATTTTTCTTTCTTCTACCATAAGGCATCATAACATTGTCGGACTAATCATTCTCGCGATCATTCCTTTAAAAAATAACGTCAAACGGTCAAAAGACAGACAAATCATATTTGCCTCGATTTTTACAACCTGAAAAAGAACGTTCCAGATTACGCCTGACGCCTAGTCCCTCTTCTTAAGCGCCAACCAGAGAAGCATTGACTTCGCGTATGAACGGAGTGGACCAGCGAAAGGGCTTAAAAGAGGGAGATGTGTGGATGCCTTCAACCATAAGTATGATATCGATCGGATAGGTAAGGATATAAAGCCAATGCAACCGTGTCTGTGAAACCCTCAAGTCCCGACGCTATCGTCTTGGTTGGGTTTTTTAAGAGAGAGGATGTGAAAGACTCAATATGGATCATGAAAATGACATTAATATTCCGATTACCAAAAATGACATTGTCAGTAAGAGGCAATCAGCGATGAAGAATTCAGGCAACGTTGACCAGTCTAAGGATACGACTGACGGGGAATCGATAGCAAAATATCAAGATTGGATCCACGGGTTACGCGGAAAACCTCAGCAGTCTATCGGGAAGATTACTGTCTCTAGCGGGGGGATTCCCAAGATTGAAAAATCGCAGACAACTAACAATAATGGTAGTAAGAACCAATCGGTGGTGAAGAATACCGGCAGCCTTGGCCAGTCTCAGAATACGGCTGGCAAAAAATCGATAGAAAAATATCAGGATTGGGTTCACGGGTTAAGCGGAAAATCACAGCAAGCTGCCGGGAAAGCCACTGTCCCTGACGGTAGGGTCCCCAGGACCCAAAAGTCACCGACAATTAACAATAATGATAGTAAGAACGAATTGGCGGTGAAGCATGCTGGCAACGTTGACAAGTCTGTGAATCTGGGTGGCAGGAAATCGATAGAAAAATTTCAGGTATTGACTCCAAAGATTCACGAGAAACCCCAGCAAGCTACCGAAAGGGCCACTATCCCTGGCGGGGGAATCCCCAGAATCGAAAAGTCACCGACAACTAGATACAACGTTAGTAAGAACGAATCGGCGGTGAAGAATTCCGGCAACCTTGACCAGTCTCAGAATACATCTGGTAGGGACTTAATAGAAAAAAATCAGGAATTGACTCAAGCGTTACACGACAAGCCCCAACAATCTTCTGAAAAGACCGCCGTCACGGAAACGGAGGTCTCCAAGATTGAAAAAGCACAGACACCTGCGGATGACGTTAGTAAGGGCGAATCGGTGGTGAGGGATACACGCAACTTTGACAAGCCTCAGAATACATTTGACAAGGACTTGATAGAAATAAATCAGGGTTTGATCCAAGAGATACAAGAGAAGCCCCATCAAACTTCTGAAAAGGCGACCGTCACAAGCACGGCGATCTCAAGGATTGAAAAATCACAGACACCTGTAGATGACGTTAGTAAGGGTGAATCGGCGGTGAAGAATACCGTCAGCCTCGACCAGTCTCAGAAAGCGGCGGACAGGGACTTGATAGAGATAAATCATGATTTGATCCAGGAGATACACGAGAAGCCCCAACAACCTTCCGAAGAGGTCACTGTCTCTGGCGGAGGGGTCTCCGAAAACGAAAAGTCAACGGTAATGAATCATAAGGGAGAGTTTGCAAGTGCGTCTTCCAGTATCGGCAGACATCAGCAACCCGGGATGAACATCATTGTTAAGGATGAACGTCCTCGGGGAACACAATCTGGAGATATAACGCCTCTTGACTTGAAGCGCTATCTTAACCTTATACGGAAACGGCGTGTACTTTTTGCTTCACTTGCCGCTGTGGTCATCACCGCGGCATTCATCATCAGCCATGTCATACCTCCACTCTATGAGGCCAAGATCCTCGTCTCCATCGAGAAGAATTTTCTAAACGATATCAGTAAAGGTCTCGCCGTGTCTCCGTCAGTAGACTCCAAGGTGAGCGCCCTTTCCACAGTCTTAAACAGCAGAACCCTCATTTACAAAGTGATCAGCGATCTCGACCTCGAAGTGAACAAGAAAAGCGAAGCCGAAATTGAGAAACTGATCAAAAGCGTCCAAAACAGGACGGAGGTCAAGATCGAGTTCAACAAGGTGAGCAGGAACGATGTGGACTTTTTCACCGTATCATTTCAGGACCGGGACCCAAAGATTGCAAGGGATTACGTGAATACCCTGATCGGAAGATACATAGAAGAGAGCCTCAGGTACAAGAGAGAGGAGTCGACCGGCGCGAACAGTTTTCTCCTTGACCAGATCAATCTTTTCAAGGCCAAAGCAGGCAAACTCGACGAGGAAATCGTGCGGCTGACGGAAAAGGAAGATCAAGCAGAGCTTATGAAGAAAAAGGAGGATGAAGCAGAGCTTATGAAGAATAACCGGATCATCGCCGGCGATGAGAGATTAGTTGAACTCAAAAAGCTTCAAAAAAGGCTTGATTATCTCCTAGTCCACTACACGGATACCTTTCCAGAGGTGGTCAAGGTAAAGGCGGAGATCGAAACACTCAAGGCGAAGATAAAGGCAAATCCGTATAAGCCGCCGGTTGACGATGTTGCCGCAAAGCAGTCAAAAGGAACGACTAAAGCCGCTCTGATGCCAGATTCCAATGTAAAGACCCGTCTGGCGGAACTCGAGCGTGAGCGCGATACAAACAAAAGGATTTACGACGAACTGGCATCGGCTTACGGCATATCGCAGGTGTCCACACAGGCGGAGATCCAGGACAGGGTGGGTAGATTCAGGATCGTGGATCCCGCAATCCTGCCTTTTAAGCCCGTTAGCCCAGACCGCCTGAAGATAATGCTGATCGGGATCTTTATTGGACTTGCAGGTGCATTCGGTTTTATCATTGTCCTTGACAGCATCAATAAATCCGTCAAAAGCATCGATTCGCTCAAAAAATTCGGTTTGCCCATTATCTTCGTACCGCATATACCGAATCCAGGTGAACTGAAAAGGTCCAGAAGGGATAACATCGTGTTCTACGGTTTTTCCAGTCTGTTTGTATCTCTTCTTGTCGCAGTTCTGGTGCGGGAAGTGCTCGAGAAGCTGGGATAAGACAGGGAAAAGGACGAGTAGGACCGAAAATGGACCAAAAAACTCAAGTACATAAGAAATGGAAGCGTACGGGTGGTCCGAATAGCATAGCGAAGTCTGTCCCAATGCTTCTGAGAGAGAGAAAAAATGACCTTTAATCCAACTGATCCTTGTATCGTGACATGCACAGACCCTGATTCCCCTGTTTCTGAGCAGTATCGAAAACTGAAAACCGTGCTTCTGAAGATGACGAAGAAGGATTTTCGGAACACGGTCCTGGTGACCAGCGCGCTCAGCGGAGAAGGAAAAAGCATAACAAGCGCGAATCTTGCTGTCATGCTTGCCAGGGAATACGGCCAGACAGTACTACTTGTCGATGCTGATCTCAGGAAGCCGTCACTCGGGAACTATCTTGGATTGAAGCCCGTCTATGGCCTCGCCGACAGTCTTTATGACGGGATAGATCTTGGAAGGGCCATCGTGAAAACGGGGTTTCCGAAGCTCTCGTTCCTGTCAGCGGGTAAGAAAGTGGAGGATCCCGCCGAACTTCTGTCATCCCACAGGATGAAGGATCTTTTAACGGAGATTAAACATCGGTATGCGGATCGCTATATCATTATAGATACTCCTCCCGCCCTCTTATACGCTGAAACACTGGCGCTGAGCGCGCTCGTCGACGGGGTTCTCATAGTCGTGAAGGAAGGCGTTGCCACGCTCAAAGGCATTGGAGACATGCTGGAAACCCTGAAGGGCGCATTGCTGCTGGGAATCGTCTATAATGATATGAGCACAGCGAGTCTGGATGGAAGTTACTCCCACTACAGCAAGTATTACAAGAAAAATCAGAAGCAATAAATCAGTTCTTCAATAATGCCATACCACTTACCATGCAGCGCGTTGACCAGATCGGGACGTGAACTGCTTTTCTTAACCCTCTGCTCTCAGTAAACTGCCATTAACCTGAATCCATTCTTAATTACAAGAATATCAATGCATGAGGAAAATGCAATGAACAAGCTAGAACTGTTCGATCACAATGCTGTTCCACGACATTCCCAGGTATTATATACCGACGAGTTCGGCTGTTACGGGGAAGATTATTTCCATGAGCTTCTTGCATTCGAGCGAAAGCGGAGCGAACGATCGGGGAGAGCATTTCTGTTGATGAAACTTGATTTCACCGGGATCCGAGATGATGAGAGCAGGATTGAAGTTGTCACGAGGGCTGTGCAATCGCTCTCAACGATTACCCGGGAGACCGATATCAAAGGATGGTCCTGCTACCCCATCGTACTCGGAGTTTTGTTCACGGAAATGAACAGTGCTAAGACGGAGGCCTTGCAGAAAAAGATATTTCAGGGCCTTCAAGCTGCCCTGACGAAAGAACAACTCGAAGTCCTCCTGCTATCTTTTCACTGGTTTCCCGATGAGGGAACGACAGACGATCCGCGCGGTCAGATGCGATTCACGTTCTATCCGGACATTCCTGAAAAAGAACGGCACAGAACGACATCCCTCAAAGTGAAAAGGATCATAGATGTTATCGGCAGTATCGCGGGCATCCTGATTTTTTCTCCCTTCTTAATCTTGGTCCCAATAGGCATCAAGCTCACTTCGCGGGGGCCGGTGTTCTTCCGGCAGGAGAGAGTCGGACAATATGGAAAGAAGTTCATGTTCCTTAAGTTCAGAAGCATGTATGCGAACAACGACCCGGACGTGCACAAGAAATATGTCCAAAACCTTATTAATGGAAAGGTATCTGGTGACGTTGGCAGCAGCGCCACATCGCAGAAGGTATATAAGATTACGAAAGATGAAAGGGTGACAGCCTTCGGGCATTTCCTGCGAATAACGAGCCTCGATGAGGTGCCTCAATTTATCAATGTGTTTAGGGGTGAGATGTCACTCGTAGGGCCAAGACCTCCCATCCCGTATGAGCTCGAGAAATACAAAATATGGCACCGGCGCCGCATCCTGGAGATAAAACCCGGGATCACTGGGTTGTGGCAGATCCGAGGCCGGAGTTCAATAACTTTCGACGAGATGGTGCGACTTGACCTTCAGTATGCGAGAACCTGGGATCTCTGGATGGACGTGAAAATTCTGCTGAAAACGCCGTGGATTGTACTTATAGCTAAAGGAGCGTATTGAGGCCGCATGCTATTAACGTTTCTATATTTCTGTGATGAAGCAAGCGAGCGGAAGCGGGATACTCGGCGGTGATGTAGATGCATGAGCTGGAGGATCTATGATTAACATCGGTGTTATAGGATATGGCTACTGGGGACCGAACATCGTACGGAATTTTACCAGCATTGATGGAACAAGGGTCCTCGGCATATGCGACAGCGATCCGAAAGCGATGGATCGAGCGCGCAGGTCCTACCCGCATGTGGTAACGACCCGTGACTGCAATGATATTCTTGCCTCTTCGGAGATCGATGCCATTGCCGTAATCACACCGGTATCCACGCACTTCGATCTGGCGAGGAAGGCGCTCGAGAACGGAAAGCATGTGTTCGTGGAAAAACCCTTCACGGCGACGGTGGAGCAGGCCGAGGAATTGATATCTCTGGCTGGGAGAAAGAAGCTCACCATTATGGTAGACCACACCTTCATCTTCACCGGTGCCGTGAGGAAGATCAAGCAGCTCATTAACGAAAAAACACTGGGAGATCTCTACTATTACGATTCGGTCAGGGTGAATCTAGGTCTTTTCCAGCACGACGTGAACGTGATTTGGGACCTCGCTCCGCATGATTTCTCAGTCATGGACCACATCATCGATGAAAAACCTGTTGCCCTTTCGGCCTGCGGCAAAGCGCATGTGAACGGAATGGAGGACACCGCCTACATCACTGTCCATTTCAACAATAACATGATCGCCCACTTCAACGTCAATTGGCTGTCCCCGGTCAAGGTAAGGACCACACTTATCGGCGGCGAGAAAAAGATGCTCGTCTGGAATGACCTGGAAGCGGATGAAAAAATCAAAATATACGACAAGGGCGTAGAGGTAAAAAACAAGGAAGCCGACTATCACCTTCGAGTCAATTACCGCTCCGGTGATATGTTCGCTCCGCGGGTCGAACCGAGCGAAGCGCTTAGGATTGAAGCGGAGTATTTTGCGCATTGTATCATGGAAAACAAGATACCAATTAATGACGGGCAGGCGGGCCTGCGGGTGGTGAAGATGCTGAATGCCTGCAATGAATCACTGAAACATAACGGACGGATGGTAGCGTTATGAAATATGTTTCCATCACAGACGACGTAAAACTCGGGAAAGATGTCAAGATCGCTAATTTCGTCAATCTCTACGGATGTACGATTGGCGACAATACCAAGATTGGCACATTCGTAGAGGTGCAGAAGAACGCCATGATCGGCAAGAACTGCAAAATCCAGAGCCACACCTTCATCTGCGAGGGGGTGATCATCGAGGATGGCGTCTTTGTCGGCCATGGGGTAACATTCATCAACGACAAGTATCCGCGCGCTACGAACGGAAACGGCGGTCTGCAGAGCGAGGCCGACTGGAAGGTGGTCCCGACTATAGTGAAAAAAAACGCATCTATAGGGTCCGGGTCAACAATACTTTGCAATGTCACAATTGGCGAAAAGGCTATTGTAGGTTCGGGAAGTGTGGTCACGAAGGATGTCCCGCCAGCAACGATCGTTGCTGGAAATCCGGCAAAGATTATAAAGGCGATAGATAAAGAAAAGTGAATTGGGAGTCGGTTGCTTACGAATAAAGTTTATGTCAAAATGCCAAGAAAATAATTACTTAGAGTTTAAGGACGCAGAGAAAACACTGATCTTGAAATGCCCTGTGTATTGTTACGGGGTCACCAATCTCAAGCACATTAGCGATCTTGGCGCTTTCGCCGTTCAGGTCTTTTTGAGCAATCCGCTTTCATGAAAGATGACACGAAAATTATAAACCCGCTGCAGTATCCCTCCTGGAATGACTTGCTGATTACAACTCCCGGTCATTCCTTTTTTCATTCATCGAACTGGGCATCAGTACTCTCAGAATCGTATCATTACACTCCGCGATATTTTGTAGTTGTTCAGCGGGAAAAGCTAATCGCACTGATCCCGTTCATGGAAGTCGACAGCATGGTTACGGGTAAACGCGGGGTGTCCCTTCCTTTTACAGACTATTGCAATCCCATTATGGCTGATCAAACGGCATTCGATGATGTTATGGCCAGTTTGATTTCATATGGCAAGAAAGTAGGCTGGAAGTACTTCGAATTGAGGACAGAATATCCGTTACAGCGTGAAATCACGCCTTCCTCTTCATTTTACGGTCATACCTTGGACATCTCCCACGATGAGGGAACGATCTTTTCGCTCTTCCGGGACAGTACGAAAAGAAACATAAGGAAAGCCGCAAAGGAAGGTGTTGCGATCACAATCACCAGATCATTGGACGCTGTGTCAGAATTCTACCGACTTCACTGTATGAGAAGAAAAGACCACGGCCTTCCACCTCAGCCCTACTTATGGTTTAGAAAAATTTATGACCATGTCATAGCAAAGAATCACGGTTTTGTGGCTCTCGCATCCTATAGCGGGATCTGGATAGCCGGTGCAGTCTATTGCCATTTCGGAGACCAGATATTCTATAAATATGGAGCTTCTGACAAGCGGTACCGGCATCTGCGTGCGAACAACCTCGTCATGTGGGAAGCCATGCGATGGTGCAGGAAGGAAGGCTGTACTCGGTTCAGTTTTGGTAGGACTGAGCATGGAAACAAAGGGTTGTTGCAGTACAAGCATGGCTGGGGGGCACGGGAATTCCCTCTATATTATTATCGATATGATCTTAAGAGGGATGCTTTCATAAGACACGACGAGCTGATACTGGGACTGCATAGTGAGATTTTCAGGAAGATGCCGGTTCCTCTTCTGAAGATCGCGGGGGCGATCTTATACCGACACATGGGGTGAAAACAACTTGGGGGCCTCTTGTTGCTAAGTTCGAGTGGGAAATAGAAGCAAACCTATATATTCATGTTCAAAGACAATAAATAATCGAACCCTTGGCGCCTTCGGGTGAAAGATTATGTTATATGGGAATATGCTCGAAAATCCGTGCCTTGTAAATTTGGGAAAACAGTAATGGTACTTTAGGAAGAATATTTTTGCATTATCAGCGATAAAAAAGATTTAGTAGCTAAGCTTGTTCAGATGAGGAATTAAAGTGAACAACTACCTAAAAAAAATATATTACTTTTCAAAACCGTTCATTCCACGCTGGCTACAAATCGAAATGCGGAGAAGGAAGATTCGCAATGAGTTAGCCGGCTGTTCACATATATGGCCTATCGACAAACTGGCTTCCCATCCTCCTCATGGCTGGACAGGATGGCCTTATGGCAGGCGATTCGCTCTTGTTCTGACGCACGACGTAGAGAGGTCGGAAGGCCAGAAAAAATGTTATGAACTGATGGCATTGGAGGCTCGACTAGGATTCAGGTCTTCTTTTAACTTCGTTGCCGAGGAATACGTCGTGTCGCAGGAATTGCGCCTATACCTGAAAAACAAAGGGTTTGAAGTTGGAGTGCACGGCCTGAATCATAAAGGAATGTTGTATATGTCTAGAAAGCAGTTCTTGAATCAGGCAGGCCGCATCAATGCATATCTTAGGGCTTGGCAGTCTGTCGGATTCCGCTCACCTTCTATGCATCACAATCTCGAATGGATCCATGACTTGGATATAGAATATGACGCATCGACCTTCGATACGGACCCCTTTGAGCCCCAGCCTGACGGCATGGGAACGATCTTTCCAATCTGGATCAACCAGAACGGTTCTTCTAGGGGCTACGTGGAGCTCCCCTATACACTCCCCCAAGATTTTACACTGTTCATCATTTTGTGTGAAAAGAACATAGATATCTGGAAGAAAAAGCTCGACTGGATAGTAGAACAGGGGGGAATGGCGCTCCTGATTTCGCATCCGGATTACATGAACTTTGACGGCGTACCGGCCGGAGCCGAAGAATATCCGGCTCACTATTACGAACAATTGCTCTGCTATATAAAAAACCGCTACGAAGGCCAGTATTGGCAACCTCTTCCGCGAGAAATGGCACGTTTTTGGTCAGAGCGGACTCGCGTCAGAACTTGAAATATAGAATAACTGTCTAGATGGCTGGTGCGTTGAAGAAGTAGAAAAGAGTGATTTTTCCCTGCAGTATTAGCACGAGAAGAAAGTGTAACCAGACTTATCGAATATTTCAACAATAATCGTTATGATTGGTGTAATTGCACGTGACAATCAGAGAGCTGTCGTAGAAGAATTCTTTCAGTTGTTTAAAACGCCATGGGAGTTCTGGCGCGAAGGCAGTGAGTATTCAACCATAATCATAACTTGCCGCACTGATGATGTGCCGTCAGCGGCTCTTGTGATCTTATATTGTTCAGAAACTACCCCTTACGACATCCGTACAGGAATCCGACCAATATCTTGCGAAAGTAGAGAGCTTCTCGAAAACGAAAAATTCATTTTCCCTGTCTATGCCGGACTGTCAATATTTAAAATAAAGGAAATACCTCTCCTCCATATCAAGGCAAAAGGATTATGTGCTGGATACATGAGAGAGCAGAAAGGGCAGCGGATCTGCCGCATTGGATATGATCTTTTCGATGAGATCGCGTATGTGCTGACCAAAGGACAGCCATTGGAATTTGCAACGATTCCAACGATTGAAATCCATATAGCTTTTTTGAAACGATGTATTCTAGACGCAGGCATCCCGATCATCGATATCCCGCCAGTCCCGTATGGCTACCATTTCATGGTCTGTCTCACTCATGACGTTGATTTTATAAGGATGAAAGACCACGGCATTGATCACTCGGTAATAGGTTTTCTTCTTAGGTCTCTACTCCGACCGTCGCTAAGGGATTCTCAGTCGAAAATACGCTGGTCGCGACTCCTCAGGAACTGGAAGGCTGTTCTTATGATGCCCTTTGCCTATGCTGGCGTTGTCAGAGACCCCTGGTATGACATTGACTGTTATCAGAAAATAGAAAAGGACATCCCGTCAACGTTTTTTTTCGTTCCGCGAAAGGATTACACGGGAAAGGCAGCGGACAAGAAATTAACCAAACCGATGTCATATCGTTCTATACGATATGATGTCAAAGACTACGCACCAGAGTTGAAAAAGCTGGCTCATGAAGGGAGGGAGATAGCTCTTCATGGCATTGATGCATGGCGTGATGCAAAAAGCGCCTCAACTGAACGTGATGTCATTCGTGGAATAACGGGCGACAACGTTGCTGGAGTTCGCATGCACTGGCTTTATTTCGCTGATTGCTCTCCTGAAGCCATTGGCAAATCGGGTTTATTTTATGATTCTAGCCTTGGTTACAATGATGCCGCAGGGTTTCGGTCAGGGACCACACAAGTATTTTGTCTGGATGGTCATGGTAACGTCTATGAACTTCCGCTCAATATCATGGATACGGCCCTCTTTTCTCGGGACAGAATGGGGTTGTCTGAATACCATGCCATGCAAGCATGTCGTAAGGTCATTGAATGCTTTCGGATTTCAGGCGGTGTGCTGACCATTAATTGGCACACAAGGAGTCTCCGCCCCGAACGGAATTGGGACGGCTTTTATTGCGAGCTGATACAAATGCTTAAAGCGGAAAGGGCGTGGTTCGCCGTTGCGAAGCTGGCTGTTGAGTGGTTTCGCAGAAGAAGGACGCTTAATTTCAGCAATGTGTCCTTCAGGGAAGGTGTTGCGCAAGTAACCTTGATGAATAACGATGTTAATTGGGCTGATTTACCTCCCATGCAGATAAGAGTTCATATACCTGCGTCTGCGACAGGATCGAGAGCGGTGGAAAGTGAACCCTGCATCATGAGCGTTCCTTGGCATGGAGAATCCCACATTGAGATTAAGCTTTGGAAGACAACAGAAAATATTCATGCGTAAAGAGATGAAAAGAAGCAAAAACGTTTGCATGATTAACTACTCGAATTATTCAATGGATCCTCGCGTAAGGCGTACTGCAGAAACCATAGCGGCCTTACCCGGTTATAAAGTCTCAGTTCTTACTATTAAATTATCAGACCGTCCGAAGCGGTATACGCTCAATCGGGTTAACGTAAGGGAACTGAACATCACGAAATATCAAGGAAAGACGAGCATAAGATACCTGTTATCCTACGCCTTTTTCATGACACTAGCCTTTTTCGCCTGTACAGGGCTACTGCTGCGGAGATCTATTGATATCGTGCATGTTCATAACATGCCGAATTTCATTGTCTTCGCTGCTGTGATACCACGGATAATCGGGAAGAAATTGATTCTCGATATCCATGATACGATGATTGAGACATATGTCGCTAAGTTTCCCAAGAATGTCTTCAGGCCGATTTCGATGTGCATTAATGCGCTCCTAAGGATGGAAGAGTTTCTTTCGTGTAAAATAGCCCACCGTGTTATTTGCGTCAATCATGTTCAAAAAGATGTGTTGCTAAAAAGAGGCATCCCGGAAGACAAAATAATTATTTTGCTCAATGTGCCGGATCCCGAGCGGTTGAAATCTCCGCAGGTTCAAAAGAAGTATCCTGGAACGATTAATCAATTCAATCTGATATACCATGGCACCATGGCAAAGCGGCTCGGCATAGATTTTGCCATTAAGGCCGTTGCGCAGATTAGATTATCGATCCCGGACGTAACGTTCCATGTCATAGGGGAGGGTGATGACCTGGAGGAGTTCATGAAACTGAGCCGAAATTTGCATGCTAGTGAGTTTGTGAGATTTTCGGGAAAGAATATCCCTTTTGAAGAATTGGTAGGTATATTGAAGACAATGGATCTGGGCTTGGTTCCAAATAGACGAAGTGATGCAACGGAGCTGATGTTGCCTGTTAAAATGCTTGACTGCATAGCTCTCGGCATCCCGGTAATTGTTCCTCGGTTAAAGGCTATAGAACATTATTTCACTGATGATATGGTAACTTTTTTCGACCCGGAGAATATCGATTCCCTAATGGATGCGATTCGTTTTGCTTATGGGAATCGTGCCAAGATTAAAGAGAAGGCAAAAAATGCATATCGATTTATGGACACATATAAGTGGGAAACTCATAAGTTCGAGTTGGTCAACCTCTATCAATCCATGGTCGAAAAACAACAGTTGACGATCGAGACTGAGGCGCATTGAACTAATTAGAATTTACGATGGAGTATCGATTAGGTATGGAGGTTTATTAATGATGAACATCGCACAATTCGGAGTAGGATACTGGGGACCGAACCTCTTAAGGAATCTAGTGTCTAGCAAGCGGTGCAAAGTGACCGATGTTGTAGACCTCTCCCAGGAAAGAATGGATTATGTGCGCAAATTGTATCCGACTTTGTCCGCAAGCAACGACGTGAAAGCAGCATTGAATAAAACCGATATTGATGCCATCGTCATTGCGACTCCTGTCGCATCACACTATGGCCTTGCCGTGGAGGCGTTGAAGGCTGGAAAGCACGTTCTTGTTGAGAAGCCGCTAGCGACAAGCATTGAGCAGGTGGATGAAATCGGCAGGATAGCGCAGGAAAAGAACTGCGTCGCAATGGTTGGTCATACATTTCTGTTCAACGCTGCCGTTCGATATGTCAAGAAGCTTATCGATGCCGGTGAGCTTGGTGATATCCGTTATATTTACAGCCAGCGTCTTAATCTTGGCAGGATCAGGTCGGATGTAGACGCACTGTGGAATTTCGCCCCTCACGATATCAGCATCATCCAATACTGGCTTGGCGACCCCACACCGCTCTCAGTTGTGCGAAGAGGGATAGACTACATCCAGAACAATATTGATGATGTTGTGTTCCTGAACATCATGTACCCCAACAAAGTTATGGCGAATATCCATGTAAGCTGGCTCGACCCGCAAAGGATCCGGTCCATCGTGGTCGTAGGCTCAAAAAAAATGGTCATTTACGATGACACCGTAGAAAATAAGATTGCCATTTATGACAAAGGGATCGATCGAAAAGCGCAGCTCGGAAAGAACATGGATTATGATAACCAGCACTTCCAGACCTTTGATCAACGGTCGGGGGACGTGCTTCTTCCGAAGATTGATTTTCAGGAACCCCTAAAAGTAGAGATAGACCATTTTATCGACTGCATCGAAAAAGGAACGACATGCATCACCGGAATTGACCATGCAAGGAAGGTCGTAGAGATACTGGCGAGCACCAATGGTATGGCGGTGTCTCAACAGAAAACCCATGCAAGCAGACTATAGAATCCATGCAGAAGTAGAATTACCGTTAGACGCAGTGGTTGAGGATTATTGCATCCTTGGTGTTCCGCCGAGGGGGCGGAAAGAAGGTGAATTAAAGACCATCATAGGAGCCAACGCACTTATTCGGTCTCACACAGTAATTTATGCTGGCAATAGGATCGGAAGAGAATTTAAGACAGGCAACAAGGTCAATATCAGAGAGTCAAATGTAATCGGTGACAATGTAAGCGTGGGCACATTGTCTGTGATTGAGCATCACGTCACAATCGGAAGCGGTGTGCGTATTCACAGCCAGGTTTTCATACCGGAATATTCGGTGATTGAAAGCGGGGCATGGCTGGGGCCGCATGTAGTGCTGACCAACGCTAAATATCCGGCATCACCGGGAGCGAAAGCGAATCTCAAAGGGCCAGTAATCAGGAGGGGGGCCAAGATTGGGGCGAACAGCACCATTCTGCCAGGCGTTGTCATTGGCGAGAACGCCTTGGTGGGCGCGGGATCGGTGGTAGTCCACGATGTTCCTGCCAACGCAGTAGTAGTGGGGAATCCGGCGAGAATTATAAAAAACATCTCGGAACTACCATATGGAGAGGGTCGATATGAAAATACCATTAGTTGATTTGCAGAGTCAATATAACAGCATAAAAAAAGAGATCGACGCCATTATGGCCGACGTCATTTCAAAGTCCGCGTTTATCGGTGGTGAATATGTCAAGTCGTTCGAGACCTCCTTCGCTGAATTCTGTCAAGTGAAGTACTGCATCGGGGTCGGCAATGGAACTGATGCACTCTTCATCGCTCTCAAGACACTCGGTGTCGGTGTCGGCGATGAAGTGATCACCGTCGCAAACAGCTTTATCGCCACTTCGGAAGCAATAACCCATGCAGGAGCGAAAGTTGTTTTTGTCGATATAGATCCGAAGACCTATAACATTGATACCGGCAAAATCGAGGAGAAAATTACTTCAAGGACTAAGGTAATTATTCCCGTCCATCTTTATGGACAGCCTGCAGATATGGATCCCATTTTGGTTCTGGCAAGGAAACACAATCTTAAAGTCATTGAGGATGCAGCACAGGCGCATGGGGCAGAGTATAAGGGACGCCGCATTGGCTCTATTGGAGATATGGCTTGCTTCAGCTTTTATCCAGGGAAAAATCTGGGAGCTTACGGAGATGCAGGGGCCATTGTCACGTCCAACGACTCATGGGCATTAAAGGCACGTATGATTGCCAATCATGGTCGCAAAGACAAGTATGATCATGAAATGGAAGGGGTCAACAGCAGAACGGATGGCCTTCAGGCGGCTATCCTGAATGTAAAATTGAAACATCTTGTCGGCTGGTCCGAAGCACGAAGAAGGAACGCCTATCTGTATAACGAGCATCTAAAAGGGATGGAAGTAGTCACCCCTTTTGAGATTGATTATGTTAAGGCCGTATATCATCTTTATGTTATAAGGATAGAAAAAACATTGCGACGGCATTTGCAAGACCACCTGAAGTTAAAAGGGATAGCAACTGGTATTCACTATCCGATTGCTTTGCCGAATCTCAAAGCATATTCATACCTGAACCACACAGAGAATGATTTTCCTGAAGCTACAATGGCGTCACAGGAAATCCTGTCCCTGCCAATGTTCCCTGAGTTGCAAGAGAAGCAGATTAGATTTATAACCGAGACGATTAAGGATTTCTCGTGATTTCAAAATAATCAATATGGGCGATCGCTGCAGTGAACGAAACATTTAGTCGTCATATACTGGTTTATGGAACGAAAACGTCACCATATAACGGTCTGCATTTGTACCTACAAACGGGAAGAGATGCTTGCTCGGTTATTGAAGGAACTGAAACATCAAAGTACCGACGATTTGTTCACTTATTCTGTGGTAATAGTGGATAATGATTATACCCAAACAGCAAGACATGTGGTTGAGGGAATAGAGAAAGAATCAAATATCACCATCGATTATTACTGTGAACCTGAACAGAATATTGCCCTTGCGAGAAATAAGGCTGTACAAAATGCAAGTGGTGACTTATTGGCTTTCATAGATGATGATGAGGTCCCCACTAAAGAATGGCTTCTGAATCTCTATAAGGCCATTTATAAATTCAATGTGAGTGGAATTCTGGGCCCCGTATTGCCCTATTTTGAAACCAGTCCTCCCAACTGGGTAGTCAGAAGCCAATTATGCGAGAGAAAATCATTTGAGTCGGGGACAATTATAAGGAATCCTATAGATACGCGCACAGGGAATGTTCTTCTCGATAGAAATGTTCTATTTGATAAGAATCCGTTTGATTATCGATTTGGGAAAACAGGAGGAGAGGACGTTGATTTCTTTAGAAGGCTGATGGAGAGAGGAAACGTTTTCGTATGGAGTAATGAAGCTCATGTTTATGAATTTGTCCCTCAATATCGACTTAAACGAAAGTATTTTATAAAGAGAGCATTATTAAGAGGAGTGGTGAGTGCAAGCCATATTTCGATAATTAGTTTCAGTACTTTGAAGTCGATAATAGCCTTGATTGTGTATACAGTGGTTTTACCTATCCTGTTATTGATGGGACACCATCTGTTCATGAAGTATCTGATAAAAGATTGTGATCATCTTGGGAAATTGATGGCCCTTTGCGGAGTACATGTTATTAAAGAAAGACCTTCTTAAGAGAATCTAAAAGCGATGACATCAGATGAATAAGATAGCCTTCTTTATTTATTCAAATATTAATGTTATAAAATCCATTGATTTGTAAGGGATAACGAAACATGTCGTCAAACAGATCATCCTTCATTTTAATTACGCCGGCTCGAAATGAAGAAGAATATATAGAAAAAACAATTAAATCTGTCATCTCGCAAACTGTTTTGCCTGAAAAATGGGTTATCGTGAGCGACGGATCAACAGATAGGACAGATGAGATTATCAATAAGTACATATCGCGATACCAATGGATAGAACTGGTACGCATGCCTGAGCACAGAGATCGCCAATTTGCCGCTAAAGTTCTTTGTTTTAACGCCGGGTATGAGAGGATCAAGGATCTGCCCTTCGATATCATCGGGAGCCTTGATGCGGATATTTCTTTTGAGAGCGACTATTTCGAATTCCTTCTTTCTAAATTTAATTTATTCCCCATGCTCGGGGTTGCCGGCACGCCTTTTGTGGAAGGATCATCTCAGTATGATTATCGGTTCACCAACATCGAACATGTTTCTGGCGCTTGTCAATTATTCAGACGCGAATGCTTCGAAGATATCGGAGGTTATGTTCCTATCAAGGGTGGGGGTATTGACTGGACCGCGGTGACGACGGCAAGAATGAAGGGGTGGATGACTAGGACATTCACGGAAAAGGCCTGTTTACATCACCGGCAAATGGGGACTGGAAACAGCAGATCTCTGATGACATGGTATAAACATGGAAGAAAAGATTATTTTCTGGGTGGTCATCCACTGTGGCAGTTATTCAGGGCGCTTTATCAGATGACGAAAAGGCCGTATATCATTGGAGGAACATTGCTTCTTCTGGGATATGCTTGGGCTAGCATGAGGAGAACCGATCGCTTGATATCGCCGGAACTCATGAAATTTCATCGTCGCGAACAAATGAAACGCTTAAAAAATGTGTTCACAAAAGCACCTAATTGGGGTGCGTAAAAATAACAGGAGTTAGAGTGGACGACAAGAATCAAAATAAAATCGAAGTTAGCGTTAGAATGGTTGAAAAATGGGTAGAAGAGCATGATTACAAAGGTTATGAGCCTTTTGACGGACTTTCCTCGACATTCCGTCCGCTTACATTTGGCAATCTCCTTTTAGACAGGCTTTTGCTTCAACTCATTCGGCAATCGCCTATCAACCTAAGGCCGTTATTTGGTGTAAAGCCATTGGATTCGACCATTGGAAGGGGATATATGGCATGGGGTTATTGCCATATGTTCATGATAACTGGAGATCAAAGATATCGGGGGAAAACCGATGCCTGCCTGCAATGGCTCGTAGAAAACAGGTCTTCTGGTTATCAGGAATTTTCATGGGGAAAGCATTTCGATTTCGCGAGTAGAAGCGGACTGTACAAAGCATTCGAACCTATCCTGATTTGGACAGCCCTTATTGCTCATGCCTTTCTCGAAGCCTACGAGACATTTGGAGACAGAAAATACTTGGAGGTTGCCAATAGTGTATGCAAATGGATTTTGAGATTACCCCGAAATAAGACTGAGTTTGGTTTTTGTATTGGATATCATAATCAAGATTTCACGGCCGATATACATAATTCTAACATGGTTGGCGCCGCAGTATTGGCCCGAACCGCCAAACATTTATTTAATGAAGAATATTTGACAGTAGCCAAAGAGGCGATAACATTCAGTTGCTCCAGACAACTGCCAAGCGGTGCATGGTTATATGGAGAACACTCTCGAAATCATTGGATAGACAATTTCCACACCGGTTATAATCTTGACGCCTTGAAATGCTACATGGATTATTCAGGTGACCGGCAATATGAAAACAAATTGGAAAAGGGATTGGACTTTTACAAGAAGAACTTTTTCGAAGAAAACGGTAGACCAAAATATTACCACAACCGCGCGTATCCAATTGACAGTCAGTGCATAGCTCAGGCCATCGAAACACTGGCTAATTTATCAGACTACGATCCATCGATCCTTATGCTAGCTATTAAAGTAACTAATTGGGCAATTGATAATATGCGGGACAAAATGGGTTATTTCTATTATAGAGAGTATCCCTTTATAAGGGCTAAAACTCCTATGTTACACTGGGCTCAGGCGACAACGTATAATGCGCTATCAGTGCTGTTAATGAAATTAACCATTGACAGAGATAGAGCACAACATGGAAGAGAACGGATATGGGATGTTAACAAAACATTATATCATTAGTATTAAAGGTATACAAGCAAAAGTGCCCGCCATTAGAGTAGGCGAGAGTATCGTTATAGTTAAAGGTAAATTCTTAAAAATAGCTCGAATCTTTGATGAGTATTGGATCGAGAGGCGTCGTCTTCCGAAGCCGGAAATTGTTTTAAATGAGCTTCAAAAAACTGATTTGAAACCTGATCTTTTTGCCTTTTCGCAGAGAGTCCCTGATATAGAACCGCATTACTCATTCCAATTGGTATATGATAATTTAGCAGTAATTCAATTAAAATCTTACCACCATTGGCTTAATAATCAAACATCTGCTTCCGTTAAAAGAAACATTAAAGCGAGTGAAAAGAGGGGCATCGTAGTGAGAGTTTCACAATTTGATGATACTTATGTTCGAGGTATAATGTCAATATACAATGAGACTCCAGTTCGACAAGGACGAAGATTTTGGCATTACGGAAAAAATTTTACTCAAGTTCAAGAAGAGAATGCTACATACTCTGAGCGTAGTACTTTTCTTGCGGCTTATTATAAAGATGAGATGATTGGATATGCCAAGATAGTTTGGGATGAACAAACGGCAGCAATTATGCAAATCATGTCAAGGATGCAATTTTATAATATGCGTCCGAATAACGCGCTGCTGGCTGAGGCAGTAAGACAGTGTACATCGAGAGGTATACCATACCTGCTATATGAGAAGTTTGTTTATGGGAACAAGACTAACAGTACGCTTACGGAATTCAAGCGCAGCAACGGATTTGTGAGAATGAATATCCCTCGATATTATATCCCCTTGACCTGGAAAGGAGCAATTGCACTTAGCATGGGATTTCACATAGAGTTCAAAGAAAGAATACCGGAGTGGATTATGTCACCCTTACGGGATTTTAGGACGAAATGGAATGAGCGGAAGACATTAAACAAAAAACTCTGAAGTGAGAGATTCCCAGTTATCATGTTGTTGATCACTCATTTTCTAAGTGACACTTCAATAGCGGGTATATTTATTCAGGTCTATTCAATAGTTCGCTAAGTTTCATGGTTGTATTCTCATTTCTTGAGTTCTACTACGGGTCGTGAATGTCATGAATTTTTATAATAATATGCAGAATGAATCAGTTAAAGGGGAGTGAGATGTAATGCCGGGTATTGCTGGAATTATCAGTAAGGCTAATCCAATTAAGAACAAGAGCAACTTAGATCAGATGATCAATGTCATGATGCACGAGGCCAACTATGTTTCAGGCTCATATTCTAACGTTCAACTTGGTATTTATGCTGGTTGGGTTTGCCATCAAGGTTCATTCTCTGATTGTATGCCACTGGTTAACGAAAAAAAAAGTATTTATATGATTTTTGCGGGTGAAGACTTTGCAGACAACGAAAAGATTCAAAAGCTTGGGCAAAGAGGTTATAAATTTGATAGATCTAATGCAAAATATATAATTAGCTTGTATGAGGAGAAGGGTGATAGGTTTTTAGTAGACTTGAATGGATGGTTTGCTGGAGTTTTGATCGATCTTCGTCAGAACAAAGTGGTCCTCTTTAACGACAGATATGGAATGCGGCGAATATACTTTTACGAGACAAAGGATGCATTTTATTTTTCTTCCGAAGCAAAGTCGCTTCTCAAGATATTGTCGGAACTACGGCAGCTGGATATGCGAGGATTTGCGGAAACCATTTCATGTGGTTGCGTGCTACAAAATAGAACATTATTCGCTGGCATTGGGTTATTGCCGGGAGGATCGTCATGGGTTATAGATAAGAATGGAAGCATAAGAAAAGGGAAGTACTTCAATTTGGAAACGTGGGAGAAACAGCCATTTTTGAATGATATGGAGTTCTACGAAACGCTAAAGGAAACTTTTACTCGGATACTTCCGAGATACTTTCAAGGGAAAGAACGAATAGCCATGTCCCTCACAGGCGGCTTAGACTGTCGGATAATCCTCGCTTGGGCGAAATCTCCTCCGGGGGGATTACCATGCTATTCATTTAGCAGTAATTATCGTGATTCTGCTGATGTTAAAATAGCACGAAAGGTGGCAAAGAATTGCGGCCAAACTCACGAAACGATTGTAATTGATGAAAAATTTCATTCTGAATTTCCGCGCATGGCAGAAAAAGCGATTTATGTATCCGACGGTACCATGGATGTTTCAGGGTCAGTTGAATTATATGTAAACAGGTTAGCGAGTGGTATAGCGCCAATTCGGCTGACAGGGAACTATGGTTCGGAAATACTGCGAGGAAATGTGGCATTCAAACCATTCACCCGTGATGATAAATTGTTTGAACCTGCTTTTTCAGAACTAGTAAGCGATGCCTCGACGACCTACTATGGAGAGAGTCAGTGTCACAATTTGTCGTTCATAGCATTCAAGCAAGTTCCCTGGCATCATCATGCTCGGTTCTCCGTGGAGCAATCCCAACTAACCCTCCGTTCACCTTATCTCGATAATGACCTTGTTGCTCTAATGTATCGGGCGCCTTCTAATCATACGCTAAGCAAACAATTTTCATTACAACTGATAGCTGAAGGAAATGTGGACTTGTCTAAAATACCCACAGATCGCGGCGTATTATATCGCCATGTTCCGGGCATCGGCAGAATTCAACATCTTTATGCTGAATTTGTCGCTAAAACGGAGTATGCATTTGACTACGGCATGCCGCAGTGGCTAGCAGGAATTGACCATTTTTTGGCACCATTGCACATTGAAAGACTTTTTCTTGGTAGGAACAAATTCTATCATTTTCGTGTCTGGTATCGTGACAGGTTGTCGCAGTTTGTAAAGGACGTGCTTTTGGATCCGCGTACGCTCGCCAGGCCATACTTGAACAGTCGACGTCTCGAAGCGATTGTGCGTAATCATTACGACGGAAAGCGAAATTACACACGCGAGATAAACCAGGTCCTAACCAGTGAGCTTGTCCAACGACAACTAATTGAGTAGAGATAACACGCTAAACCGAAGATTATTTCTCAACGACTTAAACAAAATTTTGGCTTTCTTCCACAATTTGGGTGATATAGGTCACAGTAATTCTAGTGACTTTAATATAATATATATTGTAGTTCGAAGGTAGGAGATTTTTGTTTATTTAATCAAGTTAAACAACCAAGGCAGATAAGGAGATACTGGTATGAACAAAAATAAGTCTAAGATGCACTGGCAGGTTATAATTCTGATTACGACCCTCTTATGGACATCAAATGCCACGGCCGCGTTAATCGCAGCTAAAAGTTGTTCACAGATTGATGTCCAAGATGCTATAAATGCAGCAATAGATGAGGATATTGTGTCAATACCACCAGGCACTGGTAATTGGTCAACTGCTGTATCGTGGGCTGATAAGAATATTAGAGTTATCGGAGCAGGAGAAGGCAAAACGATAATCAATGTTGGATCTCTTGGATTTAGTATTATAGCGGATAATAAGGCCGCATTTAGAATTTCTGCTATGACTATAAATCAAGCTATAAATGGAATAGCTGTTCAGATTATTAATCGAAAACATACTCCGACTGGAGGTTCGTATTCAAAGGGGTGGAGATTAGACCATCTTACTCTGACAGCTAATGGCCTCACTGACGTAAGATCAATTTTTGTATTTGGATTAACCTATGGTGTCATAGATCATGTGAGTTGGAGTTCAGATTATAGCATTGCACAATTTATGACTCACTACGCGTATACTAATGATAATTCTGAAGCTGATGGACAACCATTTAATCAAGGAACAATAAGTTGGGGATTGACTTATTCGCTTGGTGATGCGAATGCTATTTATGTCGAGGATTCTACGCTAAATGCAAGCTCAACCGGTGGCTGGGCTGCCGATGTATGGTATGGCGGTTCTGTCGTATTCCGTTATAACACTATAAACAGATGTCAGATAAGCACTCATTCAGCCAGATCTACAGCAAGAGGCGGAAAAAGAATTGAAGTTTATAATAACAAATTTGTTGCTGTGGGAATGAGTGATACCCGTGTTGTTTGGTGGAGGTCCGGAACTGGAGTAGTTTTTAATAACACCATCGACTCGACTGGGCAGTTACAAGTAGATAATCAACGCACCTGTTCTGCGTTCGATACAAGATGCAGTGGGACACAGCCTTATGACGGGAATATTTCCGATACTGGTTGGCCCTGTCTCGATCAACCGGGGCGTGGTTATGGTGCGCCGCAAAATCAACCCTCAATGCCTATTTATGCGTGGAACAACGGCCCGCAGGACGATTGTCGGACTACGCAGGCAACTTGTGCTAATAGTACAAATATATCAGTAAACTCTAATTTTGATCAGTGTTTGACAAGTCCTCCGCCTGTATTGACAGACCATCTAAAAACTGGGGCAGGACATGCCAACGGTCAGGTCGATTATGTAAATAACGGGTCAACAGCAATGCCTGGATATAAACCTTATACTTACCCACACCCTCTAACACTGCAACTTCAACCGCCACATAACTTGCGCTTCCAATAACGTCCATAAAAATCTTAGATGATTATAAAAGATTTGGCACTAAATTACAAAGTGAGCCTCCCCCGATTTGATGGACATGCCGAAAAGTTGTAAACTCATACAAGGAGGCCGGCATGGGTCAACGCATAGGTCATCGTCAGTTTAGTAAGGAGTTTAAGAGAAATGCCCTTCAACTGGTGATAGAAAAGCGTGTTTCTGTGGGTAAAGTAGCCCGAGAGCTTGATATTCATCCGAATTTGATTCATCGATGGAGGAGGGATTACCTGGCGGAGGGAGAAAGCGCCTTTGTGGGAACAGGGAAGTTAAAGCCTGAGGATGCGGAATTAAAACGCCTCCAGAAGGAGCTGGAAGACGTCAAGGAAGAGCGGGACATTTTAAAGAAAGCTTTGAGCGTGTTTTCCAAGCGAAATTGGTGAAGTATCTGTTCCTTGAAAATCACCGGGACTCTTATCGGCTTACCGAGATGTGCAAGGTATTGAGGGTTTCGCGAAGTGGTTATTACGCCTGGAGGGAGCGAAAACCTGGCAAGCGTTGGAATGAGAATGAGCTGCTTTTGGGCCGGATCCGAGAGATCTACGAGAAGAATAGACGGGTTTACGGCAGCCCGCGGATAACGGAGGCGCTCCGGGAGCAAGGGACCCGCTGCGGGAAGAACCGGATTGCCAGGCTCATGAAAGAAAACGGGATTCGAGCAGAAGTGAAGAGGAGGTTCAGGAAGACGACGGATTCACGGCATGAGTATGCATTGGCCGCCAATCTGCTGATCGAAGACGGCTATAAAGGGCCTCTGTGGGCATCCGATATCACGTTTGTTCCGACCAACGAGGGATGACTGTTTGTATCAGCGGTCAT
>Ga0187777_10000115_pt1 | contig 59036 bp, 54 predicted proteins | sample 1015_Q2_SP5_10_M_FD_132416 | JGI IMG/M metagenome (GOLD analysis project Ga0187777, IMG submission 132416) | Tropical peat soil microbial communities from peatlands in Department of Meta, Colombia - 1015_Q2_SP5_10_MG | ecosystem: Environmental > Terrestrial > Soil > Wetlands > Peat | place... | reverse complement strand
TGGCTGCATCTCTTTCGCTCCTGTTCGGGATGCAGCGCCGTGTTGCGTCACGGCCAATTGTTTATCATTGAACCATACGGCACCGAGTGCTGTTGCCTTCTGAAGAAACATTCTGAGGAAAGCTTGATCGATGGAAAAGAGCCAATGGCAGAGTTTAACCTTACGTGAGAACAACTCCGACTTGCCAAGAGAGATCGGCACATCAGAGCTTATTTTACTGGCAATCGGATCTATCCTCTTTTTGATTGTAGGCGGCCTTCAATAGGAGATTATGTCCTTCCCTGGGATGACTTTTCCTCATGACGGGGAAGAGTAGAGTCATGGTACGCATATGCTATGCCAAAGGAGATAACAATGGATAGTGCGCAAAATAAGTTAGCTCCACTAAAGAAGAAAAGAAGCCTCTCCCCGATCAGTCCAGCCTCGTCTCCAAAGGGATCGGCGCTTGGTACTGGCGAATGGGGATCATTCAACCCGGCCCAGATGAAGTTCCCGGTCATTGCCAGGACTACGCGCGAAGCCGGGTTCTTGCTTTACGAGATCCTCGGCATGGCGGAGCTCATGCGTGTGGCATACAAAAAAGGAGATCTGGAGAGCATGCAGGACCGCCTCGCACTCCTCATATCCGAAGCAGGGAGCCTGTCTGCAGCCCTCAGCAATATTATCGAATTTTCCAAGATCGTGACTGAACAGGCGGTAACAACCTGCCAAAGCTTTGATATAGGGGCTCTGCTCCAGGAGATTATCCGGACGGCACAGCAGAACATCGGGCAAAAACCGGTAAAGATCATGGATGTCTTATCCTCCGGCCCCGTGATGATTTTTTCAGACCGGGAAGTAGTCCGCAAGATCATGACTGGGCTCGTGAGTAACGCCGCAAAATTCACTGACAAGGGACGGATTTCCGTGATTCTGAATAAAGACGAATATACGATAAGTCTTATTATCACTGATACGGGCAGAGGAATGACCGCGGAGCAGATGAATGCTGCTTTTGCACCATTTGATTTGCGCCGACATCCTGATGGGGATGGTCGTGCCAATTCAGCGCTCGGACTCAGGACAATCAGGAATCTCATAAATCTGCTTGGAGGCAATATCACCGTATCAAGCAAGGTTGGTGAGGGAACAATCGTTGAGGTTTCACTTCCGATCGAGCCGTCGGAAAGCTCGGCGGACTCCTGCAAGTGGTCAGACAAAGAACTGCCGTGTTCCTGTGACGGTCCGCGCTGACAACGTTTCATGGCCCCTTCAAGGTCCGATGGGCAGAATTATTGGAAGAAGCTCCCCTCTTTCGGGGGTATACGACGGAATCATGAAATCTATCCTGCCAGCCACCGATGGACCAAAACCGGCTAACATGCTTTACTGCAATCTTTTCAGCGATGTAGTCACTGAAAGTTTGTATTTGATGCGAAGAAGACAAGTGGGCAGTAAAGGTGTTTTCTTCTGCGAGGTTTGCGACCAGATGGAAGGCAGAACGCTCGTTCATGAGGGTCATTAAAGTCTCCACAATGCTCGATCCAGGGCGTGACCGCCCCTAATCGCAATCCCGGAGTGGCCCGGCCAAACACCTCGAGATAAACCGCCTCCTTCATCCACAGAGTGTCCGGGCCACTCCGGGCTTTTTTTATACTGAAATTTAATCCGTCTGTAATATTCCTGTAACAAAATGGCCCTATTCTGCACGCTGAGAGTTCCAACATGCTTATCACGAAGGACAAAGCACATATGAACGAACAGGTCCTCATAGTAGAAGACGAACAAGATGTTGCGGAGCTCCTCCGCTATAACCTAGAGAAAGAAAAATATCGGACGATTGTTGCGCTCAGCGGCGAAGAGGCCATAGAAGCAGTGCGACGTCAGATGCCGGATTTTGTGCTGCTGGATATCATGCTCCCGGGGCTGGACGGATGGGAAGTGTGCAGGATAGTCCGGGAGAGCGCGAATGGTAAATCCGTTCCAATCATCATACTGACGGCACTTTCATCTGAAGAGGCTCGCATACAGGGTCTGACCCTCGGTGCTGACGATTATGTGTCAAAACCCTTCTCCATCAGGGAGCTCCTGCTTAAAATACGGAAGTTGATCGATCGCCAGCAGACGCTCAAAATGATCATGTCTAAGGCGCAGGAACGGGATACGTCCCTCCGTTACTTGATCCACGAACTAAAGAACTCCATGAACGTTATAGGAGGGTTTTCTGCCCTGGCGCTCCGAAAGGAAGAATCTCGGGACTACTTGAGGACGATCAACGCCGCTGCCATTCATGCGGAGAGCCTTCTTGACAATGCCTCGCTTCTCTCCCGGATCGAGAACCAGCAAGGATTATTGCCTGTGGGGCCTGTAGACATCGGGGCAATGGTCGAGGAAGCGGCAGCTGTCTTCCACGACACGGCAAAGAACAGGCAGATTGAAATCATCGTTGAAAACACAAAAACTTCGCTCGTTATGGGTAACAGCACCGCTGTTAAACAAGTGTTGTTGAACCTCCTTTCGAATGCAGTGAAGTATAACCGGCATGGCGGCAAGGTCTGGGTGACCATGGAAGAGATGAATGATGGAACAGACATTTCGATTGCGGACGAAGGATTCGGGATGCCGAGCGATACAGTCGCGAAAATCTTTGATAAATTCTATCGAGCAGACGGTACCGAATCGATCAAGGGAGCAGGGCTCGGACTCTATATCGTCAAACTCCTGATCGAAGCCATGGGCGGAAAAGTCGACGTTAAGAGCAAACAAGGGGTCGGAAGCACTTTTACAGTATCCTTCCGAAACCCAAGCTCAGGTCTCGAATATCCAGAGAAAAAAGAAGAAAAAGTTGCCCATTCAGAACCGTTAGGAAATAACCACATGAACGCTGCAGGCCTCTGACAATTTTGATTTTGGGCCGATATTGTATTGTTCGCAAATATGGTACGCCTGAGGATTTTATCAAAGGTAAACAGATGCAACGTAGTTTAGCAATTCCATATTTTATAGGGGAATGACCTCAGCACGGCAAGATGCCCACTATAATTGTGATAGTCTTGTAACATTATCTTAACATGAATGTAACAATATTGTAACAATGCCTTGGTATAAGTGTGTATTCGAAAATATAGTGAAGGAGGAGAAACAAAATGAAAAAAATTGCAGCACTCGTATTAACCGTCGTATTGGCAAGTACAACAGGAGTGTTCGCTGAGGAGATGCTGAACGGCGCAGGTGCCACATTTCCCTACCCTGTTTATTCCGCATGGGCAAATGAGTACAATAAGGTGACCGGCGTGAAAATGAACTATCAGTCCATCGGCTCCGGAGGCGGTATCAAGCAGATCACCGAGCGAACGGTGGATTTCGGCGCTACCGACAAACCGCTCAAGCCGGAAGAGCTCGCGAAGGACAACCTTATCCAGTTCCCGGCCGTTATCGGCGGCGTCGTGCCGGTGGTCAATATACCCGGTATTAAGGCAGGAGAATTGAGACTCGATTCGGAAGCCTTGTGCAAGATCTACCTGGGTGAAATAAAGAATTGGAGCGATCCGAAGATCAAAGATCTGAACCCGAAGGCAAAACTCCCGAACAGCGAGATCACCGTTGTCCATCGTTCCGATGGCTCGGGGACAACCGCCATCTTTACGGACTATTTATGCGATGTGTGCTCGGCCTGGAAGGAGAAGGTAGGCACCGGCACCTCTGTGAGCTGGCCGGTGGGCATCGGCGGGAAAGGGAACGAGGGCGTAGCCAACTATGTTCAGCAGACCGCGAACTCCATCGGCTATGTGGAATTCGCCTATGCGAAGCAGAACAACCTGGCCAACACAACCCTCAAGAACCATGCCGGCACCTTTGTCGAACCTACCTTCGAGAGTTTTGAAGACGCCGCAGCTACAGCCAACTTCGATCCGAAAATGGATTTTTACCTTTGGCTTAATGACTCTCCGGGGAAAAAATCATGGCCCATAGCGGGTGCCACATTCATCCTTTTGGCGAAGGAGAAAAAAGATTCGAACATGAAGGTGGTCAAATTCTACGATTGGGCGTTCAAGAACGGGGACGGGAAGGCGAAAGAGCTTATTTATGTACCTCTGCCGAAAGCGTTGAAAGACAAGGTAGCAACCTACTGGAAATCGAATGAAATCCAGTAGAACAGTGTCATAATCAATAAAAAAAGAAGTTGAAATGTACGGGTCGGGTATATATACTATCTATATCCGACCCGTTTAATTTTATCATTACCCACTGCAGACTAGAAAGGTCCGTTCATTGGCCATCTACTCTCAAAAAAAATCTTGTGATCTATTTTTTTCCCTTCTTACCGCGGCCGCATCCCTTACCGTCATCATATTCATAATCGGAATTCTCGTGGTCCTTATCAAGGAGTCCTCACTCGCGTTGGGAAAATTCGGGCTCGTAAATTTTTTGGCGTCAACCGTGTGGAACCCCGTGACCGGTATCTTTGGCGCGGCCACCACGATTTACGGCACCTTCGTCACTACGGCCCTCGCCCTGGTCTTTGCAATTCCAACGGCCATCGGTATTGCTGTCTTCGTGACCGAAATCGCGCCGAATTTTCTCAAAAGCCCCATTGGGATCGCAATCGAACTGCTGGCCGCGATACCGAGCATCATTTACGGCATGTGGGGGCTCTTCACGCTCGCGCCCATCATGTCGAAGTATGTAGAACCGGCACTCCAGAAAACCTTCGGAAAACTGCCTTTCATCAGCACCCTGTTCGAGGGCACTCCTCTGGGCATCGATCTCCTTACGGCGAGCGTCATCCTCGGTATCATGATAATTCCGTTTACGGCGAGCATCGCGCGCGATTCATTCAATCTGACTCCCGCCGTGGTCAAGGAATCAGCCTATGCTATCGGGGCAACACAGTGGGAAGTCGTGAAGAACGTGGTTCTCCCCTACTCCAAGTTGGGCGTGTTCGGAGGGGTCGCGCTGTCGCTGGGACGGGCACTGGGTGAGACCATGGCCGTGGCGTTCGTCCTTGGCAATAACCACAAGATCGCCACATCGCTATTTGATGCTGCCTCAACCATCACCGTAAGTCTTGCGAATGAGTTTACCGAGGCGGACAGCGCAATATACCTTTCCTCTCTCTATTATCTGGCACTTGTGCTGTTCGTCATGAGCTTCATCATACTGGCGATATCGAAGTTCTTTCTTCTGAAGGCCGAAAGGAAGTACTCGCGATGAATCTCGAGAATAAAAGAAAGGTGGAGAGTTTTATCGCGCTCGCGTTGAGCGGCCTTGCAGCCGCGGTGGGCCTTTTTTGGCTCACTTACATCCTGATCGACGTCCTCATCAACGGAATCGGCGCCTTGAAGGTGAGCCTTTTCCTCAATGACCCTGCTCCCGCCGGCGTCGAGGGCGGGGGGCTCAGGAACGCCTTTGTCGGTCAGCTGATGATAACCTTCACCGCCACGTTGATCGGAGTGCCAGTTGGCGTCCTGGGTGGTACTTTCCTCGCCGAGTACGCGCGGGGAAGAAAGATCTCCAGAGCCATCAGCATTCTTTCTGATATCATGGTCAGCGTACCCTCCATCGTGGTAGGCGCATTTGTCTACGCGATCCTTGTCCGCCCGCTTCACCATTTCAGCGGCTGGGCTGGGGCGTTTGCGCTTTCGATCATAATGATCCCCGTGGTTCTCCGGACTACGGAAGACATGCTGTCGCTCGTGCCCTGGACATTGCGGGAAGCAGCTTTTGCACTCGGAGCCCCCTATTACAAAGTGATCATCCAGGTCGTGTACAGGGGAGCCGCGACGGGTATCTTGACAGGCGTTCTCTTGTCGATCGCCCGAGTTGCCGGCGAGACCGCGCCCCTGCTCTTCACATCCTTCAACAACAACTTTCATTCCACGGACATGAGCGGCCCCATGGCTTCTCTTACTGTCACTATCTTCCAGTACGCTATGGGGCCTTATAAAAGCTGGCATACCCAGGCATGGGGCGCTTCTTTCGTAATCACGCTATTCATCCTTGCGCTCACCATCCTGGGCAGAATGATCATCAAGTGGAGGTACAAGCGTTGAGCAGCAATGTTGATATCGAGGTCAGAAATCTGGATTTTTATTACAATGGAGACATCCATGCCCTCCGGGACATATCATTTCCGATTTACCGCAACAAGGTGACCGCGCTGATCGGTCCTTCCGGATGCGGCAAGACCACGCTGCTCCGCTGCTTCAACCGGATGCACGACCTTTACCCGCGGCACAGGTACGCCGGAGAAATCGTTTTCCAAGGGGACAACATTCTGAACGAGGGTTTCGATCTCATCAGCCTCAGAAGCCGCATCGGCATGGTGTTTCAGAAGCCCACGCCCTTTCCCATGTCTATCTCGGAAAACATATCCTACGGCCTTCGGCTCAAAGGGATTACCAGGAAGGGCGAACTTGCCGAACGGATCGAGCGGGCGCTCAAGCACTCGGTGCTCTGGGATGAAGTGAAGGACAAGCTAGAGTCAAGCGCCTACGATCTGTCCGGCGGACAGCAGCAGCGCCTCTGCATCGCACGGGCGCTGGCAGTGGAGCCAGAGGTCCTGCTCTTCGACGAGCCCACCTCGGCCTTGGACCCTATCTCGACATCGAAAATCGAGGAGCTGGTGGTCAACCTGAAGAAGGACGTCACGATCATCATTGTCACGCACAACATGCAGCAGGCCGCCCGCGTCTCGGACTTGACGGGGTTCATGTATCTGGGAGAACTTATCGAGTTTGGTACTACTGAAAAGATCTTCACGAATCCAGATAAAAAACAGACAGATGACTACATTACAGGAAGGTTCGGATGATCGGTTCTGGTCAGATGGGTTGCCACTCTCTGTTTTTATTTCCGAAGCAATGAGTTATACTGTGCCAATGAACTCTGGATGCTCAGATTCATTAGGAAGGAGAACATCATGGCCACGCAGAAAGAAATGGATCTTGAAAAGCTCAAAGAGCAGATACTCAAGATGGGAGTGTTTGTTGAGGATGCCATCAGGAAATCCATCAAGGCATTGGTTGAGCGCGACCGGAACCTGGCTATCGAGGTCATCGATGGCGATGCCATCATTAACAACTTCGACGTCGAGATCGAAGAAGAATGCATCCGTCTCCTCGCTATCTGGCAGCCCACGGGAAGCACTCTCCGCTTCATCACGACCGCAATCAAGATAATAACCGACCTAGAGCGCATGGGCGACCTCGCCGTGGACATCTGCGAGCGCGGGATCGAATTGCTTGATGAACCGCCGCTTAAACCTTACATCGATATCCCCCGCATGGCCGAAGCGGCCCAGAAGATGCTCAAGGACAGCCTTGACGCCTTCGTGGCAAATGACGCTGAACTCGCACTGAGCGTATGCGAAGCCGACGACTTCGTAGACAACCTCAACCAGCAGATTTTCAACGAACTTCTCCTCTACATGCTGAAGGACCCCAAGAACATAACACGGGCTGTTCGCCTCTCGTATATCACAAAGTACCTTGAGCGCATCGGCGACCACGCCACCAACATCGCTGAGATGGTTGTGTACATGGTGAAAGGAAAGGTCATCCGTCACATGGCATGCGAGGCCATGCGCCAGAAGACAGAAAGCTGATTCTAGGCACTGGTGCTCTGGTACGATAACCTTATCCTCCTTCCCTGTCACAAGCCATCCGGAGGGGTCGCTAAAGACTGACTTCCCGGATGCCCCCGAGAACAAAGATAAGCTGGAACTTCTCCTCGCAGAGCGTGTAAACAACGAAAACCCACCTCTTCCCACGATGCAACGGTACCCCCGTTCACACGCCTTTCATCTATTTTCTCCAGTCCTTTCTCGCTGCCTGCAACCAAACCGCCCAAAAGGGACAATTTCCCGGTCCAGGAAGAGGGACGTTTTGTTCCGGAAGGCCCATCCAGCTCTTATGGGAACTGCTCCGATAAACTATTTGACAAACCGAAGTGCTCAATGTAAAATCCTTTTTTTGGTTTGTGAATGAGGAGATGACTCCGTGAAATATCTGCCGATCATTTTATTCGGGGTGCTGCTGAATGCGGCCGCCCAGCTCTCTTTGAAAGCAGGGATGAGGCGTATCGGCCATTTCGATTTCGTGTGGGCCAACTTCGTTCCCATAGGGCTGCAGGTTGCCGGGAACATCTTCGTCCTCGGCGGGATATTCCTTTATGTTGTAAGCGTTGCAGTATGGCTCCTTGTCCTCTCGCGCGTGGAAGTGAGCTTCGCTTATCCTTTGCTCAGCGTGGGGTACATCGTCAATGCCGTGGCCGGATATTATCTGTTCCAGGAAAACCTCTCCATGACGCGCGTGACCGGCATCGCCATCATTATCATTGGAGTATATCTTGTCACCAGAAGCTAACCTTGTTATAAAAGGATAAGCATGGCAGACACAGCAAATGAAGAATTTCTTCCCTTCTCCCGGCCCTCGATCAGCCGCGAGGCGATCGATGAAGTGGTCGCTTGCCTCGAGTCCGGCTGGATCACGACTGGGCCGCGGGTCAAGCAGTTCGAGGACGACCTCAAGACCTACGTTTCGGCGCCTCACGCGATGACGCTCTCGTCGGCCACTGCCGGACTGCACCTGGTGCTGACAGCACTGAAATTAAAGCCGGGGGATGAGGTAATCACCACACCCATGACCTTCGCCGCAACGCTCAATACCATAGTTCTTGCCGGCGGGAAACCCGTGCTCGTGGATGTAGATCCCTGGACATACAATATAGATATTAATAGAATAGAAAAGGTGATCACGTCTCGCACCAGAGCCATCATACCAGTGCACTTTGCCGGCCTGCCGGCAGACCTCGACCCGCTCTATGCCATTGCGAAGAAGCACGGTTTGCGCGTGGTCGAGGACGCTGCGCACGCTATCGGCACGGAATACAAGGGCAGGCGCATCGGCAGTTTCGGAGATGTCCAGGTATTCAGCTTTCACCCTAACAAGAACATGACTACCGGAGAAGGCGGATGTGTGGTCACCCGCGACAATGAAATGGCCGAGGCCATCGCGCTCCTTCGCTTCCACGGCATGGATCGCGAAGCGTGGAACCGTTTCGGGAAGAAAGGGAGCCAGCATTACGAGATCATTACTCCGGGCTACAAATACAACATGATGGACATCCAGGCTGCCCTCGGCATCCACCAGCTCAAGCAGCTTGACGGATTCATCAAACGCCGGAACGCGCTTGCGCTGCGATACCAGCAGCTGCTTGCCGGATGGCCGCAGTGGTCCCTGCCCCAGGCGCCTGCCTACTCCCATCTCCATGCATGGCATCTCTATACACCTCTCCTGAATCCGGATGCGGCAGGCATGGACAGGGACGCGTTCATGCTGGGCATGAAGGACAGAAATATCGGCACGGGACTGCATTACCGGGCCGTGCACCTCTATCCTTATTACCGTGAACAGTTCGGCTTCAAGCGCGGTGATTTTCCGAACGCCGAGACCATCTCCGACCACGTTGTGAGCCTACCGCTCTTCCCGACCATGACCGATGCTGACCAGGACCGTGTCATTGCGGCCATGGCCGGTCTGTTCAGGAGGATTTGATCATGGCAAAACCGTATGTGAGCGTGGTTATCCCGGTTTACAATGAGCAGGAGAACCTCGAAGCCCTGTTCACCAGGCTTATCCAAGTGATGGACAGGCTGGGCAAGCCGTACGAGATCGTGTTCACGAACGACGGCAGCCGTGATCGGTCGGGGCAGATGCTGAAGGAGTATCATGAACGCCGACCGAAACAGGTGCGTGTCATAGATTTCAACGGCAACTTCGGCCAACACATGGCCATCATGGCCGCCTTCGAGCGCGCACGGGGCGACGTGATCGTGACGCTCGACGCTGACCTCCAGAATCCGCCAGAAGAGATACCCAAGCTGCTCGCGGCCATCGAAGCAGGACACGACGTAGTCGGTGGCTATCGCAAGGACCGCCAGGACACTTTTTTCAGGAAGCAGGCATCAAGGATCATCAACGGCATCCGTGCCAAGATCACGAACATCCGCATGCGCGACCAGGGCTGCATGCTTCGGGCCTATCGGAAGAACATCATCGATAACATTGTCGCAAGCGAAGAAACATCAACATTTATCCCGGCACTGGCGTACAGCTTTGCCTCCAGCCCTGTGGAGGTGGAGGTCGAGCACGCGGCCCGAGCAGCCGGCATATCCAAGTACCGGCTTTACGATCTGATCCGACTGAACTTCGACCTCATGACAGGCTTTTCCGTCGTGCCGCTCCAGGTCTTCACACTCTTCGGCATGGTCGTGTCAATCCTGAGCACTCTATTCGTGATTTACCTGTTCATCCGCCGGTTGGTCATCGGCCCAGAGGCAGAGGGGGTATTCACCCTCTTTGCAATCCTTTACTTCCTTGTGGGCATTGGCATCATGGGGCTCGGCATAATCGGCGAGTACATCGGACGCATTTACAAGGAAGTGAGGCGCAGGCCCCGCTTTGTCATTCGCCAAGTATACGAGAGTGTCGATGAATAAGCCGCGCATTCTGGTCTTCGCATACCACGATGTGGGCTTTGAATGTCTTGATGTGTTGCTGCGAAGACGCGATGACATCATCGCCGTCATCACTCATGAGGACAATCCGCAGGAGCAGATCTGGTTCAGGTCCGTCGCCGATCTTGCAAGGATCAACGACATCCCAGTATACACTCCGGGGTCCGTAAACACGCCCGATTGGGCCAGCCGTATCCAAGGCTGGAATCCGGCGATCATCTTCTCCTTCTATTACCGAAACATGATCCAGGAGGATATTCTTAATATCCCGCGGCTCGGCTCGTTCAACATGCACGGTTCTCTTCTGCCCCGATACCGCGGCCGAGCGCCGATCAATTGGGCCGTGCTGCATGGCGAAAAAGAGACCGGGGTGACGCTCCACCATATGGTGAAGCGGGCGGATGCGGGCGATATCGTAGACCAGAAGACCGTTCCTATAGCGCAAGAGGACACGGCGCATGATGTGTTCAGGAAAGCAGTCAAGGCCGCGCGCCTCGTGTTGGAACGTCAGATCGACGGGCTTCTGAACGGCACGGCTCCCCGGAGGAAACAGGACGAGTCTCGGGCGACCTATTTCGGAGGGCGAAGGCCCGAGGATGGTCGTATCGACTGGACGCAGGGAGCAGAAACAATCTATAATCTCATACGCGCCGTCACCCACCCCTATCCTGGCGCGTTCACTGTGTCTGGAGGACAAAAACTCTTTGTCTGGCGGGCCAGGCCTGTCAAAGGGACTGAAGAAAAGCCCGGCAAGGTCGTTTCCTTGAATCCGCTCAGAGTAGCCACAGGCTCGGGCAGCCTCGAGATTATCACCCTGCAGTGGAGCGGCAAGGATGAAGAAGATGCTTCAGCAGGAACACACCGACTGCAAAATGGGCAGATGCTGGGGTTTTGAGCGTCAACGTCAAACCATGTTGGCAAGGAGAACACCATGAACCTTAAAATTCTGATCCTCGGTGTCAATGGATTTATCGGAAGCAGCCTCACGGAACACATCCTCATGCACAAAGATTGGGAAGTATACGGCATGGACATGGCAGTTGACAAGCTGAACCAATGCCTAGGGCACGAACGCTTCCACTTCGTCGAGGGCGACATCACCATCAATCGGGAATGGATCGAGTACAACGTCAAAAAGTGCGACGTGGTCATCCCCCTTGTGGCCCTTGCCACACCATCCACATACGTGCAAGACCCCCTGCGAGTGTTCGAGCTCGATTTCGAGGCAAACCTTGACATCGTGCGGAAGTGCGTCCGATACAAAAAGCGTGTGCTCTTCCCCTCCACGTCTGAAGTGTACGGCATGTGCACTGACCGTGAATTCGATGAAGAAACGTCGAGTCTCGTTCTCGGCCCGATCAACAAGTCTCGCTGGATCTATTCCTGCTCTAAGCAGCTCATTGACCGCGTTATCCATGCCTACGGCATGAAGGAAGGGTTGAAGTACACCCTCTTCCGGCCGTTCAACTGGATCGGCCCAAAACTTGACAATATCCTGGAACCCAAGGAAGGCAGTTCGCGGGTGCTCACCCAGTTCATCGGAAACATCCTGCGAGGGAAAGACATCCTGCTGGTCGACGGCGGTTCGCAGAGGAGAAGCTTCACCTATATCGAAGACGGAATCGACGCCCTGATCCGCATCATAGCCAATAAGAACAACGCCTCCGACGGACGCATCTTCAATATTGGCAATCCGTCGAATGACGTTTCGATCCGAGAGCTAGCTGAGACGCTCATCGAGCTTATCAAGACTTACCCCGACTACTCAAAACTCACCGATAGCGTTAAAATAGTTACGGTAAAGTCCAAGGATTACTACGGTGAAGGCTATCAGGACATTCTTACACGCGTACCATCGATCAGAAACGCTGAAAAATACCTCGGATGGAAGCCGACAACCGACCTTAGGACCGCATTGCGCAAGACCCTTGACTACCATCTGGGCCGGCCATCGCAAGAGCTGGAAGCCTAACGTTCTTCGTAGCTGACAGCGCACGGCGAAAAGCATTCACCATGAGCTTCGGTTAATAATCTATGAGCCAAACCCTTCTCTCCATCAAAGTCGATGTGGACACCGACCGCGGTACACGCATCGGCGTTCCCCATCTCCTCGCTCTTTTCGACGAGTTTCGGGTCAAGGCCACATTCCTTTTCTCCCTCGGTCCGGACAACACCGGACGCGCGATCAAACGGATATTCAGACCCGGATTCCTGAGCAAGGTGAGCCGTACGAGCGTGGTCTCGATTTACGGCATCCGCACCCTACTGAATGGCCTTTTGCTCCCCGGTCCGCATATCGGTCGCCGCAACGAAGGGGTTATGCGCGCAGTGCGTGAGATGGGCCATGAAACCGGGATCCACTGCTACGACCATACCCGCTGGCAGGACGGCCTCGCTCGCATGACTCGCACAGAGGTATTCGAGGAATTTGGAATGGCGAGAAAGGAGTTTGAACGAATATTCCATGAGCCGGCGACAACGGCAGGCACAGCAGGCTGGCAGGCGAACGGTTTCAGTCTCGCGGCCAACGATGATGCCGGCCTTCTCTACGCCAGTGACAGCCGTGGTACAGGTCCATTTTACCCCCAAGTAGGAAGCACAGTGTACAAGACCCTCCAAGTCCCCACCACGCTGCCGACTATCGACGAACTGCTCGGGCGGTCGGAGTTTCCCGAAGACCGTATCGTTGACCATTATCTGTCACTACTCCGTCCCGCCGCACCGAACATCCTCACGATCCATGCCGAGATCGAGGGCATGAAAAAAATTGTCCTCTTCCGCGCCTTCCTGACGAGAATGCGGTCCCGCTCGGTCGAAATCGTAAGGCTCGATGAATTAGCGAGAGAACTTTTGCGGAACCCGTCAGCGGTTCCAATTTGCGACCTCGTTCCCGGAACGATCGAAGGTCGGAGCGGGACCCTTGCAGTCCAGAAAGGAAGGAACGCCTGAACGCCGTCCCCGTCTGCCCTTTTCAACACCGCTCCGCCCGGAAATCCCATCCAAAGGCCTAACACATGGTAGTCCCTCAGATTCTTTTTGACAATCCCGCTGTATTCCATTATATTTAAAGTGATTACGAGCTCTCACCGCATATAAATACCCCTAAAGGAGTTTCATCAATGATCCCAACCTTGGAATGGAGAAACGGCATCGTAAGGATGCTAGACCAGACGAAACTGCCCCTCGAAACCGTGTACAACGATTGCGAAGACTATCAGGCCGTCGCACGAGGAATCAAGGAGTTATGGGTGCGCGGTGCGCCGGCGATTGGGGTCGCTGCTGCAATGGGACTGGCACTCGGAGCCAGGGCGATACCGGCGTCCTCGTTCGAAGAGTTCTGGCCTAAGTTCGAAGAGATCTGCGTTCAGATGGCTGCAACACGGCCCACGGCAGTGAACCTCTTCTGGGCCATCGAACGGATAAAGAAGTTAGCCCAGGAAAACAGGGACAAAGGACTAGATGTCGTCCGCGATCTGCTTGTTCAGGAATCACAGCGCATGTTGGACGAAGACATCGAGACGAACAAGAGGATCGGCAGCTATGGATCGGTGTTCGTGTCCGATGATGATAATATCATTACGCACTGCAATGCAGGCTCGATCGCCACAGCCGGCTATGGGACGGCCGAAGGGGTGATGCGTGCATCCGTGGAAGAAGGTAAAAAAATCCACGTGTATATCGACGAGACCCGCCCCGTGCTCCAGGGCGCACGTTTGACGGCATGGGAGCTCATGCAGGAAAATATTCCGTGCACCCTTATCACGGACAACATGGCAGGCTACTTCATGTATCGCGATATGATCGATCTCGCAATCGTCGGGGCGGACCGAATCGCCAAGAACGGCGATGTAGCGAACAAGATCGGCACTTACAGCCTCGCGGTGCTCTGCAAGGAACACGGCATCCCCTTCTACGTGGCGGCGCCGCTCTCCACCATTGATTTCACCATGGAATCGGGATACCAGATACCCATAGAAGAGCGCGACCGCCGTGAAGTAACCCATATTTTCGGCAAGGTCCAGATAGCCCCAGATGGCGTAAACGTGGCGAACCCGGCCTTTGACGTGACCCCCGCCCGTTATGTCACGGCCATCATCACCGAAAAAGGGGCGTTCCATCCGAAGGACATCCACAAACTTGCTGACGGCAGAACCGATCCGGAGACCTTCAGAATTCGATAGATCAGCTCTCGTCATGCTGTTGCAACTCTGCAGCCGCGCGGACACGCTATTCCCGTTCACCAGGAGTGAGGGGGCCGTATGAAACAGACTGTTCTCCACCAGAAACATATTCAGTTGAAGGCGAAAATGACGGAATTCCGGGGCTGGCAGATCCCGTTCCAGTATACCGAAGTGCAGGAAGAATACCAGGCGGTACGTACCGCCGTCGGTCTGTTCGACGTAAGCTATCTGGGCAGAGTTGAGATCAGCGGTCTTGGTGCGACCGCCCTCCTCCAGAAGGTGTTTACCAGAAATACCTCAAGAATCGCCGAGGGTACCGCCCACTACGGGTTCCTCTGCAATGAATCGGGCTTAATTCTGGACGATGCAGTCCTCTTCCGCCTTTCCGATTCACCATCAGGCAGTCGCTATCTGTTATCGACAAACGCCGGAAACACTGACAAGGTCATTCTCTGGCTCCAACGCCATACAACCAACGACGTCCAGATAACCGATAACACCATTGCAGCCGCCCAACTCGCTCTCCAGGGACCGTATTCGTCCCTCATCTTCGAAAAGCTTGCCGGACCTCATTTGAAAAAATTCAAGCCAAGGGGCGTCCGCGAGATGACCATCGCCGGGCAACCGGTCATTGTATCGCGGAGCGGCTACACCGGAGAGCACGGCTATGAGCTCTTTATGGACGCAAAAAGTGCAGAGGGTCTCTGGGACGCGGTCCTGGAAGCAGGGCAGGAAGCGGGGATCAGGCCCTGCGGTTTCGGCAGTCGGGACCTCCTGCGCCTAGAAATGGGATACCTCATGTACGGGTTCGACATCGACGAGACCCGGACGCCTCTCGAGACCGGACTCCAGTTCTTCATCGACTTCAAAAAGGACTTTATCGGAAAAGATGCCCTGCTCAGAATCAAAACCGAAGGTGTCAAGCAAAAACTTGCAGGTTTTTTGCTCCTCGAAAAAGGTGTGCCGCGCAACGGCGGAAGCATATTTTCCGAAAACCGCGAGATTGGCGTTGTGACGAGCGGCAACCAGTCTCCTCGATTCCGCAACGGTTTCGGTCTCGGCTACGTCGTAAGCCGGTACGCGCAGCCAGGGCAGGAAATCGAAATAGAGGTCCGTGACCGGGAAATCGCCGCCAAGATCGTGGAATTGCCCTTCTACCGGAAAAAATAGCCGTAAGTACAACACCTTGCATATCGGTCATTGTACTCAACATTGAATTAACCATCAACCTGGTCAGGTCGGCCGTAGTCTTAAAATTTCTGGCTCTTGCTGAACAGTCCTGATGCACCGCTGGGAGCGGGAGGCGACGCCTCAACGATCTGCGGGGTTTCACTCCCGTCATAACAGCGTACCGTGAAGTTGTGCCTGCCTGGCCGGAAAGGCCAGTCGAAGCGCCAGATTACCCATGTCGTTTGAGACAAGGGTGTTCGGAGCGTCGCCTCCTGCCATGGGCCGTCATCAGCGCGCACTTCTACCTTCGATATCCCGCGGGCACCTGCGTGGGCGATCCCCCCGATGGGCACTAATTTCCGTTGATCGGCGCTGATGATGGTCATGTCCACGGCGATAGTGTCGATCACGGACGTTGCCTTCATCCTGGCCACCTTGTCCCATCCCCGAACCACCCAGTAACCTGGCTCCCAATGGTCCGTGGCCTCGATGGACTCGATCCATTTGGGCTGCTTCATCCCGTGCACATCCGGTATATAGACCCGAAGTGGAAAACCATGCGATTCGAGAAGTGGCACCCCATCCCACGCGTAGGTCAGCATCATCCGCTCGTCGGACCTGACTGCATCCAGGGGCAGTACTTCCCAGAAACCATCAGCCGAGCTTATCTTCAGATGCGTGGCGTTGTGCTTGAGGCCAAGATCGGGCAGGAGGCTCTTAAGGCTGACCCCTGTCCATCGGGTTGTTCCGATCAAATCGCCCCCCACCGGATTGGATATGCAAGAGAGCGTTACGAACTGGTGCATTGGCTCATAGCGCCTGATCTGGTCCAAGGTGAAGGACAGGGGCTTTTCGACGAGCCCGCTGATCTTGAGCCGCCACATCATGCCATCTATCTTCGGCGGCGTCGTGTTTATGTCTATCCGATAGTGACGCTCGAGAGGTGTGTATTCGGGCCGCGTGCCGGGCGCTGGTTTTACAGCTGCGCCTGCGTTCGGCAGCGTGTGCGTTGCTGACCAGGGCATCAGGCCTTCCAGTTTCATCCTGCTGTGACGCTCCGAAAGTATCCCAACCATTGCTCCGCTTACCGTAATGGTGGCCGTATACCCTGCCAGCCGGATCAGGAATTGACGCCGATTAACGCGCTGAACGGAAGGCATCAGGTCCGGAGCCTGTTCGACAGGCGTTCCGAACGCAGCTAGCCGCAGGTAGACCCAGCCTATCGCAATCCCCCAGCAGATAAACACGAAAAGGATCCAGAACGCGATGACAAGGGGCGAAGCAGCAGCCGTCTTGCCAAGTGATAAACTGATGAGAAGCGAGGGAATGCCGGCAAGCAGCCCCAAGACGAACCCCAATGGATAGGCGAAACGACCGCGAAACGCACGCAGCATAGCGAAGAGAACTGCGCCGGCTATAACGCCCGTGATAAAGAGTCCGACGATTCCCATCGCCTGCTCAATGAGCTTGGCAGCCACCGATGTGGAACCCAGATGCAGCCCGCGTATGGCTGCCACCATGACGCCGATTACAAATTCAATGACTGCCCCCGGCAGTATGCGAGTCATCCAGTCGAACACATCAAAAGGAACAAAGGGCAGGTCCGCAAGCCGCCAGCCCGCGTAAAATACGGAGATAAGCGCGGCAGTTACCAACGCCCCTACCAACGATCCAATGAGAACTCCCCGTGCATCCTTCATCTTCATATTCCGCCCCTCCTCTCCAGTCTGAAACAGCATATCACAATCATAGCACGGTACTCATCTATACATGTAACTTTAACGCGAGAAGCATTTTACCCTTTTCATATTCCCCCTCCCTTTTTCACCTTCGATGTCCTCCGCAAACCTCATCCTATTTGTATTATTTTCCTGTTTTTATATATGTTCCGGCCCGCTTCAGTGCAGTTTCCATCTCCTCAACCGAAATAACTTTCGGATCAAAATAAACGGTATCCGTCTCATTAAGATAATGGAAACCAGTTTCGATCTTTTGAATGCCTTTCAATTCTCGCAGGGCTGCTTTACCGTCATCATAGCACTTGACCGTGAAGACAACCTTCGATGTTTCTGTCTCTTGCGCGACGGCAGTTGTACTACCCGAAAGAAGGGAAGGGAACATCTTGTTCAATCTGTCTGCATACGCGAACGCAACTGTCAATGCAAAAACGGACACAATAATAAACAGTTTAAATTGTCTTGACTTCATACTTAACCTCCTTACACAATAATGGTTAACTTATGATCTGTATCGCTCCATTTCATGTTCAAGTAAAGGATACCTTGCAATAGTCACAAAATCATCACGGAATGATAATTTATCCGTCACAAATAAAAAAGTAGGACTAATGTCTGATGGCTCAACTGACAAACCTCTGCGGTATCTCGGCATTTTTACATCGGCTCATATTTTACAATCAAAAACCGTTTTATTTTCCGAACATTATCCTTCTTCTCACTTTGTAGCATTTTGCCTTTGTGGTAAAATACAGCTATGGAAAGCAAGAAAATCGTCATTCCCGTCAAAGGCATGACCTGTGTAAACTGCGCAGCTGCCATCCAGAAAGACATTTCTAAACTTGCTGGCGTCAGGAGCACAAACGTCAACTTCGCGAACGAGAAAGCTGTTATAGAGTTCGATCCTTCGACAGTTGGCCTTGACCGCTTCGTGGAAACCATCAGGGAATCCGGGTATACGCCTGTAACCGACAGGATGACCATCCCGGTGATCGATCTCGATGCATCCCGGGTTCAGGAGTTGGAGCATATCATCTCCTCGTTAGATGGCGTGCTGAAGGCCATCGCGAATTCAGGCGCCGAAACAGTGGAAGTGGAATATATACCGGGACAGATAGGCCTCCGAGATGTAAGGAGGGTGATCGAGAAGGCGGGATTCCGTCTCCCGAGCCAGGAAGAAGGACGTAGTGCGCTTGACATCGAAAAAGAGGCACGAGAAAAAGAGCTTGCTGAACTCCGCAACAAGCTCATCGTGAGCGCGGTGCTTTCCGCTCTCGTGCTTATCGGGAGCTTTCAGGACATGCTCCCCTTGATCGAGATCATTCCGCGGCGCACCATGTGGTTTATCCTGTTCCTCTTGACCACGCCGGTCCAGTTTTGGGCGGGCCGTCACTTCTACCAGAACGCTTGGGCATCTATCAGGCACGGAAGTACGAACATGAATACGCTCGTGGTTGTAGGAACAACCGCAGCCTATGCCTACAGTGCGTTGCTCACGTTCTTCCCGGAGGTGCTCGGCCACTACGGAAGCCAGGGGGGCGCGTACTACGATACCGCAGCTATCATCATTACCCTGATCCTGTTCGGCAAGTATCTCGAAGCTCGGGCGAAGTCGCGCGCTGGAGAGGCCATCAAAAAACTCATGGGCCTACAGCCCCGGACCGCCCGCATAGTGCGCGATGGGAAGGAGCTAGACATCACAATCGAGGAAGTGGAAACGGGGGACAAGATCGTAGTCAGACCGGGGGAGAAAATCCCCGTCGACGGTATTGTCCTGAATGGATACTCATCGGTCGATGAGTCCATGCTCACGGGGGAGAGCCTGCCCGCTGAGAAAAAGACCGGCGATGTGGTGATAGGCGCAACCATTAATAAAACCGGAACTTTCACCTTCGAGGCGACCAAAGTCGGCAAAGACACCATGCTTTCACAGATCATCCGCATGGTGCAGGAAGCGCAGGGCTCAAAAGCGCCTATCCAGCGGCTTGCTGATTACATCTCCAGCATCTTCGTGCCAACGGTCATCTCAATCGGCCTTGTCACGTTCGTCCTCTGGTACATCTTCGGATCAGCGGAGACCCGATTTACATTCGCCCTCCTTAATTTCATCGCCGTGCTCATTATCGCCTGCCCTTGCGCCATGGGGCTCGCGACACCAACAGCCATCATGGTCGGAACAGGCAAAGGCGCTGAACAGGGTACCCTATTTAAGAATGCCGAGAGTCTCGAGCGGGCCCAGAAGATCGACACCATCGTTCTCGACAAGACCGGCACGCTTACTCGCGGCGAGCCAAAGGTCACGGACATTGTCCGGAATGGCATGAGCGAACGGGATATCCTGTTTTTAGCAGGTTCTGCAGAAAAAGGTTCGGAGCATCCGCTCGGTGAAGCCATCGTGCGCGCTGCGGCAGAAAAAGGCATTTTGCTCGAACAGGCGGACGAATTTGAAGCTCTACCGGGCCACGGCATAAGGGCCAGACTGAACGGCCAGGATATCGTTCTGGGTAATGAACGGCTGATGACGGAGAGAGGTTTCGACTTCACACCGTTTAAAAGTGCGGCCGAAAACCTTTCTTCCCACGGCAAAACGCCCATGTTCATAGCAATCGATGGCAAGAGTGCCGGGATCATCGCCGTCGCAGACACACTCAAAGAGCATTCGAAGGAGGCAGTGACCGAGCTCAAAGCCCTTGGCCTCCAGGTCGTCATGCTGACTGGCGACAACCGCAGGACGGCACAGGCCATCGCCGATGAACTCGGGATCAACCGCGTGCTGTCGGAAGTCCTCCCGCAGGACAAACTGGATATGGTGAAAAAACTTCAGTCTGAAGGCCGCGTGGTCGCAATGGTCGGCGACGGGATCAACGACGCACCTGCTCTCACCCAGTCGGACGTTGGCATTGCCATAGGTACGGGGACGGATGTTGCCATCGAAGCATCGGACGTCACACTGGTCAAGGACGATCTCCGTGCGGTCGCTACAGCGATGCGTCTCTCGCGACAGACCATGAAGACCATCAGACTGAACCTGTTTTGGGCGTTCTTCTACAACGTCATTGGCATCCCCATTGCCGCCGGAGCCCTTTATCCGTCCTTCGGGATACTGTTGAACCCCATGTTTGCATCTGCTGCCATGGCATTCAGTTCGGTAAGCGTGGTGTCCAATTCCCTCAGATTAAGACGATTTCGGTAAACCCAATACTGCTATCAAGGCACAGGTGCACGTAGGTACGAGGAAATCGAACACGATCTAGACATACCGAAGAGATCGCAATGAAGATCGCTGCGCTTGTGCACCGTTCACAAAGCGCCGGGACCGGAGTAACCAGAACCTAAACACGCATGATCCATTTTTTTTCTTTCGCCTTTCTCATATCACTGGGGCAGGCTGTGATTTGTTATGAAATTCATCGCAGATGTCATGTTAGGCAGGCTAGCAAAGCGGATGAGGCTTCTCGGGTTTGATGTTCTGTACGACAGGACAATGAACGACAACGAGATCATCCGCCTCTCTCTGGCGCAGAACCGCGTTATCCTCACTCGTGACACGGGACTCGCCGGGCGGCCCTTAGCTTCTCACCACGTATTTATAAATCATGACGCCCTCAACGATCAGCTCATTCAAATACTGGATACTTTCACGATTGCATCAATCCCCGGTCCACTCACCCGCTGCTCACGCTGCAATGAACGTCTTGTATCTATTGCCCGCCCAGACGTTAAGGACCGTGTGCCTCAGTACGTGTACGAACGATACGATGACTTTTCATGGTGCTCGAAATGTAAACGGATTTACTGGAAAGGGACTCACGTAAGGAATATGAGATTGCCTGGGTAATTCTAACCGATACGTCCTTTTTGCAAAGATGGGAAAATCTTATCCCGAGTTTCAAAACTGGTGCGGTGTTCTCCTTTGTGAAAGATGACAAGACTAGGATTGACGCATCCTTTTCATAGCGAGTCCAATCGCTCCTTCTTCGGGAACTCATGGATATGGCGGAGATATCATGGGAAAGAATGCGCCGTTGAAGGGTCCGGCTGCACTAACGGCTGGGGCAGGGCCCAAGGCTCGGGCTGGGGCTTCGTCTCTGGCGGCAATGCTTCTTGTTGCTGCTGCTTCGGTTTGGACTTCTCGTGCCGTGGCTGTTTCGCTTCAAGCTGTTGGTTTGTTATACCGGCACGGGTAATGGTAATGTCTCTGACCACAGTTCCTTTGGTTCCTTTTACGGTCAGTTCTTCCCCATTCAGAAGCAGCTTTACAGCACTCACATCGCCGTAACTGAGGAGGAACATTGAGTCGGCGCTCCATATGAGGCTCTCTCCTTTTTTGAGCACTGCCTTCTTCTGCGGGCTGGCATCGGTCCGTACCAAGAGCCACGTATCTTCAAGAGCTATGACCTCCAGATAGAGCTTATCGGGCCTTAGCGCTTGAAGTTGCTCCATGCCCTGCAAAGTTCCGGTCGGGGCAGAAACCGTGAGAGGCGAGCTTTCCGTATGCTTGTTCGTGGGTCGTGACGTAAGCAGAAGAACGACGAGAGATATGACTATCGCCGCGCCCCATACCAAGGGTTCAATCGGCGTTTCTCTGGCTTTAACCTGCTCGAGGATGACTGTTGTCTTTTCTTTCTTTTCTACATCAGCAGAAGGTATCGCTGCTTGAGGTTTAAGCTCTGCGTACCGTTTCAATACCTCGTTTTCGTCGAGATGCAAAAAGCGCCCGTAGTTTTTGAGGAAACCCTTAACGAAGACTTCTCCTGGAAGCTTCGAAAAATCCTCTTCTTCGAGGGCCGTGAGGAAGTTTACGCTGATTCTGGTCTGAAAGGCTGCGTCACGCAGATCAATGCCCATCGCCTCACGTGCGCTTCGCAGATATTGTCCCAGTGTGCCCATCGAAATCACCTCAGGGTCTTGATATAGTCCTTTGCCTTTTGGGCTATTTCGCTTCCGGGGGCGAGTTCCGCCACTTTTTTGAACTCCGATAGCGCCGCCGCTTTGTTGCCGTCCTTCAAAAGTGCGATCGCCAGACTATACCGTAAATATACATTCTGGGGCGCCATACTTACCCCTTCTTGGAATTCCTTGATGGCCTCTTTGGTACGTCCAGCCTCATACAGTGCCGTACCAAGCTTGTAGGACGTCAGCTCAAGGTTCGCAAGCCGCTTGGACTCTCGGTATGCCTCCACGGCCTTCCCATAATTCTTTTGTGTCATGTACATGTCGCCCATGTTGAGATAAGGGATATGAGGAGTGGTATAGAGCTTGTTATCAAGGGCCATTTTAAAGCACTTAAGTGCATCCTGCCATTTCTCCTGTTTTACATATACGACACCGAGAGCGTTGTATGCCTCTGCGAAATCTGGATCCAGGTTGATCGCTTCCTTATAGTATTTTATCGCCTCTTCGTATTGCCCACGGATATCGTTGATGATGCCAAGATAATAATACGGCAATTTATTTGAGCTGTCGGTCTGCAGTGAACGATTGAACTCGACCGATGCGAGTTCGTAATTCTTTTCTTGAAAATGGGCGAGCCCCTTCTCAAAATACCCTTGGGCCATCTTCGTCTTGTCAACCGGCGTTCCGGTAGTAGCGCATCCCGCAAGCGCCAGAAGCAACGTGATCACGAACATTCTCATGGAAGATGCTCCTTTCAAAATGACGACAAAAGACGTGCGAGGGCTTCCTTATCTCTGCTCAAAATGCCGCTTGCACTTTGGATCTCCTTCTTCAGCTGCGTTCTGGGCTCTTTAACAACACCGGCCCTGATGGCCTGTTGAACAATATCTTCCGACTGTGTCGCAGAAACTTGTTGGGCCGCCTGCAGAGAAGCCGATGCTGGTTTCATTGGTGGTACTGGTTGTTCCAGCGGTTGTTGAAGCTGTACCAGCGGCTGTTGAGGCTGTACCAGCGGCTGTTGAGGCTGTGCCGGCGGCTGTTGAGGCTGTACCTGTACAGGAGGAACGAGCGCGCCGGATGCGGGTGCGGCCTGTGCATCAACTCCCTGGGGCTGGATATCTGACCTTACCTGATCGGTAGGCGCGGCAGCTGTTTCTGCCGGTTTTGGCTCAATCTGCTTTTTCAGATTAAATATGGCCTGATCATCTATCCAATGGTCCCTCTCTTCCGAAGACATTTTCGTGATATCGATTTCATCGAGCACTGCCCCTAATCCCTCTGCAAAAATACGCGCCTCTTCATCAACCCCGTTCAGGTATGATTCGGGAAAGGGATTGGAGGAATGAGGGTAGAAAAACCTCCTGTTCGTGGCAAGCAGATGAAGACCGATATATGCTGAGATCTTTTCGCCGCCCTCCCGGCAGAAAATGACGTAGCTCCGTGCATCTTCAAGGCTCAGATCGGGGGTCGCCACTTGATGTGTGTTCATGGAAAAAAGCACCTTCAGCAAGCTTTTCTCCTTGACCTTGAGATCGGTTATGTTGGGATCGACGGTAAACATATCTCACGACCATTTTCGAAGCTCAAACTCCGCTCAAAAACAACCACCTCGACCGGAACGAGCAGAAAGAAGTCGGATGATCATCGAAGTTTGGTTCTTCTTGACCAAGCTATCCTTATATGTCTTCAAAGTGCGTTAGTTTCTTGAACTCCCGGTACCTGGCCTCTATCTCTCCATAATCCAGGATGCGGAGCCGGTCAAGGCTGAATGCCTCGACATTCAGGGAAGCCATTACGCTGCCGAAAATTACGGCTTTCCGCATGCTCTCCTCGGTGAAGTTCATGGTGCTGGCCAGATATCCCATAAATCCGCCCGCGAACGTGTCGCCCGCTCCAGTGGGATCAAACACCGACTCAATCGGGTATGCTGGCGCGCTGAACACGCTGTGGCCGTTGAACATGAGCGCGCCGTAGCTCCCCTGCTTGACTACGACCGTCCTCGGTCCCATGGCCTGCACGCTCTTTGCCGCTTTGACCAGGCTTGCCTCTCCTGCAAGCTGTCTGATCTCTGCTTCGTTAATCGTAAGCAGGTTCACTTTTTCGAGTATGCGCTGGAGCGCATCGGGCTTGCTCGAAATCCAGTAATTCATGGTATCGCATGCGACGAGTTTCGGCTTCTTGACCTGCCGCAAGACATCAAGCTGGATATCCGGGTCCACATTCGCCAGGAACACAATCTCTGAATCTTGATAATCGTCGACGATCTTCGGTTTGAAGGTCGCAAGGACGTTCAGGTGCGTGGCCAGCGTACGCGCCTCATTAAGATCATACCCATACTCGCCTTGCCAGCGGAAGGTTTCGCCTTTCTGGACCTCTATGCCACGAATGTCAATATCCTTACTCTTCAGAAATTGCAGGTGTTCTTTTGGAAAGTCTTCGCCTATGACGGCTACGAGCCGGACATCAGCGAAATAACTGGCTGAAGTGGAAAAATATGTGGCTGAACCCCCGAGGGCATTCTCAACATTTCCAAAAGGCGTTTTGACCGAATCGAGCGCGACCGTTCCGACAACAAGCAGACTCACGCGAAGAACCTCCCAAAGTCAAAGTACGTCTACTGCAGGGGACCCAAAGAACGTCAGGAAAACCCGAAGTCGTGTTCTCAAGCCTTTGAGGTTCCCCCCGGACCGTTGTGTCAATTTTTCAATTTCTTCTTCATGTATTTCCCGATGATCGGCATAAGCTCCCTTTTCGCCTTTACCGGGATCAGTTCCTCGGGCGTCATGATCGTATTCCTGAGCGACTCACCGCATCCGCAGGATCTCGCCTCCGGCACGATCCGGACAGCTTCACGGATCATTGCCTTCGATGTTTCAATGTTCTTCTTCATAACCGCCAGCACCGCCTCCACAGTCACTGCCTCCTCGCTATGGTGCCAGCAGTCATAGTCAGTGGCCAGTGCGATGGTGCTGTAGCAGATCTCGGCTTCGCGCGCGAGCTTAGCTTCGGTGGCGTTTGTCATGCCGATGACGTCCATGTCCCATGTCCGGTAGGTCAGCGATTCGGCCCTCGTCGAAAACTGCGGCCCCTCCATGCACAGGTACGTGCCTCCCCTGTGAACTGTTGCCCCAACGGCGATGCCTGTCTGAGCAAGAATCTCAGAGAGAACAGGACAAACGGGATCGGCCATGCCTACGTGCGCTACGACGCCATTCCCGAAAAAAGTGCTTCTTCGCTGCCTGGTATGATCGTAAAACTGGCCGGGGATCACGATATCACCGGGCTTGATCTCCTCCTTCATGCTGCCGACTGCACTTACCGAGATGATCCTTTCCACGCCGAGTTTCTTCATGCCGTAAATGTTCGCCCGATAGTTTATATCTGCAGGCATTATCCGGTGGCCACGGCCGTGACGAGGTAGGAACGCGACGCGCCTGCCGTGCAGCGTGCCGATGATGAAATCGTCTGAGGGCTTGCCGAAGGGCGTCGCGACTTTCATGGTCTTGACCCGCGTCAACCCTTCCATTTCGTACAGGCCGCTGCCGCCGATCACACCGATGCGAACGGCTTCAATCTTCGCGGTTTTCTTCGCCATCCTGTCATCTCCTTGAGGCTGCTATGATGTTGCCCCGATGCTACCGCAGGTCGCAAAGGTCAGAGGGCAAAACGCCATCCCTCTGCACCAAGCGACACTCTATCCCTGCGTGGCCTTCTCCGTTTCGGCCTTTTTCGTTTCCAGCACCTCCAGGAGCTCAACGGGTTTTTCGGGGATGATGGTTGAGATGGCATGCTTATAAACAAGTTGCTGAATCTCCTGTTTCAGCAGAATAACGAAGTTGTCGAAACCTTTGATTGTTCCCGTGAGCCGCGCTCCGTTCACGAGGTACATCGTCACCGGGATCTTTTCCTTGCGCATCTGATTCAAGAAAATGTCCTGGAGATTCACCTGCGACTTGCCCATCCACCCCTCCATGAAGCCTGAAGCGATATCGGTTATCAGTTACTGCTTTGTAACACAGCAATTTTATTCATCTTATACTACCTTATGTTAAATTTCAATGCTTTTCTTTATCCGCTCCACAATTTCGCACGCATTGACAAGCCCGCTTATATCCACCCACCGGGCTTCGGATTCCCTCCGGAACCATGTGAACTGGCGCTTGGCAAATCTCTTTGAATCACGCTTGAGAAGGGCAATGGTATCACTCCGCGAATTCCTGCCGAGATAGTGGTCTATGAACTGTTTGTAGCCCAGCCCCTGCAGTGAGGGAAGATCGGGGCTGTATGCCCGGTCCAGCAGGGCCTTCACCTCGGCTTCGAGCCCGTCGGCGATCATTTGGTCCACGCGTTTCTCTATACGGGGATATAATTCAACCCTCGACCTGACAAGAAACAGAAGCCGGAAGCGGTACGGTCTGTCCTGAAACGAATGTTCCCGGTGAAAGTCCGAAAGCTTCCTGTCCCTAAGATAATAGACCTCAAGTGCCCTGACCGTGCGCCTGAGATCGTTCGGATGGATCTTGATTGCGGCTTCGGGATCCACCTTCACGAGGTCTGAATAGAGCGTGCCTTCACCGCCCTCAGACTCCCGCCGGAGAAGGCGCTCGCGCAATTCGAGGTCCCCCGGCGGCCCGAGAAACAGGCCTCTTGTCAATGCACGGATGTACAGCCCTGTCCCGCCAACTACGATGGGAGTCCCGCCGGCGGACAGGATACCGTCGATGGCCGACCGCGCATCCCTGAGATAGTCACCCACGCTGTACGGTTGATCTGGTTCTGCGATGTCGATCATATGGTGGTACACGATCCTGCGTTGTTCTTTGGTGGGCTTGGCTGTGCCGATGTCCATGCCGCGGTAAATCTGCATGGAATCGGCGCTTACGATCTCGGCGCTGAGCTCCTTCGCCAGAAGGATGGAGGCGTCGGTCTTGCCTACAGCAGTAGGACCGGCGATGATGAGAATAGACTTGTCTTGAGACATGGCTCTCGCAAAAGTGACATACTGGCGATTCATCGGCGTCCCAGCGAATCGCGCATCGACATCTTATCTGCTTGCTTTAATGGAACGCCGTATTCTGCATGCCTTGTCCGGCCTCTAAGCGTTTTTCTCGACCCGTTTTGTCACCTTATCTGTCACTTCGGTATCGAAAACGGGCTATGCTATAGACGTTGAGATTAGCGCTCAGGCGAAGCAGACTGAACATGTCGTGCTTCAATACATGCCATTCCGTCAACATTCACCCCTACACCCTCTTGAACATTTTCATGATATCCCCCAGGGGGAAATGAATGACTGTCGGCCTTCCATGCGGACAGGTGTGAGGCATCCGGCATTGGAAGAGATCATGAATCAATGCCTCCATCTCTCGTCTGTCCAGATGCCGGTTCACTTTGATGGCCGGATGACAGGCCATCACGCTCAGGACATCATCCCGGAGCTCATCCAGTTTCCTGCTTTTGCCGTGGACGTTCACTTCATCAAGGACATCGAGCAGCAATTTTCGATGATCCGCGCCTGCAAGAAGCGACGGCACGGCCCTCACAATGAACGTCCCCCCGCCGAAGTCATCGACTATGAATCCGAGGCGGCTGATCTCTGGCAGATGCTCCGAAAGCAGGCTGCTCTGAGCCGGCCCGAGCTCTATCTGGTACGGGATAAGCAGGTGCTGGAGCGGGACACTTCCCGCGCCAAACTGGTCCTGAAGCTTCTCGAACAACACACGTTCATGCGCCGCATGCTGATCGATGATCGCCATGCCTTCCTTCGACTGGGCTATGATGAAGGAATTGTGGATCTGAGCGAGCGGATACAGAGAATCCCCAAGGCTACTCTGAAGCTGGGGCACGTACTCTCCATGTCTCTCTTCCTGCATGGAAGACCCTTGTTCGTCCTGATCGGGGGCAATTACAGCATCGCTCTTCCTGCGTCCGAAAAAAGGAGAAGACCTGCTCGTTGCGATCACATCATCCCCCGCAAACTGGCTCTCGAAAAATTCCCCAAGAGCCTCCCTGACCCCTTCTGCATGCGGCCTCGGCGTCGTCACCGACGCGTCAACCGCAGGAGCACCGAGCGTCCGCAGCCCCTCCCTGATCACGTCCCTTACAAGGTCATGGATTTGCGATTGGTTCCGAAACCGAACTTCGGCCTTAGCGGGATGAACGTTCACGTCCACAAATGCGGGATCGATCTCAATGAAGACAAAGCCTACAGGATGCCTGTCACGCATGAGCATGTCGCCATACGCTCCGTACAGCGCATGGGTAAGCGACGGATTCTTCACCGCTCTGCGGTTCACATAGAAGTCCTGATAGGTTCGATCTGCCCTGCTGTACGAAGGACGTCCGATAAAGCCATGAATACTTACTCCATCCCGTCCACCCTCAAACTCCAGGAGGTTTTCAGCAATTTCACTGCCGTAGAGCTGGACTATCCGTGCCTTCGAGCTCATGGTTGACGGCAGGTCAAATACCAATTTTTTGTTATGGGTGAGCTTGAAACGGACGGAGGCATGGGCCATGGCCTGGCGGGATACGGCAGTCACTATATGCGAGAACTCCGTCGCAGGGCTCTTCAGGAATTTGAGCCGCGCGGGCGTGTTATAGAAGAGATGGCTTATTTCTATGGAGGTGCCCTGCGGCGCAGCCGCATCGGTAATGGACTTGACCGTGCCGCCCTCGATCTCCAGAAACACGCCCGATAGCGCACCTTTCATCGCAGTGACCATTCTGATCTGCGACACTGCTGCAATACTCGAAAGCGCCTCACCTCGAAAACCCATGGTGTGGATCGCTTCGAGGTCTGAGTCCGAGGATATCTTGCTTGTGGCATGACGCAGGAAAGCTGTCTTGGCGTCTTCCCTCGACATCCCGCTCCCGTTGTCCGCGATCTTTATCAGGCGCCTGCCCGCTTGTTCGATGTCGACGAATATTTCTGAGGCGTCGGCGTCAATCGAGTTTTCCACCAGTTCCTTCACGACCGACGCGGGCCTCTCGACCACTTCGCCCGCGGCGATCTTGTTCACGACATGGTCAGGGAGTATATTGATTATTGCGGACATAATGCGCAGATGTCGGATGACAGGGGTTAGATGACAGACTTTCCTTAAAGGCCGATGGCTTCTTCAGGATTTTCGTCCAATCTCCTTACACACCGCCCGCCGTATTCTGTCAGTACTTCAGCTTCGACTTTTCCAGGTTTGCAACCACCACGATAACCAAATTGTCGGGATGAAGGTATTTCTGGGCCACCCTTTGGACATCCTCTCTGGTAACACTGTTGATCAGCGCAGGGTATCTCAGGGGATAATCGAGTCCCAGATTGTATATCTCGATGGACGTCAGCATCCCGGCGATCTTCTCGTACGTATCCATCCTCAGCGGGAAACTTCCCGTAAGGTAAGACTTGGCATCTGCAAGTTCCTTATCGGTAACTGGCTCCGCCTGGATTCTCAGGATTTCCTTGAGAGTCTCGCCGATCACTTCGCTCGCTGACTCGTTCTTGGTCTTGATGCTGACCGAGAATGCGCCGGGTTCCTTCTGCGCGGAAAACGAGCTGTGCACGTCGTATGCAAGCCCCTTGTTATCGCGGATATTGTCCATGAGTCGTGAAGAAAAACCACCGCCGCCCAGGATGTAGTTCATGATGATCACTGCGTAGAAGTCGGGGTTTTCCCTGCTGATGCCGATATTGCCTATTTCGATATTTGCCTGAGTGATGTTCTTGTCGATTTTGCGTATGACGGTCTTTTCAATCACCGGTGGCGGAACAGAGGCGCGAAGCGGTTGATCGCTCCGCTTCCACCCCTTGAAGTATTCCTCCAGAAGGGAAATGATCTCATTCTCATTGACGTCCCCGACAACGGCAACGATAATGTTGTTCGGGCTATACCGCGCGGTGTAAAAATTGAAGATGTCCTGCCGCGTGAGCTTCGGCAGATAGGCCGCCACGTCGTCGTCAGTCCTCCCGTACGCGTTTTTACCGTATACGGCTTTCGCGAATGCGTTGTTTGCGACGACGCCCGGTTCATCTTTTTGGCGCTGGATCTCGGCAAGGGTTTCCTTGATCTTGCGGTCGATCTCTTTTTGATCGAAGACCGGGTTCATAAGAACATCGGAAAGCAAATCCAGGCCGTTCCGGAGGTCCTTCTTCAGCACCCGGAGTCCCGCTGATGCGAAATCGTTCCCACCGGATACGGAGAGCGACCCACCGATGAAGTCAATCTCGCTGCTGATCCTATTGGCTGATCGTTTTGATGTCCCCTGCATGAGCAGCGACGCGGTGATCGACGCGAGGCCGGGCTTATCCTCCGGTTCCGCCGTCCCCCCAGCCTTGATCGCCATGTTTACGGTTACCATCGGAATGTCGTGTTTCTCCGATAGCAAAAGGACCATGCCATTGTCGAGAACGATACGTTTGCCGATCGGTTCGGCAGCGTATCCCGTTCGCTCGAATAGGGGAACCAGCAAGATAAACAGGATGAGAAAATACTTACGTTTCATGTATTAAACCCTTTCTGTCGGCCGTGGTAATGACACTCATCTCGTCAAGGGGAGAGGACGGTGAAAAAACGGCTGGCCTTTTCCTCCCTTGCCGTGACTTTTTCCTATCTTTTCACCGGCAAAGGCACCAGAATCCCCACTGTCCTATTGTCTTCCGAGAGATACTCTTTTGCAACGCGCTGAATGTCTTCCTTGCTGACCGCACGAATTCCGTCAAGGTATTTTTCTAGCAATCGCCAATTCGCAACGGACTCGTACTGGCCGAGCAGCATGGCCTGGAAGAACACCGAGTCCTGCCCCATGATGAAACCGGCCTCGATTTGGTTCTTGGCTTTCTGAAGCTCTTCATCCGTCACCGGTGTTGTCTTGAGCTTGTCAATCTCGGCGTAGAGCGCCTTCTCGACCTCATCCGTGGTCTTGCCCGGCATCACGCCTGCATAAACATAAAAGAGGTTAGGATCGTTCGAGGTGCTGTCGTAATCGCCACCTGCGTACAGTGCGATCTGTCTTTCGTACACCAGGGACCTGTACAGACGGGAGCTCCTGCCCGACGAAAGAACGCCCTGCAGGACCTCGAGCGCACTGGAATCCGGGTGTTTCAAGTCCGGCGTATGATAGCCGGCAAAGACCGCGGGAAGTTCTGCCTCCTTTTTCACAATGATCCTGCGTTCTCCAAGCTGTTTCAGCTCCACGGCACCTACAGCGGGTACCTCGGGCCCACGGGGAATCGAGCCGAAATATTTCTCTATCTTGGGGAGCAATTTCCTTGAGTCGAAATCGCCAACGACGACGAGCGTGGCATTGTTGGGGGCATAATAACTCTTATAATGTGCATAGAGGTCGTTCCGCGTGAGGTTGCCGATATCAGCCATCCAGCCGATCACCGGCCAATGGTAGGGGTGGGAGATGAACGCAATGGCCATCATCTGCTCAGTCATCGCCGCCGTGGGGTCGTCCTCATACCGCATGCGCCGCTCCTCCTTGACCACCTCCCGCTCCGAGAGGAACTCCTTGGGATCGAGCAGCAGATTCTGCATTCGGTCTGACTCGAGATCAAACGATATCTCGACTCGGTCGGCGGCGAAGTTTTCAAAATAAGCGGTATAATCCCTTCCGGTGAACGCGTTGTCGTTCCCGCCGTTCCGCATGACGGTTTGGGAGAACTGCTTGGGACCATACTTCTTCGAGCCCTTGAACATCATGTGCTCGAGCATATGCGACATACCGGTCTTGCCAAGAGCTTCGTTCCGCGACCCCACTTTGTACCAGATCTGGCAGGTCACCACCGGCGCCTTATGTTCCTCCTTGAGCAGCACCTTAAGCCCGTTCGGCAGGATCTTTTCGGTTACCTTCATATCCTGACCGAGAGCAGGCACTGCCAGGAGCACAGCAGACAGCAAAAAAAGTATTAGTGGTCGAACACATCTCATGATATCTGCACCAACCTTATTCTTGATTTGTTTTTCAAATTCCGCACTTACTTTGCTTCACTCCCGTGTGACCGAACCCTCCCGTCCCCCTCGTTGTTTCGGACAGGGCCTCCACCCTTTCGAACTTCGCTTTCTCGAGCCTGGCGAATACAAGCTGTGCGATGCGGTCGCCGCGATGGATCGTGAACGGTTTTTCGCTGAAGTTGAACAGAATGATGCCGATCTCGCCGCGGTAGTCGGCGTCGATCGTACCAGGCGCATTCAACATGCCTATCCCGTGCTTGAGCGCAACACCGCTACGGGGCCGCACCTGTCCCTCATATCCTTCGGGAATGGCAATCGCGATACCCGTCGGCACGAGTTTCCACATTCCGGAACCGATTACCATCTCGCCTTGCACTGCTGCGTACAGGTCGACGCCGGCAGAGTTTTCGGTTTGATAGTGCGGGATGGGGAGTCCTTCTGCATTTTTGAGCTGTGTTATGTGAACAATGAGGTGTTCAGGCATTTTTCCCTAACCACGGCACAGTGCACCGGTCACGCGGCAAGCAACCCCTGCCGTCCGGATCCGCGCTTGATCGTTCCACGTGCTCCACGCTCTGGGGAATCAAATATCCAGAACCGAATCCGGCACGTCAGACCGATTTAACGGACCGAGGATAGCGAGCGAGAGGTTCTCCCGCGTAAAAAGCTGCTGTGCCAGCCTCCGCACCTGGTCTGTGGTCACCTTTTCTACCCCTTTGATGATGTCATCAATCGAGATATACTTGCCGAAATAGATCTCCTGTCTCGCCAGTCGGCTCATATGGCTGTTGCTGCTCTCAAAGGAAAGAATGAGATTTCCCTTGATCTGGTTCTTAACCCTTATCTCTTCTGCCGGCGTTATTCCCTCATCTTTGATATTTTTGAATTCCCTGATAACGAGCCGAACCACCTCAAGAGCGTTCGTTGGATCGGCTCCTGCAGACACCGTGAGCAGTCCCGTGTCGCGATATGAGGTCACGTAGGAATAAATGGAATATGCCAGTGCGTTCTGTTCGCGCACCTCCTGAAAAAGGCGCGAACTCATGCTGTTCCCGAGAACCGTGTTGAGGGCCGAGATCACGTAGCGGTCATCATGCATATAGTTCAGCCCTTTGCATCCGATGCAGACCTGCACCTGTTCGAGCTGTTTCTTCTTCACCATCACGGCATGAGTGAACGAAGGGGTCACCTCTTTTTTGGGCAAGCCCGTCCGCGAGAGCATTCCAAAACTCGCATCCAGAAGTTCTATCAAACGCTCATGCTCGAAATTGCCGGCAACGGATATCACGATCTCCTTCGGGCTGTAAAATTGGTCGATATAGGAAATGATATTTTCGTGTTTGAGCGCTTTGATTGTCTCCTTCGTCCCCAAGATGGGGCGGCCGAGCGGGTTGTCGGGCCATACAGTGCTCGTGAAGAACTCGTGAATATAGTCGTCGGGCGTGTCCTCTACGCCCTTGATCTCCTCGAGGATTACCTTGCGTTCCTTCTCCATTTCAACGGGATCGAACTTTGAGCCGAGGAGGATATCAGACAGGATGTCTATGGCCACCGGCAGATGTTCATCCACGACCTTGGCATAATAGGTGGTCGTCTCCTGTGACGTGAAGGCATTCATCTCCCCGCCGAGAGAGTCCATTTCGATTGCAATATCCTTGGCGGTGCGCTTCTCGGTCCCCTTGAAGAACATATGCTCGATGAAGTGGGAAATGCCGCCGATCTCCTGCGGCTCGTGGCGCGACCCCGCCTTTACCCACACGCCGATGGATACCGAACGTGATTTCGGAAGGGTTTCTGAAACGACCCGTATCCCGTTGGAAAGGGTGTCTTTTCTGTACATTTATTTTTCTTTCTGGCTCTGGTTGCCGCGTCCTGCACGCTCCTGGTGGATCTTCTGTGCCAGGTGGCTTGGCACGTCCTCATACCCGTAGAACTCCATGGTGTACATGCCCCTGCCGCTTGTGAGAGAGTTGAGAGTCGGCGCATAGGAGAGCATCTCGGACATGGGCACGAGCGCTTTGATCGTCTGACCGTTCGCCTGGGGAACGACGCCCTGCACCTTGCCACGCCGCGAGTTCAGGTCACCGATCACGGCCCCGAGAGTATCGTCGGGTGAAACCACTTCCACGCTCATGATCGGTTCAAGAAGCACCGGTTTGGCGGCTTCCACAGCCTTCTTGAATCCCAAGGAGGCTGCTACCTTGAAGGCCATTTCCGAGGAATCAACAGTGTGATAAGACCCGTCATAGAGTGTGACGCGGACATCCACCATGGGATACCCTGCAAGAGATCCTTCATGCATGGCCTCGATCACCCCTTTTTCAACGGCCGGAATGTACTGCCGCGGGATCACGCCGCCTACGATCTTGTCCACGAACTCGAAACCGCTGCCGCGCGGCAGCGGCTCGATCTCAATCCAGGCGTCCCCGTACTGGCCGTGTCCTCCGGTCTGTTTCTTGTATTTGCCTTGGGCGTTCGCCTTGGCCCGAATCGTTTCCTTATACGGGACTTTCGGGGTCTTCATCTTTACGTCAACCCCGAACTTTCTCCGGAGCTTTTCGAGCGTTACCTCAAGGTGCACCTGTCCCATGCCTGATAGGATCATCTCTTTAGTTTGATCGTCAAAGTTGAATCGGAGAGTGGGGTCCTCGTCGAGCAGCTTGTGGATACCTAAGCTCACCTTGTCTTCGTCCCCCCGTGATTTCGGTTCTATCGCAAAGGACATCACCGGGTCGATGAATTTCGCGAAGTCGAGCACGATTGGTTGCGCCTCCGCACTGAGCGTCTCACCGGTAAGCGTCTCCTTGAGTTTTGCCGCGGCGCCGATCTGGCCTGCGGCAAGAGCCTGCGCTGAGACCTGTTTCTTGCCTTCGATGTAGAACAGTGAACCGATCTTTTCTTTCAGCTGCTTGGTCGCGTTATAGACGGTGGAATCGGCCTTCAACGTTCCGGAAAAAACCCGCACCAGGGAAAGTTTGCCGGCAAAGGGATCAATGACGGTCTTGAACACAAGCGCGGATAGCGGTTCTTCGGGAATCGGCTTGCGCGTGATCTCGTGGTCGGACTTCGGATCCTTCCCCTTGACGGCCACAATCCCCGCACGCTCGGTCGGCGAAGGAAGACACGAGATCACGGCGTCCATAAGCTGCTGGATGCCCATATTCCTGACCGGCGACCCGCACAGGACCGGCAGCAGTCCTCCGCCGAGGGTCCCGTGCTTGAGCCCGGCAATGAGTTCCTCCGTCGAGAGCTCTCCCTTGTCAAGATATTTCTCGAGGAGGCTGTCCTCTGTCTCTGCGATCTGCTCCACGAGCTTTTTTCGGTAGGCCGCCGCGTCTTGCTTCATGTTATCGGGAATCTCTTTTTCCTCCACCTTGCCGCTGCCGTCCTTGGCGAAATAGAGGGCCTTCATCCTGATGAGGTCGACAACGCCCGCAAAGCTCTCTTCAAGGCCTATGGGAAGCTGCAGGATGAGGGCGCCTTTGCAGAAGTACTTCTCCATGTCTCCTACTGCGCGGAAGAAGTCCGCACGTTCCTTGTCGAGTTTGCTTACGAAAGCGATGCGCGGTATTTCGTAGTCGCAGGCAAACTTGTAGATCTTTTCGGTTTCGGCCTTGACGCCAGAAATGGCGGAGACGATCACGATGGCGCCGTCAACAGCACGAAGAGTGCCTTTCGTTTCTTCAAGGAAGTTGATATACCCCGGGGTGTCGATGATATTGATCCTCACTCCCTTCCAGTCTACGAATCCGAGCGCAGAGGTGATGGTGATTTTCCGGGCGATCTCCTCAGGTTCGTGCATGAACACCGAGGTATCGTTGTCTACGCTGCCCTGGAGGTCCACGGCGCCCCCGGCGAAGAGCATGGCATCGGCGAGTGATGTCTTGCCAGCGGCACCGTGCGATAAGATGGCAATGTTGCGGATATCCTTGACATCAGCATTTTTCATAAGACACTCCTTCTGAGGAATGATTTTTTTACAATGAGCTACCAGATCTCAGACTTTATTTTCCCGGCCTGCTTGATAAGCACGTCGACCACGGCTTCACTAAAGAAGTTGGACGACTGGCGGACTTCCTCGTCCACCATGCTTTCGTAATATTTCTTCCCTTCGGCAAGTTCTTCGGTCAGCAACTCGAAGAGGCTGTCCTTCTCGATCCCCTCTTTTACCTTCCCTTGATTGTACAACAGGATGTCCGAGAGAATGGTGCGAGCAAGTCTCCTTGCTTCATCGGGTTTTTTGATTAATCTCATACCTGGCGTCCCGTCACAAGAATTTCCGCGGCTCGTTTCGTCAAGAAAGGATCTCGACGATGACCGGCTTATATTTCTGCGTCTTCTCGACTTTTTTATTGTAAAGCCGGATGAAGAGAAAAGAGAGCAGAAGACAGCCTGCTCCCGCAATAAACGCCCAGAGGTCCGATTTCGCCTCAGCTCCGTAGTTCACCGCAAGGTTCTTGGCAATGATAGCTCCGCCAATGAACATGACCATTGGAATGCCATACAGGATGATCGATGCTTTCAGATAAAGCTGGGGTGCAACAACCACTTTCACCTTCTGCCCCTTGACCGCGCCGAGCGGATTGGATGCTTCCATGAATGATTGCTCGCCTGGATGGCATACCCCTGCGGCGGCGCACTGTTCGCATGCGCTCTTTTTCAATATCGCCACTTTGGCGATACTCCCTTCAACCTCTGCCACAATGCCTTCCTCTTCGATCATCATTAAGCCTCAAAGCCAGTATGCCGTGAACACACGAGCACGAGAATGTCAAAATCGCTTCTTATTGTTTCTCTGCGCATCCGTGCCCTCTCGGGCTGATGCGTCCACTCTCCGGCTTTATCTTCGTCGCCGCCCGGAGGAGCTTGTATTCGATGCTATCCACAAGCGCCTGCCAGCTTGCCTCAATCACATTCTCGGACACACCGACCGTGCCCCATTTGTTCCTTCCGTCCCCGGACTCGATGAGAACCCGCACACGGGCGGCAGTACCCTCGGCTGCGGTAAGCACCCGTACCTTGTAGTCGAGCAGCCGCACATTCTCCAATCCCTTGCCGGGAAAGTACCTAGGCAGAACCTTGCGGAGCGCTTTGTCCAATGCGTTCACCGGACCGTTCCCCCAAGCGGCGGTGTGCTCGATGTTCCCCCCCACTTCGACGGTGACCGTGGCCTCGCTCACCGGATTCGGATCAACCTTCCGCTTTTCGGTCAAGATGCGATAATCGATACGGTCGAACATGTTAAACACCGATTCATAGTTGTGCCCCGCCCTCAGCATGAGCAGTTCGAGCGAACCCTCGGCTCCTTCGAACTCATATCCCTCGTTCTCGAGCTGTTTTACTTTTTTGAGGATCACGGCCAGCTCTGGACTCTCCTTGGTCAGAGGGATGTTGAGCTCCGCCGCCTTCTGGATGATATTGCTCCTGCCCGCATAGTCCGATACCAGCACTCGCCGGTGGTTGCCGACCTGACCGGGTACAATGTGCTCGTATGTAAGTGGCGTCTTTGCGACAGCATCGACATGCATTCCACCCTTGTGTGCAAAGGCGCTATCGCCTACATAGGGTTGACGCTTCCGGTTCGGCAAATTGGCGAGTTCATCAACATAGCGTGATACTTCTCGAAGCTTCGCCAGATTGGCGTCGGACATGCAATTAATTTTCATTTTGAGCTTCAGTGCTGGAATGATGGAACAAAGGTTTGCATTTCCGCACCGTTCGCCATATCCGTTTATGGTCCCGTGCACCTGAGTGGCGCCCAGCTGGACCGCTATCAGGGAATTCGCCACCGCGACTTCAGCGTCGTTGTGCGCATGAATGCCAAAAGGGGTTTTGATGCTCATCCTGACTTCTTTGATTATCTCCGCTGCCTCATCCGGCAGTGTACCGCCATTTGTATCACACAGAATGAGCCAGTCGGCCCCGGCGGCTTCGGCCGCCACGAGGGTTTTGACGGCATATTCAGGATTGGCCTTGTACCCGTCGAAAAAGTGCTCCGCGTCGTAGATCACTTCGTCCTGATGCTTTTTGAGAAAAACCACGGTATCGCCGATCATCTGGATGTTTTCGTCCAACGTGACTTTGAGTGCCTTGATCACGTGAAGGTCCCATGATTTCCCGAAAACGGCCGCCACCGGGGCCCCGGAGGCCACGATGGATTTCAGGCTGAGGTCTTCCGAAGCCTTGAGCTTTGAGCGCCGGGTCGCGCCAAAGGCCACCAACTTGGCCTTTTTGAGCTTCACGTGCCGCATCTCTTCAAAGAACTCAATGTCTCGCGGGTTGGACCCCGGCCATCCGCCTTCGATGTAATGGACACCGAATTGGTCGAGCTTCCTCGCAACGCGGATCTTGTCCTCGACCGAGAAGTTCACGTCCTCGGCCTGGGCACCATCGCGAAGTGTGGTATCGTATAGGTAAACAGCAGTTTTCATACTTGATGACTTTTAACGCTAAAACGCCACGATGTATTATCCTTTTTCGGCGTCGAGGCGTCTTCGTGGTTTATCTCTGCTTTCTATGCCGCCTTGTCCATTTCAAAGGTCTCGTGGAGCACACGGACGGCGAGTTCCGTATACTTGGCATCGATAACGCAGGAAATCTTGATCTCAGACGTGCTGATCATCATGATGTTGATGCCTTCTTTGGCCAAAGCGGAGAACATCTTGGCGGCCACGCCCGAGTGGGATCGCATTCCCACGCCGATGATCGACACCTTGGCGATATCCTCCTTGAGGTTTATGCCTTTGGCGCCGATCTCGCTCACGACCTTCTTCATGACTTCCATGATCTTCTTCGAATCGGTCTTGGGGACTGTGAAGGACATGTCCGTGAGCCCGCCTTCGCCGATATTCTGGATGATCATGTCCACGATGATGTTGTTGTTCGCTATGTCACTGAATATCCTCCCCGCTACTCCCGGCTTGTCCGGCACGCCTGTTACCGTGACCTTTACCTGGTTCTTATCGTATGCAACGCCGGACACCACCACTTTCTCCATATCTGAATCCTCCTTAGTCACAAGGGTCCCCGGGTTATCATTAAAACTCGAGAGCACTCTCACAGGAACGTTGTATTTTTTCGCGAATTCAACTGAGCGGGTCTGAAGCACCTTGGCCCCGAGGCTCGCCATCTCGAGCATCTCTTCATAGGAGATCTTGTCGAGCTTCCGCGCCTGCGGCACCATATTCGGGTCCGTTGTGTACACTCCGTCCACATCCGTGTAGATATCGCAGTAGTTCGCCTTGAGCGCGGCAGCTACTGCTACGGCCGTAAGGTCCGAACCGCCGCGGCCAAGGGTCGTGACGTCCGATTGCTCATTGATGCCCTGAAACCCGGCGACCACCGCTATTTTGCCCTCCTTTATCGCCTTTTCGATCCGTTCGCCCGTGATCTTCTCGATCCGCGCCTTCATGTGGACGCTATCGGAAATGATCCCCGCCTGCCTCCCGGTGAAGGATTGTGCCTTGTGTCCGAGCGATTGGATCGCCATCGTCAGGAGAGCGATGGTCACACGCTCGCCCGTGGAAACGAGCATATCCATCTCGCGCGGATCCGGGCTCTCGCTCACCTGAGCCGCAAGATTGATGAGCTTGTCCGTCTCGCCGCTCATGGCAGAGACCACGACCACCACGTCATGGCCTTCCTCTTTCGCGCGGCAGACCCGCCGTGCAACATTCTTAATACGTTCGGGGTTCCCTACGGATGTACCGCCGTATTTTTGAACTATCAGCACTATTTCCCCTCCGCTGTCCGCTGTTGAGCGTCAAGCTACGCCCCCGAGCCCTATGCTCTCCGCCCTTTCAAAAAATAATCCATCAGCGTATGCCCTTGTTTGAAGATCAGGGCGTCCTTACGCTCCGCGATCCGCTCGTCGTAGTTCACAGGCCCGCCTTTCCGTTCCGCCCTGTTATCATATATGACGAATGGTACAGGCTCGTTCGAGTGCGTCCTGATATCGAGCGGCGTCGGATGGTCCGGCAGCGCCATGATACGGTACTCATCGAACTGCTTCATGCCATGTATGATGTTGCCCACGATGAATTCATCAAAGTCCTCGATGGCCTTCAACTTGTTTTTGAGGTCGCCTGTGTGGCCCGCTTCATCCGGCGCTTCCACATGAACGTAGACGATATCTTTTGTCTTGAGCGCCCAAAGAGCATGTTCGGCCTTGCCCACGTAGTTGGTGTCGATCCATCCTGTTGCTCCAGGAACTTTGATCACCTCGAACCCCGCATAGATTCCGATACCCTTGGTAAGATCCACGGCAGAGATGATGGATCCTTCCAGACCGTATCTGTCCCGGAAGGTTGGCATGCTTGGCCTCTTCCCCTGCCCCCAGAGCCATATGCTGTTCCCCGGGCGCTTCCCGTTCTCGATCCTTGCTTTGTTCACCGGATGGTGCAGGAGCAGGTTCTCTGACGCTTCCATGAGACCATTGAGAACTTCGTCTCCTTCACCGCGCGGCAGGTAGTCGTGAATGTCCCTGTCCTGGATATCGTGCGGCGGCATGCAATCGGCCTTGTCCTTGCCTCCTTTCCACACCATGAGGTGACGATAACTCACGCCGGGATAGAAACGGATTCTGTCGCTGCCGAGCTTAGCATCGATCTCCTCGATGAGCTGGCGGGCCTCCTGCGTGGGGATATGGCCTGCGCTGAAATCTTCCATGATCGCATGCCTCCCCGTGCCCGATGATTTTCCACCGGTGATGCGGAGCGTCACAAGATTGCATCGGAACGCCACATCGTCCGGCCCAAGTTCCACCCCGATGCTTGCCGCTTCGAGCGGAGATCGGCCGGTATAATATTTTGCCGGGTCGTACCCCATCACCGTGAGATTGGCAACGTCGCTTCCCGGTGGAAACCCTTCAGGGATCGTGTGCACCATGCCCACCTGTCCGAGGGTCGCAAGCAGGTCAAGGTTCGGTGTTTTCGCCGCCTGCAGGCATGTCATGCCGCCGAGCCCTGCATGTGGCCTGTCGGCCATCCCGTCGCCGAGTAAGATTATATACTTCATTGTCATCGTTCCAGAACCCGATTCTCGATGAATTAAATAAGGCCCAAAAATCAAAAAATAAAATCAAGTCGCGTTATGATCTTTGTATGTTGTAATCAAAACTTCTCAATGCCATATCCCATGGGACTCCGTCCATACGGCAGGTTTGAGCAAGTTCACAATGGCAAGTGGAGATGATGCTGCTTCCTTCTTCATGATGGAGGAAGGGACCAGGCATAATCATGAACCTGCGACATCGCCTTCCACGGCTTCGATCTTTACACCGCGCCCTTTGAGATAGTTGATGCCCTCTTCAAGTTTATTCTCCGCACCTTCGAGCTCGAGTACAACTTCGCCCACGCTTTCGGTGACCCTGGCGCTTCGGATATTTGGCATTACGTCGAACTTCTTCGCCATGGTAAAGATCACCGGTTCCTTTATCAATTCCTTCGGAAAGATCAGCTTAACCCTCTTCGTTGCCATGTTGCCTCCTTGGATTGTTCACTGCAAGATTGCATATGGCGCTGAGGTCAGAACATACACCCGATGAATTATTATGCTTTCACGGCGAGTTCGGCGGTAAAAATCAACCCCGGCGTCCGCCGGCAATGGCCGGTACGATCGATACGTTGTCGCCGTCCTTCAGCGTGGTCTCTTCCTTGTTCACGAAGCGGATGTCCTCTTCGTTCACGTAGATATTGATGAACCGACGGATCTTGCCGCCGTCCGATAGCCGCTCCTTCATGCCAGGATAGTCCTTTTCCAGGGCTTCGACGAGCTCCAGGATGTTTTTCGCGCTGCAATCCACCTCTGACTTGCCGTTCGTGAGCTTCTGCAGGGGGGTGGGAATCCTCACTTTGACCGTCATATATTTATCCTCCAGAAAATTCTATTCACCGGAATGAAGCCGTGAAAGCCGTGGGGACACAGGGAGAAATTACATCCTAATCACGGAGCGCATGTAAATGGGGGCATTCCTGTCCTCCCTGCCCAACTTCATTCACCACGTTCCACTGCGTATACGTCATCTGCCTTGTTTCCCCGTCTTTATGTCAGAGACAACAGGACTTCCGATACCGTCCCCTCTACGATCGAGAAACCCTTGGCGACCGGGTTCGTTCGGTCCATGAGCGAAACGATAACATACACGGCATCGGGATAGTTCGGATATAACGTTCCAGGCCAATATGCTTTCTCGACATCAAAGCGCGAAGGATATGCCGGGCCGCTGGGATGAGAGTGGTAAATTCCCATCATCACAAGCCCTTTTTCGCGGATGTCCTTCATCACCCGAAACTGCTCATCCGGGTCCATTTCGTAATATGCAGGACCCGGACTGGCGTTCGTCATCGAGTATACTTTTTCCACCCTGCCGCATCTTCCCGCAAGTATACCGCATGTTTCGTTCGGGTATTCCGCGTTACAGTGCTCGAAGATGCTCTGCAGAAATTCTCTCTTTATCGCCAGCATCCCGGTAGATGCCCTCGTCGCTGTTATTAATGGCTCATTGAACAGAACTGCTCGTAATCGATCAGTTCCTTTATCGTCGGATGATCGCCGCAGACCGGGCACTCGCGATTGCGTGGTACCTTCACCTTGCGGAAGCTCATATCGAGTGCGTTCCACAACAGCAGCGACCCTTTGAGTGGATGTCCGATGGCGAGAATCGCCTTGATCACCTCGGTCGCCTGGATGGTACCGATCACGCCAGTTACCACGCCCAGGATGCCAGCCTCCTGGCATGACGGCACCATGCCCGGCGGAGGCGGAATCTCGAACAGGCAGCGGTAGCACGGGCCTTCGCCCGGGAAAATGGTCATTACCTGGCCTTCAAACCGGAACACCGCTGCGCTCACGAGCGTCTTCTTGAGCATGACGCAGGCATCGTTCACGAGATACCGCGTGGGGAAATTGTCGCTACCGTCAACGACAATGTCATAATCGCGGATGATCTGCATGATGTTCTTGGAGGTGAGTCGTTCCTTGTGAGTGACCACTTTCACATCATGGTTGAGTGTCTCATATGTGAGCTTTGCCGAGTCTGCTTTATCCACACCGATACGGCTTGTGTTGTGCGCAATCTGGCGTTGAAGATTTGAGATCTCGACCCGATCATTGTCGATGACGCCGATCGTGCCTACGCCCGCTGCGGCAAGATAATACCCTACCGGCGAGCCGAGGCCTCCAGCTCCAACGAGCACAACCTTTGCGTTCAGTATCCGCTCCTGGCCATCGCCTCCCACTTCAGGGAGGAGGATGTGTCTGCTATAACGGAGTATCTGGTCTTCGCTAAATTCCATGACGTTTTCACCTTTTGCCATAAAGACACCAAGACGCAGAGTTTCTATCTTCAGCTGAGCGACTTCATGCCTCAGTGGCCTTACAGCTTATTTATGCATTTTTTTTCTTCTCTTTGTCTTTTCTGACAAATACATGCCACTCTTTTTCGCCTGTTTGATTGATCTTTAAAACCTTCTGCCCTTCGTTCTCCATGCTCTTAGGAACATTTTCAACCGCCGGTTTATGGTCGAGAATGATCTCGAGCACCTCGCCGAGGTTCATTTTCTCAATGGCAAGTTTGGAACGCACGAATGTATATGGGCAGACCTGACCTTTGATGTCAAGTGTCTTGTCCACCTTTATATCGTCTCCCATGGTTTCCTCCGGAGATCCCGAATCCCAACAACCAGACCTCAAATAAATTTAACACTTCAATGGGACATTCCTGCTTTTTCAAAACGAGCGGCCATGATAATTGATGGTTATGTGTTCTTTTGATTTTGAAATTCGCGACTTTCCCTATCTTATCCCTGCTTCCCTTCCTCCACCCTGATTACTACCGTCGGCCCGGCGACACAGTCCATCTTGTTTATTTCATCAAGGGCGCTGCGAACGTCCCGCTCGACCGCTTCGTGTGTCATCATCACGACCGGCACGGCCTCGGCCGCCTTGCGCCCCTTCTGGATCACCGAAGAGATGCTGATATTGTTCTTGCCAAGCACCCCCGAAATGCGAGACATCACTCCTGGCTTGTCTATAGCCGAGAACCGCAAGTAATAACACGACGTGATATCATCCATTTTCCTTGTCTTGAGCGTGGAACGCTCCCGGAACGCCGCTACCGGTGACCGGTTCGAGCAGCCTGACAGGATGTCCCTCCCGATGTCCATGATGTCGCTAACCACAGCGCTTCCGGTCGGCATATCTCCCGCACCCCTGCCATAAAACATTGTCGAACCGACGGCGTCGCCGACCACCGAGAGCGCGTTAAACACGCCATCGACCGTGGCGATGGGGTAATCCTCGGGTAGCATCGTTGGGTGTACGCGCGCTTCAATCTCGCCGTCCACCTTCTTGGTGATCGCGAGGAGCTTGATCTTGTATCCAAGATCTCTGGCGAAATCGATGTCCAACGGAGTGATCTTGGAGATCCCTTCGGTGTATATATCCTCCAGCTTCACAGGCGTCCCATAGGTGAGCATTGTAAGGACCGCCAGCTTGTGTGCCGAGTCAATCCCCTCGATATCGAATGTAGGGTCCACTTCGGCATATCCCATGTTCTGCGCCTCTTTCAGCACCTCTTCAAACTTTCTGCCCGCATTAGTCATGAGCGTCAGAATATAGTTACATGTGCCGTTCACGATGCCGTAGATGGACTCGATGTTGTTCGCCGCCAGGCCGTTCTTGATAGCTGCAAGGATGGGGATGCCCCCTGCCACTGATGCCTCGAAACCGAGTGAGACCCCGGATTTCTCCGCAGCGGCATAGATCTCCTCCCCATGCACGGCCAGGAGCGCCTTGTTTGCGGTAACCACGTGTTTCCCGTTCTTGATCGCCTCAAGGATGAATTCTTTTGCAGGCTTGTAGCCGCCGATGAGTTCAGCCACGACATCGATCTCCGGATCGGTTATGACTTCCCGCGCATCGGTTGTAAGCTGAATGCCTTTAAGCGGAATTCCCCGATCACGCTTGATGTCCAGATCGGACACCTTCTTGAGCGTTACCGGTGCGCCAAGCCTTCTTCGGATGATGTCAGCATTCTGAATAAGAATACGGGCTGTGCCCGTTCCCACCGTGCCGAAGCCAATGATACCTACGTTAATTGATTTGCTCGATGACATTTTGCGTTGTCCGCCCGAAAATATCTCCTATCTCAGAATACAAATCCCAAAGAAGAAACCGGCTTCCACATATCAAACACTGAGATCACTTGAAACATCCCCGGTCCGGCGTCCGAACCGTATCTGAAATCCCGTTGATTAGGACATGGAATTTCCGCTATCCCTTCTGCAACACCTGCTTGATGCCCTTTACAGCCTGACGGATACGGTGCTCGTTCTCCACAAGAGCGAACCGGACGTAACCTTCGCCGTGTTCGCCGAAACCGATGCCCGGTGAGACTGCCACCTTGGCTTCCGTTATAAGGTGTTTCGCAAACTCGAGCGATCCCATCTTCTTGAAGGGTTCTGGAATCTCCGCCCAGACAAACATGGTTGCCCTGGGTTTCTCAATGCTCCATCCAGACTTATCCAGTCCTTCTACAAGGGCATTCCGGCGGGACTGGTACATGTCGACGATTTCCTTAACGCACTGCTGTGGTCCGTTCAGCGCGATGATGGATGCTATCTGAATCGGCTGGAACATGCCATAGTCCAAATAGCTCTTGATCTTGATAAGGGCGCCCACAACGTCCTTGTTTCCGGCGCAGAACCCGACGCGCCAACCGGCCATGTTGTAGCTCTTGGTCAGGCTGAAAAACTCGACGCCCACGTCCTTGGCGCCTTTGGCTTGCAGAAAACTCGGCGCCCGGTAGCCGTCGAAGTTCAGGTCCGCATAGGCCAGATCATGAACCACTATGACATCGTTCTCCCTGGCGAAGTCCGCTATCTTTTGAAAGAACGCAATATCCGCGACCGCTGTGGTCGGATTGTTCGGGAAATTGATGATCAGCATCTTGGGCCGTGGCCATGTGTTCTTGAACGCTTCCTGCATGTCCGCGAGGAAATCGCTGTCTTTCCTTAGCGGTATGGACCGAACCTCGCCGCCTGCGATGATCACGCAATACGGATGGATCGGATAGGCTGGCGTGGTAGTCAGTACGACATCGCCGGGCTCAACCGTTGCCAGAGCCAGATGGGACAGACCTTCCTTTGAGCCTATGGTTACCACGGTCTCTGACTCCGGGTCGAGGTCGACATCGTAGCGCCGTTTGTACCAGTCACACAGGGCGGTGTGAAGCCTTGTGATCCCTTTTGACGCAGAATAGCGATGGTTCCTGGGATTCTGGGCCGCCTCGATCAGTTTGTCGACAATATGCTGTGGGGTGCCCTGGTCAGGGTTGCCCATACCAAGGTCTATAATATCATCTCCCCTCCTGCGCGCCTCGATCTTCATGGAATTGACGATCGCGAAAACATAGGGCGGCAACCTCTTGATCCTGGCGAAGCGCTCAGGCATCTCTATCCCTTTCTTTTTTCAATGGTTTTTCATCTAACCGCTTAAATTTAAAGAATAAAATTGATAATAAAACAGTATGGAAATTTTGTCAATAAAAAATACTCTGCGAACAGTGAAGATATGATTCTCCTGTTGCTGAAAGGCGGGATCTGTATCGCGCATTGATCCATAAAGGACTGACAAAATCCCACTTTATGTTTGATTTTTCAATCTTTTTGTGTTACTTTTGACGGCATGATTACGAGCGACATCATCAAGGATTCAAACAAGTATGTCATGAACACCTACAGCCGGCAGCCGATCGTGCTCGTGAAGGGCCGGGGTGCGAAGGTATACGATTCAGACGGGAGGGAGTATCTCGACTTCGTCGCCGGTGTGGCAACAAACAATCTAGGGCACTGCCATCCCCGTGTGGTCGTCGCGCTCCAGAAGCAGGCGCAGCGACTCATGCATGTATCAAACCATTACTACAACGAGCCGCAGATCAATCTCGCCAAGACGCTTGCGAAGCACTCGTTCGCCGACAAATCTTTCTTCTGCAATTCCGGGACTGAAGCAATAGAGGCGGCCATTAAACTGGTGCGGAGATATAGCCGCGAGATCCTGCATCAGGATCGGTTCGAGATCATCACCATGCGCGGCTCATTCCACGGACGGACGATGGGATCTCTAGCTGCCACCGCCCAGGAGAAGTTCCAGAAGTCATTCGAGCCTATCGTACCGGGATTCACGTATGTGCCTTTCAACGATATCGGTGCCGTTGAGCGCGCAATCACGGCCCGGACTTGCGCCGTGCTCGTCGAGCCTGTTCAGGGCGAAGGCGGCGTGAATGTGCCTTCCGATGGATATCTGAAGGCACTCAGAGATATCTGTGATCGGAACAACATGCTCCTCGTGTTCGACGAGATCCAGACCGGCATGGGCCGCACCGGAAAGCTTTTCGCCTATGAGCACTCCGGGATAACGCCGGATGTGATGGCGCTCGCCAAGGGACTCGGCGCCGGGATAACGATCGGTGCGCTCCTTGCCACAGACAAGGCTGCCCAGACGTTCACGCCGGGATCGCATGGATCCACATTCGGCGGCAACCCGCTGGCCTGTGCAGCAGCCATTGCTGCCATTGATGCACTGATTGAAGACGACATCATCATCACGGCCGTGGAAGAGCTCAGCCAGCATTTCCTCCAGGGTCTCGTCTCCCTCAAGAAAAAATTCGGTTTTGTGAAGGACGTACGCGGCAAGGGCCTTCTCATCGGCATGGAACTCGATTTTGAGGGCAAGGACATCGTTGCCGCCTGTCTCAAGGAAGGATTCTTGATCAACTGCACGGTTGAGAATGTTCTTCGATTCATGCCGCCGCTCATCATCACCGAAGAAGAGATCGATCGGCTTCTCAGCGCTCTCGAAGGCATATTCGCGAAACGCTGAGATTCATAATAGCTGCGAATTTTTAGATATGGACTGCTAATCAGCCTCTTGCTTTATAGTTCGCTGCAGAGAGTGCCTCCTAGGCCACGGATAAACACTGTTGATATCGCAGTTTTACGTCGTCACCCTGCCTGTTTTTCTGTGATTTATCTAGTGCTCGCTTTCAGACAGGAGAATGAATGAAAAAAGACCTACTTACGATCTTTGATCTTACTTCAGGGGATATCGAACTCCTTCTCAGGCGTGCGGCGTCCTTGAAAAAGAAGCTGAAACAGGGCAAGATCCACCAATCCTTAAAAGGCAAATCCCTGGGGATGATTTTCGAGAAGTCGTCGACGAGGACCAGGGTGTCCTTCGAGGTCGGGATGTACCAGCTCGGCGGTCAAGCGCTTTTCCTGTCCTCCAATGACCTGCAGATCGGACGCGGAGAATCCATCGCGGACACAGCACGTACCCTGTCCAGGTACCTCGATGGGATCATGATCCGGACGTTCTCCCAGGCCATGGTGGAGGAGCTTGCGCATCACGCATCAATCCCCGTGATCAATGGCCTCACAGACCTCCACCACCCTTGCCAGGCGCTTGCCGATCTGTTCACCATACAGGAGAAAAAGCACGCGCTGAAGGGCCTCAAAGTCGCATATGTGGGCGACGGGAACAACGTCGCAACATCCCTAATCCAGGCATGCGTCAAAACAGGCATCCATTTTTCGATTGCGACCCCTGTGGGGTATGAGCTTGATATTGCCGTCTTGAAAGAGGCCAAAACCGAAGGCGGCAAGACCTCCGCAGACATAGAAGTCACGTCTGATCCTCATCGAGCGGTCAAGGATGCTGATGTTGTGTACACAGATGTCTGGGCGAGCATGGGTCAGGAAGCGGAACATGCCAAGCGGCTCAAGGCGTTCCAAGGGTACCAGTTAGACGCCAAGCTCTTGAATGCCGCGCGCAAAGGCGCGCTCGTGATGCACTGCCTCCCCGCTCACCGCGGAGAAGAAATCTCGGCCGAGGTAATCGATGGACCACAATCGGTCGTCTTTGACCAGGCAGAGAACCGGCTCCATGCGCAGAAGGCTGTCCTTGAGATGCTCATGCGTTAAGCTGGCTGAAGGTTCGTAATCGAAATCAAGATCCCAGTATGCATAAAATTGTAAGAGTAGCTAATAACTATTTATAATTTGACAACAATAAATCTCAAATTAGAATCTCACACTGACATTCCGCCCGAGATGTGCTATAAAATATTCACGTAAGAGTATTTTAAACCACACGGGGAGGGATGCAGATGAAACCGTTAATCGGCATAACCATGAATCTGGAGGAACAGCCCGCCAGAAGCTTGAATGTCCTCGATCAGAATTACGGCAGGTCGGTGCTTCAAGCCGGCGGTATTCCTGTACCCATTCTCGGGATAGAAGCATCAATTCCCGAACTCGTTAAGCGTTTGGACGGTTTCGTGTTCACCGGCGGAGACGACATTCATCCCCGCTTTTATAAGGAAAAGCCCCTGCTCGGCGCACGCATGGCGATCTCATCCGACAGGCGCACGACGTTCGAGATTGCGCTCTTTAAAGCCGCGGCCAATGCAGGCAAACCGGTTCTCGCGATCTGCTACGGCACTCAGCTCGTCAATATAGCACTGGGCGGGAAGCTCTACCAGGACATAGCGCTGCAGGTCTCCGAGCCCGTCAAACACAGGGCATCGCGCGCCGGCGAAAAGGTTTTCCATTTCGTCGACATTTTTGAGGGAACCAGGCTGTCCCACATTATGGGCGCATCTCGAATCCGCGTGCGGAGCGCGCACCACCAGAGCGTCAAGAATCCTGGAAGGGGACTCGTTCTCTCCGCGGTCGCTCACGACGGCGTCGTCGAAGCGCTTGAGCCCAGGTCGAAAAAATTTCTCATAGCAGTTCAGTGGCATCCTGAAAAGACACCCCATGACCGCTATACAAAGAAACTCTTTGAGGCGTTCGTCAGTGCATCTAAGAAATACCCTCCGGACAGAGGCTAGGACTTACACTCCGCTTCTCGGCCTCGTACTCGTCGCCCTGCTCATCATGCCTGCCAGTGGCTGTCACAGGACGGATGATGACCGCCTCCCAGGTTACCTCTATCTGCGACTCAACAGCAATCCCACAACGCTTGACCCCGCGCTCATAACCGATGTCCCGGGCGGCGGCATCGCGGCAAAACTCTTCAACGGACTGGTCCGGTTCAACGATAACCTTGACATCGTGCCTGACATTGCCCGCTCTTGGAGTCTCTCTCCTGACCAACTGACATACACATTTCACCTCAGAGGCGACGTAAGGTTCGGCAACGGGAGGATGGTCACGGCGCGTGATTTCCGATACTCCTTTGAACGTGTCCTGTCGCCGAAAACAAAAGCCCCCCTCACCTGGGTCCTCGACAGGATCGAAGGCGCAGATGATTTCATCTCCGGCAGGGCCTCCGGCATAGCGGGCATCCGCGTGTTAGATGACCAGACCCTTGTGCTCAAGCTCGAAAAACCATTCGGTCCGTTCCTTTCGCTCCTTTCCATGTCCCCTGCCTATGTGGTACCCCGTGAAGAGGTGGAACGTCTGGGCCAGGACTTTGGAACGCACCCCGTCGGAAGCGGCCCCTATGTCCTTGCGGAATGGAAGCACGGCCAGCATATTATCCTTTCGGCGCGGTCAGACTACTTCGAGGGGAGCCCGAAGCTCAACGGAATTTACTACCGTGTGATCCCGGAAGACCTCACGGCTGTCATGGAGTTCGAGACCGGGCGTCTCGATGTACTTTTGATCCCTGCATCAGAGTACGGACGTTACACTACTGCTCCCGCATGGCGTGATCTGGTTTTCGGCAGGACGGGCCTGAACAGCTACTATATTGGATTAAATTGCACGAGGCCCCCGTTCAACGATGTGCGTGTGAGACGGGCCATGAACTTGGCAATCGACCGGCAGCGCATCTTCAATACGATATTCGAAAAAAGAGGAGTGCTGGCCACGGGACCGATACCGCCTGGAATGTGGAAAACCAGCACTTTGATCGGGCCTGCGGCTGGTTACGGATATGATCCCGAGAAAGCAAAAGCATTGCTACGGGAAGCGGGCGCGGAAGGCGCGACGATCAAGATTTACATTTCGGCAGATCCCGAGGTTCTCGACATCATAGAGATCGTGCAGAGCTATCTCAAAAAAGTGGGTCTCAATGCCAAGATAACACAACTTGACTGGAGCGCCTTCAAAAACGCAGTGAACGACGCGGAACCGGACGCCTTCTGGCTCTCATGGTGGGCTGATTATCCAGACCCCGAGAATTTCCTCTTCCCGCTCTTCCACTCTGGGAGCGTGGGCTCATCAGGAAACCGCACTCGCTGCCTCGACCCGGATCTCGACCGCCTCATCGAGGCCGCCCAACGCACCATCAATGAAAAGCAGCGCTACGGACTCTACCGTGAAGCAGAGAAACGGATCATACAAGACGCACCCTGGATATTCATGTGGCACAAGGCAGACTATTTCGTTATCCAGCCGTGGGTAAAGGATTTCAAAATCTATCCCCTCTACTCCATCGACAAGCGCGTAGACGTTACCCTCGAGCGATAAGGATAGAAGACAATCGGGGACAGACGGTTAAAATCGTAAGAGCACTGACCTGACATTCAATCTATCTATGCTCTTACCAGTCATCTGTCCCCAGCCTGCTGCGCTATCTTTCCTGATAAGTCACTTTCCCATCCATGTATGGGCCGATTTTTTTACCCTGGCTATCATCTCGGGAGTAAACTCCTTGATTCCATGTACATCTCTGGCGTGGACCGCCGCACCGTCTGCAATCAGCTCTTCGGTCATGGCTATATACCTCCAAGTGCATTTCGGACCCATGTCGCAGTTGTATTCCTTCAGGACAAGATCAACGGCTCCTGCAGCATCAGTTGCAGGGGTAAAGAGGTTTTTTATCTTGCCCAGCATATCGGGGCTGACCTCCCGCACGCCATGAACGTCGCGCAGATGGACAGCCACAATGTCAGCAAGGAGTTCCTCCGTCTTTGCAATGTGTCTCCACGTGCATTTGTTCCCCAAGCTCTTGCAGACGAATTCTTTCATAAGCACCTCCTGTGATGTTACCATGCTCTTAATGAGACCTCGTCCATCCTGATTATAGTATAGCACAGACCGTCTGCAACGTAATGGTGCTTTAGCCTGCAAGAAACATGGCTGTCGATAACGATATAATTTTGCAGATCTCGTGCGAAAGGGACGTTTCAACTTCGGCGGGAATAAAAAAGCCGGTTACATGGTCATCGTAACCGGCGATTGGCGTTACAACTTAAGTTTCACTACCTTGATGGAGGGAGGCCGATGATACAACAGGACGGTCAGTTTCGTCTTTTTAATTCATCCCGCCGTATGAATGGAGTCCGGAAAGCACCAGATTGACTCCCAGGTATGTGAATATAACCGCCAAAAAACCGACAGCCGAAATCACGGCCATCTGTGTTCCCTTCCATCCGCGCACATATCTTGCGTGGAGATAAATGGCATAGATGAACCATGTGATGAGCGACCATGTCTCCTTGGGGTCCCAGCTCCAGTAGGTACCCCAGGCGCTGTTAGCCCAGACCGCGCCGGTGATGATACCACCGGTAAGGAGCGGCCATCCTATGGCGATCATGCGGTAGGTCACATCATCGAGCTGGTTCTGGGCGGGCATATACTGCTTGAGCAAGTTCTTGAGCCTCATTCCCTGCGACCATATGAGAGCGAACAGTCCAACAACCGCCGCCCAGCTGACGAAGACGATGGGGATGGAGCTACTGCGGAACGTTGTCTCGAACATGTGCTTCTTGAACGACTCACCGGCTTCAAGGTGCTTAAAGGTGATAAGATAGAGGAAATCGATACCCATCGCGGCAAGGAGACCTAATGCCAGGGTCACGCATGAGGACCAGAACAGGAATACCTGGGCCTTGCTTTTGGCCCCCGCCACGACCAGATAGATGAACCACGCGAGCACCAGGAGACCGACTCCCAGCCAGAACGCTGTCTTCATCCGATCGCCCAGGCTTGCCATGTAGTATCCGAGAGGCACCAGAACGACGACCACACCCATGGCATACGAGAGATTTGCGGCCGGCCCCTTTTCTTCGATGTCCATGAGCAAATAGATCATGCTGATGGCAAAAGCCACACCAAAAGCCGCATATCCGAGAAAACTTACGAGAACGTGGTAAAACAGCCAGTTGCTCTTAAGAGCAGGTACAAGCGGCGTAATCTCGGAGCTGACGCCGGAGACGTTAATGAATGCCAGAGCAAGGAATGCCACGGGCATCACGAATGCGCCGAATGCCCTCGTCTTGTACTTGTACTCGACGATAACGTAGATAAGCACTGTGCTCCAGGTGAAGAACACCAGGGACTCGTACAGATTGGAAAGCGGCACCCTGCCGATATCCATCTGGTATGATTCGCGCCATCTGAGGAGCAGGGCCAGAGTCTGGACGACAAGGCCAAAATACGTGATGCCTGAAGCAGTAAGGCCAATACCTTTCTTCTTGAAGGCCAGGTAGCTAATGTAGAGCACCATGGCGGCCAAGTACGACAGTGTTGCAATGTTAAATAGCAAGGAACTTCCCATCTATCCCTCCAAAAAGTTACGCAGAAATATCTTCCACAATCTTATTGAAATCACGTTCGAACCCGAGGCGGTTCCTGTTGGCCGAACCTGCCACGGTGATCACTGTCTCGCCCTGCCGGTCCTGTATTCGCACCCAGACCTTTTTGTGAGATCCGAAGAAGGACATGAGCGGGCCGACGCAGAGCATGATGAAACCAGCATAGACCACCCATACGCCGGGGTCCTTGGTTACCTGCAGACCCGTGTATCTCGTGCCCCAGTAGCCGCGGTAGCTGATGGCATAATTCTCGGGCATATAGGGCTGGCCCGGGTCGGTCTTCAGCACGGTGGTCTTATAAACCAGCGACTGGCCCTTGTACACTTCTATTAGCACTGCGGGATTGACGTACTCGTCACGATCACTTTGATAAAACATCACTTCGCCTGTTGCTGGATTTCTCATGGCAAAGGGAGCGAAATCGACTGCTTTGATGGTGCGGTCAATGGACGGGACGTAAATCGACTGTCCAGGATCCAAGGCTATCGTATCGCCGGAAACCCGGGAATCGCTTTTCGGGCGGATGTTCAGGATGACCTTTCCTCGCGCATTCGGCAGGGTCCCGTAGCTCGACTGATAGAAAGTAATGCCGTGGTACGTGAGAGGGTCGTTCACCCGGATACGTTTATCAAAGATCTTTTGACTGTTCATATCGAAAACGCTCAGATTGCTGTGATACTCAGAAGGCATACCGGTCGGCATCCCTGAAGGGCTCACATAGTAGTCCACATCAAAGCTGTCACAACGTACGAAGAATCCGAGCGGCATGGCAGGTATGCCGACCTCGGGGCTAATTACAACAGGACTTTCGGCGATGCCTAACGCGGCCATAAGTTTGCCCCACATGGGCTCGTTTCTGAGATAGACGACTTTCGTAGCTTCACCTTCGGGCAGGTTCAGGAACCCCTTGAAACCGAAGAATGCGCCGATCAACGCGCCTATGAAGATCAGCAGGATGCTCACATGCGTGACATAGACGCCGAAACGGTTGTAGACGCCTTTCTGCGTCATGAGGTGAAGCACGTCGGTCTCCCGAGACTCGATAGGACGGTAACCCCTCGCCCTGACGGCTTTTATCGCGTGATCCCGGGCCTGGTCCATACCGCCTTTGAAGGACACGTCCTTTTTGAAGGGCACTGCCTTCAGCCCGTTATCGTCAATCGGTTTGAGCGGAGCAGTGATTATTTTCCATGTATGGGGAAATCGGTCGAGTGTGCAGATAGTGAGGTTTGCCGTGAGCAGAAACAGGAGCAGCACGAACCACCATGTGTGATACATGTCGAAAAACCCGAGTGCCTCGAACAGATCCACCGTAGCCTTGCTGTATTCCTGCAGGTACATCTCCGGCGCCTCGTTTTGCTGAATCACCGTGCCGATGACCGATACGATCGCCAGGATAATGAGCAGCACGACGGCGAGCTTCACGGATGAAAAGAACTTCCAGACCTTATCCGCCATGGTTTCAACAATTCCCTTTTGGTTTTCCAACGATCAACCTCCCGAAGGCAAACACATTTCGTTAAAATTAACACAATGGTATGAGTGCTGTCAAGGTGTTTGTGTCCAAATCGCCCTCTCTCCGGGCAAAGCAAAAAGGCTTTTCCTCCAGAACGGACCGGTTTCTGTGAGAATGACTGGCGTAAGAACTTTCTGCATCATTCATCAGACAGCGTATATCCGAGTTTCTCGATGCTGTCCTTTGAAATCCTCCTTAAGGTTTCTTCGGCAATCTTTGAGGAATCGTAGTCTATTTCTATCATTCCGTTCTGAACTGTTATCGATTGGACGCCGTCCATTCCTCCGATGAATCTCCGGAGCGCAAGTGAGCATTCCGCGCAAAATTGCTTCTGAACGTTCAGGTATATCCTTTTCATGCTACCCCCTCTTTCATCATTGTCTATTATCTGGAGAACCTGGCGGAGAAGAACAACGCATTGCAGAGCAGATATGGCATCAGAGGCCTGCGGAGGGTCCACACCGAGGGCCGGGGCCTGCGCACCGCGGCATAATGAGGAAGAATATCGCGATGCACATGGAGTAACGGCCGGTTTTTCGGAACAAATGACCGGGGCCACGTCTTTTGCTGTTGTCTTAGCATTTCACCGTATTAGATGGTGATTACCCGGCTGATTAGAGCAGTGTTGCCGCGAGTTCTGCTAGATCTGAACGTTCCCCCTTCACGAGCGTGATGTGTCCCGCAATGGGCTCATCCTTGAACCGGTCGACGACAAAGGTGAGGCCGTTGCTCGACGAGTCTATATAGGGGTTGTCGATCTGATAGGGATCGCCGGTGAGAACGACCTTGGTCCCCTCGCCCGCGCGCGTGATGATGGTCTTTATCTCGTGCGGTGTAAGGTTCTGAGCCTCATCGATGATGAGGTACTGGTTCGGCATGCTTCTGCCTCGAATGTAGGTAAGCGGCTCCACCTCGATCATGCCGAGGTCGATGAGGCTCTGGATGTCCTTTTTCCCTTTGGCCCGGCCTGACACGGCCGACGCTCCCATCAAAAAATCCAGGTTGTCCCTAATGGGCTGCATCCATGGTCTGAGCTTTTCCTCGATATCGCCCGGAAGGAAACCGATATCCTTGCCGAGAGGAAACACGGGGCGCGAGACCACGAGCCGCTGGAACGCACGGCTCTCGATGGTCTTTTCCAAGCCTGCTGCGAGCGCGAGGAGCGTCTTGCCCGTGCCGGCCCGGCCAACGAGCGTCACGAGTCTAATATCGTCGTTGAGGAGCAGGTCAAGCGCGAACTGCTGCTGCTTGTTCCGCGCGGTGATGCCCCACACGCCGTGCTTGGTACTCGCTATCGGCACGAGAGCGATCTTCTGCTGATTATACCGCGAGAGAGCGGTCTGCGACGGATTGGCGCTGCTCTTGATAAGCACGAACTGGTTCGCGAATAGCTTATGATCAACGGCCGGAAGCTCGCCCTGGGTGTAGAACTCGTCGATCACCCCCGGGTCCACAGAGAGTTCTGTTTCACCGGAATAGAGTTCGTCGAGCGTTATCGTATCCGATTCGTAGTCCTCAGCGCGCAGACCGAGCGCGTCCGCCTTGATGCGGAGGTTCGTGTCCTTGGTCACGAGGACCACTGGAAGGTTATCGTGCTTCAGATTGAGCGCCGTGGAAAGGATCCGGTTGTCCGCCTTGGTTGCAATTAGCTCGTTCGGCAAATGCTGCGGGGACTGGTGATTCAGTTCTACCCGCAGGTTTCCCCCTCCCTCGAGCTGTACCCCCTTAGAAAGGTTCCCCTTCTGACGAAATTCGTCGAGGATCCGCGATACCTGACGGGCATTCCTGCCGATTTCGTCGATTCCCTTCTTAAATTTGTCCAGTTCTTCGATCACCACGATAGGGATTATCACATCGTTTTCCTCGAAGGAAAAGATCGCTCGTGGATCATGGAGCAGCACGTTAGTATCGATCACAAAAATTTTTTTCATTGTCCGCCCGCTTTATCATCATAAAGTAACATTCTGACAATCAGTCATGGAGTCCCTTCGTCATTTCTTCAACGAGGCTGAAGATCGGTGCGCACTGAACCGTGTCTTGAGGAATCCCCGTGCTCCTTATTCCCGCACTCTTCTTCGATATCTCCCGAAGAAGGTGATCACCACAACCCGATCAGAGGCTCCATCTGGGAGACTGCTTCAGGGCTCCTCGCTTCCTCGACCCTGTATTCGCTATCCCTCATAACTTCGCCGGCTGTGTTCCTTGCCGCGCCGTCATCTTCGACCACGTCATTTTCATTACTTCATTCCGAACGAACGTCTTGAAACGAGAGCGCCCCCTCCCTCAGCAGCCTCGGACGGCCTTCACTTACATCCACCACTGTCGAAGGCTTGCCGCCGGCTGTCCTGCCTCCGTCGAGAATCAGGTCAACCTTGTTCCCGACCGACGCCGCAACCTCTTCTGCCGTCTGCTGGCCAGGACCTCCTGAGATATTTGCGCTCGTGCCTGTCAATGCAGTGCCTAAATAATGGAGCAGGCTCCGTGTAAGTTCGCTTCCTGGAACCCTGAGCCCGATCGTGCCTGTTCCAGCAGTAATCTCGCTGATCACATCCGTTCCGGCCTTGAAAACGAGCGTGAGCGGTCCCGGCCAGAACTTCTTCATGAGATGCTCGGCTACGGGGCTGATCTCTGCCACCCACTCTTTGACATCTGCGGATTTATTTATCAGAAGCAATATGGGCTGACGGGCCTCCCTGCCTTTGATCTCATAGAGCCTCTTTACGGCAACAGGGTCCTTCGGATCAGCACCGAGCCCGTAAAACGTGTCTGTCGGGTATGCGATCACTCCGCCGCGGGTTATAACGTCCCTGCAGCGGGAGAAAGCATACTCAGGATTCGCGGGATCGATCTTGACTGTCTTCGCGGCCATTTCTCAACTCTGCAGACTCCTAATCGCGGAATGATGATGCATGTGTTTGATACTGCCTCTCCATGGCGCAAACCGCACTATTCATCTGTTTTTCCCAACAGCACGATATCCCCGTCCTCTCTTCCGAGAACCCTGGCCACGACCGGACATTTGACCTTAAAAAGGAAATGGATGCGTGCATCCCTTGACTGCACGAGTGTCTCATAATTGGCCTGACCCTTGCTGATGATTAGCTCAGCCGACCGGAACGCATCCATGAACCGCGGAGAACACGCCTCAAGGAGCGTTCCGATGCCGTCATTGCCGTTGTCGATGACCGCCGCGCCACATTCCATGAGTCCTGCTGCGTCGGCATCTTCGAGCGTTGCATCGTTGATCACCGGTGATCCCTTGACCACAGCGGTCACGTCCTTGCCCCTTTCGAGCAGCGTCTCGATAAGGACACGGTCAAATACGATCTCTCCCGCGTTGTCGCAGAGGTACAGGATGCGCCGGGATTTCGCAATGGCCTCGGAAAAATTACGGTAGTCAATCGTGGATAAGGGCAGATCGAACGATTCTGCCAGGGAGCGGTCTAGATCAATGTTCTCGTATATGCCGAAGTCGATCACATTCCCGGCAATCGCAATTCGGACACCGCCTTCGAGGCAGTCGTCCTCCCGGGCAGCCAAGT
>Ga0187777_10000114_pt1 | contig 59251 bp, 52 predicted proteins | sample 1015_Q2_SP5_10_M_FD_132416 | JGI IMG/M metagenome (GOLD analysis project Ga0187777, IMG submission 132416) | Tropical peat soil microbial communities from peatlands in Department of Meta, Colombia - 1015_Q2_SP5_10_MG | ecosystem: Environmental > Terrestrial > Soil > Wetlands > Peat | place... | reverse complement strand
GGTCTCGGGGGCGGAGCTCGAGGACTTCGTCGCCCGCCATCCGTTCTGGGTCGGCGAGTGGGCGCGGTTCGACGGCCCGGACGCGGTCGCGGATCAAGTGCGCTTCGAGCGCGAATGGGGCGCGCTGCGCACCTACGCGCGCGAGCGCGGCATCCGGTTGATCGGCGACGTCCCGATCTACGTCTCCGACGCCGGCGCCGACGTCGAGGGGTGGCCGGAGCTCTTCGCGCACGGCGAGGTCGCGGGCGCGCCGCCGGACGCACTGAGCGCGAACGGCCAGCACTGGGGCAACCCGCTCTACGACTGGCCGGCCCACCGGGCGACGGGCTATCGCTGGTGGATCGAGCGCTTTCGGCGCGCGGCCGAGCTCGCCGACATGTCGCGCGTCGACCACTTTCGCGGCTTCGTCTCCTACTGGGCGATCCCGGCAGCGCACAAGACCGCGCGGCGCGGCCGCTGGAGACGGGGACCTGGTGCGGATCTCTTCCAGGCGATCGAGCACGCGCTCGGTGCCCTGCCCGTGATCGCCGAGGACCTCGGCGTGATCACGCCGCCGGTGCGGCGCCTGCGCGACGAGCTCGGCCTGCCGGGGATGGTGGTCCTGCAGTGGGGCTTCGGCGGCTCGCGCGACAACCCGCACGCGCCGAGGAACCATCGCGAGAACCAGGTCGTCTACACGAGCACGCACGACACGGACACGGCGGTGGGCTGGTTCGAGGGCCTGAAGCCGCACGAGCGGGCGGCGACCGGTCTCGACGCGGACGAGCCGGGGTGGGGCCTGATCGAGGTCGCGCTCCAGTCGCGTGCCTCGCTGACGATCATCCCCGTCCAGGACGTGCTCGGCCTCGGCGGCGGAGCCCGCATGAACCACCCCGGCAAGGTGCGCGGCAACTGGTCGTGGCGCCTCGACCCCGGCGCGCTCACCCCTGCGCTCGCGGCGCGCCTCCGCGAGGCCACCGTCCGCGGCCGGCGGCTCCACCCCGCCGTCTGAGCAAGTAACAAGTTGTTACAAGCACGGGAAACGGCGTAGCACGCTCCCAGCTGAGCAAGTAACAAGTTGTTACAAGGATGGAACGGGCCGGTGACGGTTCGGCTCCGGCACCTGGAAAGACGCGTCCGGCTGCCGAAGGACGGAATCGATGTTCGCCGCGCTGCGCGGAGCGGATCCGGGAGAGCTCGTACTCGCCGGCTGCTGCTTCGCCGCCGCCGTCGCGTGCTCCGCGGCCAGCTGGCGGACGCTGCTCGGTCGCACGCTGTCACTCGGCGAGGCCTGCGCGCGTTACGGTGCCGGGTCGCTCGTGAACACGCTCGCGCCGGCCCGCGCGGGGGACGCGGTGCGGGTCGGACTCTTCGGTCGCGTCGTCCCCGGCGGTCTGCTCGCCGCGGGCGGCGTCGCAGCGGCGGTCGGCACCGCCCGCTGGCTCGGCGTCGTGCCGCTCGCGATCGGCGGGACCGCGGCGGCACGGCTGCCGGTGCCGCCGCTCGCGCTCGCCGCGGCGGGAACCGCGGCGCTGCCGCTCGTCGGCGCCTCGCTGCTCGCGTGCCGGGGCTCTCGACGCGCCTCCGCCCTGCTCGCTCCGCTCCGCAGCGCGGGGCCGCGCTGTCTCGCATCCGTCTTCGCCTGGGTCGCCTGCACGATCGCGGCACGGATCGCTGCCGCCACACTCGCCGGCGCCGCGCTCGGCGTCGCGCGGCCGCTGACGGCCGCGCTCCTCGTCGTCCCGGCGCTCGAGCTCGCCGGCATCGTCCCGCTGATGCCGGCGAACCTCGGCATCGCCGGCGGCGCCGCCGGGCTCGCCTTCCACGCGCACGGCCTGCCCATGCGCGCTGCGCTCGTCGCCGGGCTCGCGCTGCACGGCGTCGAAACCGTGGCGGGACTCGCCTTCGGCGTGGTGGGCACCGGTCTGCTCCTGCGTCACCGCCGTGTCACCGGCCTGACGCAAGGTCGATGCCCACGCGACCTGTGGACGGGTCGACGATCGACGGCGGCACGTCCATACGCACAAGGGGGAACGATGAGGAGGCACTTCCGCCGGCTGCTCTTGCCGGCTGTCGTCGCTGCGGCAATCGGCGCGGCCATGCTCGCGTCGACGACACGGGCCGGCGTCGACGCTCGCCTGACCGCAACGAGGACGCCGATTCAGCATCTAATCGTGATCTTCCAGGAGAACGTTTCCTTCGACCACTACTTCGGCACGTACCCGAACGCGGCGAACACGGACGGATCGCTGTTCGTCGCAGCGCCGCACACGCCGGCGGTCGACGGCCTCCAGCCGGCAACGAGCCTGTCGCTGCCTCCCGGCCTCCGGCACGGCTCCGACCTGACGGCGACGAATCCGAACTCGTCGCTGCCGATCCGCCTCGACACCAGCGCGAACGGGCCGAGCGGGAACGGAAACGGCGAGCTCACGTGCGACCAGGACCACAACTACAGCGACGAGCAGCAGGCCTTCGACGGCGGCCTGATGGACCAGTTCGTCCAGAGCGTCGGCACCGCCAAGGGCAACGACCCTGGGGGAACCGCGGCGTGCGATCCACACACCGTCATGGACTACTACGACGGGAACGCGACGACGGCACTCTGGAACTACGCGCAACGGTACGCGATGAGCGACAACTCGTACGGCACGACGTTCGGACCGTCAGCACCGGGCGCGGTCAACCTCGCCTCCGGCGACACGGGCAACGTCGACACCGCGCACGAGGCGAACAGCCCGACCGTCGCCACTTCCTCGGCTCCGGACGCCGACATCACGGCGGACGGCCTCGGCGGCTACTCGCTCACGAGCGACGCGCAGCCGTACTGGGACGACTGCTCCACGCGTGACGCCGTCGCCCTGAACGGCACGAACATCGGCGACGAGCTGAACGCCGCAGGCCTCTCCTGGGGCTGGTTCGAGGGCGGCTTCAGGCCGAGCGAGAGTTACTCGGCCGGGCTGGCGGCGATCGGGAAGAGCGGCCAGCCGACGAGCACGTTCATCCCTGACGAGTTCAAGGCCGCCAACTTCCAGACGCTCGTCCCGCACTCGACGAACCAAGGCCTGTGCGACGCGGTGCACCCGATCGGAGTCGCCTTCGGGGCGACGATCGCGACCGCCCCGTGGGGCTACAAGGACGACTACATCCCGCACCACGAGCCGTTCCAGTACTACGCGGCCACGGCCAACCCGCATCACCTCACCGTCCCGACGGACGGGAGCGGCGACGACACGCTCGCGGGCCTGCAGGAAATCGGAACCGACACGCAGTCGTTCTCGGGCGGGTACGGCGTCGGCCCGCAGTTCGACACGCCGAACCACAGCTACGACACGAGCGACTTCGATCAGCTCGTCGCGGCGATCGCGCACCATCAGCTGCCCGCGTCGGCGCTGCCGGCGGTGACGTTCCTCAAGGCACCGGGCTACGAGGACGGGCACGCGCAATACTCCGATCCCGCCGACGAGCAGGCGTGGATCGTGAACGAGGTCAACGCGCTCGAGAAGACGCCCGACTGGTCGAGCACGGCGGTCATCGTCAACTACGACGACTCCGACGGCTGGTACGACCACGCATACAGCGGCGTGACCAACCCGTCGCTCTCGGGTGCGGACAATCTGACGAACACGACGCTCGGCACGATCTCGGCGAGCAACCTCACCTCGGGCAAGTGCGGCTCCGAGTCGACGTCGACGCCGCTCGCGAACGAGCAGGGGCGTTGCGGCCTCGGACCGCGCCTGCCGATGCTCGTCATCTCGCCGTGGGCGAAGACGAACTACGTCGACCACAACCTGAGCGACCAGTCCTCGATCATCAACTTCGTCGAGTACAACTGGCGGCTGCCGGCGATCCCCGGCTCGTTCGACCAGGCGCTTGCGCAGCAGGACAAAGCAGAGCACATCCCCTTCGACCTGGCCGGCATGTTCGACTTCCGGCCCGACTTCCAGTTCGGGGGATTCGACCCCGGACTGCAGGCAGTGCAGCTCGACCCGGTCAGCGGCCAGGTCGACCTGGCGAACGCCGACCTGCGTCATCGCAACCTCGAGAACGTCAACCTGTCCGGAGCGATCCTCACGGGCGCGAACCTCGAGTACGCCGATCTCGAAGGCGGGTTCCTGCCCAACGCGGACCTCACCGGGGCGGATCTCCGCCACGCCGACCTGCACCACGCCGACCTGAGCGGCGTCACGTGGTCGAACACGATCTGCCCGGACGGCACGAACAGCAACAGCCACGGCAACACCTGCCAGGGCCACCTGTAGGGACGGACGGCGCCGATGGTCCGGCTGGGAGAGCCGGGCCATCAGCGTTCACCGCGCCGCTCCCCGATCGTCACCACCTCTCCGACCACCGGCCCCGTGGCCGTGGACACACTCGGAGCAGATGCGCCGCAAGGTCGAGCCGCTGCTCTGCGAGCTCCATGCCCATACGCGGTGGAGCGACGGGGAGCTCACGCTGCCGGAGCTCGTCGACCTCTACGGCCGCAGCGGCTTCGACGTGCTCTGCGTCACCGACCACGTCGTCCGAAGCGCCGCGGGGGGCGGACAGCCGCTCGGAGTCCACGCGGGCAATCACCGTGAGTACCTCACCGAGATCGAGGCGGAGGCGGCGCGGGCCGAGCGCGAGTACGACCTGCTGCTCGTGCCGGGGCTCGAGCTGACCTACGACGACCTCGACCCCTACCTCGCCGCGCACGCCGTCGCCGTCGGCTGCCGCGCCTTCGTCGGCGTCGACGAGGGGCTCGACGCCTCCCTCGGCGCGGCACGCGGCGAGGGGGCGGCGCTCGTCGCCGCCCATCCGTATCGGGCGCGCCGCCGCGGCACGCCGCCGCGCCCGACGCTCCTGTTCTCGCGCGACTGGCGCCGGCTGCGCTCGCGAATCGACCGCTGGGAGCTGTTCAACCGCGACGAGCTGTTCGGCTGGGTCGCGGAGCGAGGCCTCCCGACCGTCGCGAGCGGGGACTTCCACCGGCCGGAGCACCTCTACGGCTGGAAGACCCTCCTGCCCTGTGCGAAGGAGGAGGCGGCCGTCGCCGCCTATCTCCGCTCCGTCCGCCCGGCCTTCCTCGCACGCTTCGACCCGCCGCTCGAGCTCTCCCGCGCCGCCTAGTCACCCGGAGGCGGCGCCCCGGGATCGGGAGGGGCGCCGCCTCTCGTGTAGCGGAGGGTCCTGTCCGACCCTACGACGGACGGCGGCTGCCGATGGGCGGCGATCGTGTAACGATCCGGTGACGAGAGCCGCCGGCTCGAGCGGCCGATATGGTGAGGCGCGTGGAGATCACGGCGGAGGTCGAGCGCAAGCTGGAGGCACCCGACGGCTTCGAGCTGCCCGACCTCGGCGGCTCACCGCTCGAGACGCGGGTCTTCACCTCCGTCTACCACGACACGGCCGACGGGTCGCTCGCGCGGGCGGGGATCACGCTGCGGCGGCGCACGGAGCGCGGGCGCAGCGTCTGGCAGCTCAAGCTCCCGGCCTCGGACGCCCGCCTCGAGCTCGAGCAGCCGGGCGGGCCCACCGAGCCGCCGCCCGAGCTCGCTCGCCTGCTGGCGGCGCACCTTCGCCACGGCGCCGTCGTCCCCGTCGCCGAGCTCCGCACGCGCCGGCACGGCTCGCTCGTCGCGCGCAACGGCACGACCGCCGAGGTCACGATCGACGAGGTCGCCGTGATGGACGCGCTGCGCGTCACGGACGAGTTCGTCGAGATCGAGGTCGAGCTCCGCTCCGGCGATCCGAAGCGGCTCGACGAGATCGTGGGGGAGGTCACGGTCGCCGGCGCGCAGCCGACGAACGGCGCACCCAAGCTCTTCCGCGTCCTCGGTCTCGGGCACCGCCGGCGCAGGCGCCCCCGGAACCCCTACGACGCGCTGCGTGCGCTCCTGCGCCGGCAACTGAACGAGATCCTCGCGCACGACCCCGGCACGCGCCTCGGCAAGGATCCCGAGAGCCTCCACGACATGCGGGTCGCAGTTCGCCGATCGCGCGCGCTGCTGCGCGCCGGCAGGGCGCTGATCGCAACCGACACGAAGGCGCTCATGCTCGAGCTGCGCTGGCTCGGCGAGGAGCTCGGCTCGGTCCGCGACCTCGACGTCCTGCTCGAGCGGCTGCGCGCCGAAGCGGCCGCGCTCGACCCGCCCGACCGCGCCGCAGCGAGCCGCCTGCTGCGCTCGCTCGCGCGAGAGCGCGCACGCGCTCACCGTGCGCTGCTGAAGGCGCTCGACGGCACCCGCTACCTCGCGCTGCTCGATTCCTTCGAGGCGACGCTGGCCGGGCTGGAGCCGAGGAAGTCCGGTACGACGCTCGACGCCGTCGCACGTCGTCAGCTGAAGAAGCTCGGCCGCGCGGTGCGTGCGGTCGGCGCCGACCCCGCCGACGTGGAGCTCCACGAGCTGCGCAAGCTCGGCAAGCGCGCGCGCTATGCCTACGAGCTGGCCGGGAACGACCGCGCCGTGCGGCGCGCGACGGCCCTCCAGGATGTGCTCGGCAAGCACCAGGACGCCGTCGTCGCCGAGGCACGGCTGCGCTCGCTCGCCGCCGACGCGCCGGCCGCCCAGGCGCTCGCAGCCGGACGGTTGATCGAGGGCGAGCGGCGCCGGCGCAGGCGGGCGCGCGCACGCTGGCGGAAGACATGGAGACGGCTCGAGCGCGCGGCGAGGTGACGGTCGTGCGGGCGGCGGGCGGACTCGTCCGCCGCGACGCCGGGAACGGTCGGGAGGTGCTCGTCGTCCACCGCCCCCGATACGACGACTGGACGTTTCCGAAGGGGAAGGCCGACGAGGGAGAGAGCGACGAGGAGTGCGCCCTCCGCGAGGTCGACGAGGAGACGGGCCTCCGCTGCCTGCTCGAGTCGCCCGCCGGCACGACCGAGTACGTCGACGCGAGGGGCCGGCCGAAGCGAGTGCGGTGGTGGGTGATGCGGCCGCTCGAGGACGGCGGCTTCGTTCCGAACGACGAGATCGACGAGCTCCGCTGGGTCCCGCTTGGCGACGCGGCCCGGCTGCTCACGTACGACCGGGACGTCGTGCTGCTCGACCACGTGCGGTGACGATCGTCCTCCTGCGGCACGCATCCGCCGGCGACCGGCTCGACTGGCGCGGCGACGACATGCTGCGCCCGCTCGACGAGCATGGCCGCGCGCAGGCGCTGGCGTTGCGCGATTCGCTGCTCCGCCGCGGCGTCGTCCTCGTGGTGTCGAGCCCGTACGTGCGCTGCACCGAGACCGTCGCCCCGCTGGCGGCATCCCTCGGCGTCTCGATCGAGCTCGACGACCGACTCGCCGAGGGTGCGGGCGGTGTCGGTGCACGCGAGCTGCTCGCCGCTCGCGACGGCTGCGTCGCGTGCACCCACGGCGACATCGTCGAGGAGCTGATCGGTCGGCCGCTGAAGAAGGGGGCGGCCGCCGTGCTCGACGGCGAGCTCCGGCTCATCGCGAAGCTGAGAGCCCCGTAAGGCCTACGCCGCGAGTGCAGCGACGGTCGCGAGCACGGCTCCCTCGCGAATGCCGCCGTCGCAGACGTGCAGCGGCACGCCGAGCCGGCTCTGCACCTCGGCGAGAAGCGCGACGCCGGCCGGGAGGATGCGCGCCCGCGCCCGGTCGACGCCGAAGCGGCGGGAGATGGCGCGTGCCGGCCGCGTCTCGACGAGGCGGAGTGCCTCCGCGAGCTCGGCCTCGCCGAGCCAGGCGCCGACGAGCCGCCGCGTCGCCCGCGCGCTGCCGCCGACGGCGAGCGCCGCCTCGACGGGCGGCGGCACGACCTCCGCGAAGGCCCGCGCAGCCTCGCGCCTCGCCTCCGTGAGGTCATCGACGCGGGCGGTGAGCCGCACCGAGCCGAGGTCGACCGAGCGGACCCAGCTCGGAGGCGTGCGCGGCGAGCCGATCGCGATCTCGGTCGAGGCACCGCCCACGTCGCAGACGGCGATCGTGGACGGGAGCGGTACGTCCGCCGTTGCGACGGCGCCGCCGTAGGCGAGCCGTCCCTCCTCGTCCGTCGAGAGCACGCGCACGGGATGCCGAGCCGCGCGGGCCAGCGACGCGACGAGCTGCTCGGCGTTGCCGCTCTGCCGCCCGGGCGCCGTGAGGAAGACGTCGAGGGACTCGACGGCCTGCCGCCGTGCGAGCCCGCACAGCTTGGCGACCGCCCGCTCCGCGGCCTGGATGCTCGTGTCCGAGACGCCCCCCGTCCGCTCGATCTCCTCGCCGAGCGACAGGCGCACGCGGGCCTTGGTCACCGGCAGCACGTCGTCGCCCTCCAGGCGGGCGACGAGCAGCCGGACCGTATTCGAGCCGACATCGACGACCCCTATGCGCATCGGCGCCCATGGTAGGTCCACCGTCGGAGGGACGACGGAGCGCACTCGTGAACGAGCGGTGACAAGGTGGTGAAGGAGCTTCGTCAGCGCGAGCGTGCGAGCGACACCCGCCGGCGAGCGCGACGCATGAGCGTGGCCTGGGCCGAGCGCGGGCGCTCCTCCTTCTTCGGCCGGATGCGGTGCCACGTGCCGTCCCCGGCGAGATCCCAGGAGGCTGCGTTGTCGGTGAGCAGCGTGTCGAGGGTCGCCGCGATCTCCGCCTGGTTGCCGACGTCCTCGATCGGAGTTACCACCTCGACGCGGTGGTCGAGGTTGCGCGGCATCAGGTCGGAGCTGCCCATGTACGTCGCGCTGCGGTCGCCCGCCTCGAACAGGAACAGGCGGCTGTGCTCGAGGAAGCGGCCGAGCACGCTGCGCACCCGGATGTTCTCGCTCAGGCCGCGCACGCCGGGCCGCAGCGAGCACGAGCCGCGGACGATCAGGTCGATGCGCGCGCCGGCCTGCGAGGCCGCGTACAGCTCGTCGATCACCTCCACGTGCGTGAGGTGGTTCACCTTGATGCGGATTCGCGCCTTCCGGCCCGCGCGCGCGGCGTCGGCGACGGTCCGGATCTCCTCGACGAGCCGCTGCCGCAGCGTGAACGGCGCAACGAGCAGCTTGCGGAACTCCGCGGGGCGGCCGAAGCCGGTCAGGTAGTTGAAGAGGTCGGCGACGTCGGCGGCGATGTCCTCGTCCGCGGTGAAGAGGCCGAAGTCCTCGTAGACCTTCGCCGTGACGTTGTTGTAGTTGCCGGTGCCGAGATGGACGTAGCGGCGCAGCACGCCGCCCTCCTTGCGCACGACGAGCGTCGTCTTCGCGTGGATCTTCAGCGTCGGGAAGCCGTACACGACGTGCACGCCCGCCTGCTCCAGGGCCCGCGACCACTCGATGTTCCGCCGCTCGTCGCCGCGCGCCTTGATCTCGACGAGGCACACGCTCTGCTTTCCGTTCTCCGCCGCTTCGATCAGCGCCGGCACGAGCGGAGTCTCGTCGCTCGTGCGGTACACGGTCGACTTCAGCCCGATCACGTATGGATCCTCGGCGCTCGTGTGCAGGAACGACTCGAAGCTGGCTGCGAACGAGTCGTACGGATAGTGGACGAGGACGTCGCCGGCGCGGATGACGGCGAAGTGCTCGCCGGCCTCGAGGTTCGCGAGCGGCGGCCGAGCGACCGGCAGCCAGGCCTCCTCCTTCAGGTCGGGCCGGTCGAGCCTCCCGAGCTCGGCCACGTCTTCGAGGTCGAGCATCCCTGTGATCGGATAGACGAGGTCGTCGCCGACACGCAGCCCCTGCTGAAGCCGCTCGACGAGCGCCTGCGACATCGAGCGCGAGACCTCCAGTCGCGTCACCTCGCCGAATCGCCGGCGGCGCAGCTCGAGCTCGACCGCCTCGAGCAGGTCGTCCGCCTCGTCCGAGACCTCGAGGTCGGCATCGCGCGTGACCCGGAACGCCGACCTCTCGAGGATCTCCATCCCCGGGAACAGGCTGGGCAGGTAGTGCGTCAACACCTGCTCGAGCGGCACCACCCGCCCGCCGGTGCCGACCGGCAGCAGGCGAGGCAGGCCTTCGGGAACCTTCACGCGCGCAAACCGCTCCTCGCCCGTCTCCGGGTCGCGCACGAAGAGGGCGAGGCTGATCGAGAGCGCGGAGATGTAGGGGAACGGCTGGCCGGGACCCACCGCGAGCGGGGTGAGCACCGGGAAGATCTCGTGCTCGAAGCGGCTGTCGAGCTCGGCGAGCTCCTCCGGCGCGAGGTCCTCGACGTGGGAGACGACGATCCCCTGCTCGGTGAGGGCCGGACAGAGCTGGCGCGCCCAGACCTGCGACTGGGCCGCGTACAGCTCGAGCACCCGCTTGCGAGCGTCCGCGAGGGCCTGCTTGGGGGTCTTGCCGTCGGGCGAGCGCACCGTGATGCCGGCCGCCGCCTGGCTCGTGAGCCCGGCGACCCGGACCATGAAGAACTCGTCCATCATCTCCGAGCAGATGGAGCAGAAGTGCACCCGCTCGAGCAGCGGCACGTCGGCGTCCTCGGCCAACGCGAGCACGCGTGCCGCGTAGTCGAGGAACGACAGCTCGCGGTTGAGCAACCGTTCAGCCGCGGCCGCAGTCCGCTTCTTGGTACGAACGGCTGCCATCGAGGACCCGCCATCATCGTTGCACAGACCGCCCGCAAGGGGGTCTTTTCGGTTACGAAGTGGTTGACGTCCGGTTACGAGAGCGCGAAGCCGACGGCGCAGGCACCTCCGGCGGCGGCGCAGTAGACGGCGAAGGGCGTGAGCGTGTTCGTCTCGAAGAAGCGCATCAGGAAGCGCACGGCGAGGTAGGCGGTGACCGCCGCGCAGAGGGCGCCCACCGCCGCCGGCCCCCGCACGCCGTTGCCCGCCGGGCCTGTGAGCTCCGGCAGCTTGAGCGCGGCCGCCGCCCCGATGATCGGCGTCGCGAGCAGGAAGGCGAACCGTGCCGCGTCCCTGTGCGAGAGCCCGACGAGGAGGCCGCCCCCCATCGTCGCGCCGGAGCGCGAGAAGCCGGGAATGAGCGCGAGCGACTGCGCCGCGCCGATGAGGGTGGCGCTGCGCCAGGAGACGCGGCGGGCGATGCGCGCGTCGTCGTCGGCCCCGACCTGCGGCGCCCGCCTCCGCAGCAGCTCCGCACCGTAGAGCAGGAATCCGTTCAGGAAGAGGAAGATCGCCGCGAACTGCGCCGACGCGAACACGGTTCGCAGCTTGTCCTGGAGCAGCAACCCGAGGATCCCGGCCGGGATCGTGCCGACCACGAGCAGCCAGCCGAGCTTCGCGTCCGTGTCGTCGGGGGCGATGCCGCGGTCGCGGAGCGAGCGGCCGAGGCCCTTGACGATCCGCACCCAGTCGCGCCAGAAGAAGGCGAGCAGCACCACCGCCGTCGCCAGATGCGTGGCGACGAGGAAGGTGATGAAGAACTTGTCGTTCTGGTGGATGTGCCAGCCCACGAGGCGCGGCAGGATCACGCTGTGCCCGAGGCTGGACACGGGAAAGAGCTCGGAGACGCCCTGGAGCAGCCCGAGCATCGCGCCCTGGAAGTAGCTGATCGGCAAGGCGCTACGCGGCCGGGGTCTTCTTCTGCCCGGTGTTGAACCAGGCGAAGACGAGGCACGCCAGCCCGACGAGGAAGGACGCGATCCCGTGCTTCACGTGGTGGTGCCCGGACCCGGCCTGGTGGCCCGGGAAGAACGACGGGAGCGACTTCGCCGGCTCGGCCCAGTAGACGGCGGCGATCGCGATCAGGACGATCCCGAGCACGATCGCGGCGAGGGCGAGGAGCTTGCGGCGGTCCATCGGCGGCATGCTAGCGCCGCCGTCAGGGCAGACAGCGGGGGTAAGCGTCTTCCCTCACGCGCTCGCACGACCCGTCGCCGGGCGTCAGCAGCAGGAGGCCGCGGGCTTGGCCCGCGGCCTTTCCGCGGAGCCGAACTCCTTACGGCTGCGTCGCAGGATGCGACGCATCCGTAAATTCGCGGAACTCGGCCGTCAGGAGGTATGCAGTCTGCTCGCCGATGTCGACGGCGCGGTCGCCGATCCGCTCGATCGTGCGGGCGACGACGACCATCCGCAGGCCCCACTCGCGCATGGCGGGGTCGGCCATCACGTCGACGAGCCGCTCGACGAAGCGCCGGTTGGCCCGGTCGATCAGCTCGTCGAGCTCGACGAGGCTCTCCGCGCCGGGAAGGTCGCGGCGGTCGAACGAGTCGAGGGCCACGCGGCACATCTCCTCGGCCCGCTCGCCCATCTCGGCGAGCACCTCGACGAGCGCCGGGTCGGGCTCGACGTCCGAGACGAGCTTCGACAGCTTCGCGATGGTGACGCAGCTGTCGGCCTGGCGCTCGAGCAGCAGGTTGATGTGGAGGATCGCGAGCAGGAGCCGCAGGTCGCGGGCGACCGGCGTCTGGAGGGCGAGCAGCGACTGGATCGAGCCCTCGATGCCGAGGAACAGGGCGTCGATCTCGTCGTCGAAGGCGATGACCTCGTCGGCGAGCTCGACGTCGCGCTCCTGGAGCGCCCGCATGGCGCCCCGGACGGCGGAGACGACGCGTGCCGCCTCCTCCTGAAGCTGGGCCTCGATCCGGTCCAGCGCTTCGTCGATTGCCATCGCGACACCGTACACCCCGGCGCGGGTCGATTTTCAGGGTACGTCACCACTTCGTCACCACTGCGAAACAGCCCCGTATCCCACCTGCACCCGGCGTGGTCGTACGTTGGCGCCGAACCCCGAAGGAGGAGAGACACCGATGCCGAAGCTCGGCCATCCGATTCGCACACTCGCCGTTCTCGCTGCGGTGGCGGCCGCGTTCGCGGCAGTCGCCGTCGGCGCCGGAGCGGCCCCTGCCAGGCATGCCGGCGACACGATCTCCGGCGCTGGCAGCACGTTCGTGTCACCACTCGTTTCGACTTGGATTCCCGCCGTCGGCTCCGCGTTCGGCTACAGCCTGCAGTACAGCGCAATCGGCTCGAGCGGCGGGATCAACGCGATCACCGGTCGCACGGTCGACTTCGGCGCCAGTGATGCTCCGCTGACCCCGGACCAGTTCACCGCCTGCAACGGCTGCGAGCAGATCCCCTGGGCGCTCGGCGCGACCTCGATCATGTACAACCTGCCGGGTGTCAAGAACCTGCTGCACATGGACGGTCCGACCCTTGCCCAGATCTTCCTGGGGAAGATCACGACCTGGAACGATCCGGCGATCGCGAAGCTCAACCCCGGCGTCTCGCTGCCGAGCACGAACATCACCATCGCTCACCGCTCTGACGGCTCGGGCACGACCTTTAACCTGACGGACTATCTCTCGAGCGTCAGTCCCGCCTGGGCTTCTCAGATCGGCAAGGGCACGAGCGTGAACTGGCCTGTCGGGGTCGGAGGCCGTGGCAGCTCGGGCGTCTCGGCGATCGTCGGCCAGACGACGGGCGCGATCGGCTATGCCGACGTCGCGTTCGCGCTGAAGAACCACTTCAGCTACTTCGCGATGAAGAACAACTCCGGCAAGTTCACGACGCCCGGATCGCGCGGAATCCTCGCGGCCGCCTCCAGCGACCAGAAGCCGGCATCGGACAACTCGCTCTCGATCGTGAACCCGCCGGCGAAATACCCGAACGCCTACCCGATCTCGACCTTCACGTACGTCATCGTCCCACTGCAGACGAGCAAGGCGGCCGACCTGAAGAGGTTCCTCTTCTGGGCGGTCACAAAGGGCCAGGCGGGCACGTACACGGCGGCATTGCGCTTCGTGCCGCTTCCCAAGAGCGTGCTCGTCGTCGCCGAGAAGGCGATCGCGCAGATTCACTCGTAGGGACCCGGTGACTTCACTCGATCTCACCGACGCGGCCCGCCGTCCCTTCACGGGGCGGCGGGTCCGTTTCGGCGATGTCTCGCTCCAGGTCGTCGCCGGCACCGCGGCTGCCGCAGCGACCGTCCTGGTCGGGTTGATCGTCTGGAAGGTGGTCGACGGCGCCCGGCCTGCGATCTCCCATGAAGGCGTGCAGTTCGTCTGGCGGATCGCCTGGAACCCCGTGCTGGGGCGCGAGGTCTTCGGCGCGGCCAGCTTCCTCTTCGGCACAGCGTTGACCTCGCTTTTCGCGCTCGCGCTCGCAGCGCCGCTGGCGATGGGAATCGCGCTGTTTCTCAGCGAGCTCGCGCCGCGCGGTGTGCGGGCGCCGGTGACCGCCCTCGTCGAGACGCTCGCGGCAGTACCGAGCGTTGTGATTGGCCTGTGGGGGATCTTCGTGCTCGGCCCTGCCCTGCAGCGCTACGTCGAGCCCGCCTTGCACAGCGTCCTTGGCTTCATCCCGCTCTTCGGGCCGCCCGGATCGGCCGGGCCGAGCATCTTCACGGCGATCATCGTCCTCACGATGATGATCCTGCCGATCGTCTCGAGCATCAGCCGTGAGCTGTTTCTCGGGGTGCCGCACGAGCTGAAGGAGGGCGCGCTCGCGCTCGGCTCGACGCGCTGGGAGATGGTACGCGGCGTCGTGTTCCCGTACGCGCGTGGCGGCATCGCCGCAGCGCTCATCCTCGGGCTCGGGCGGGCCGTCGGCGAGGCGATCGCGGTGACGCAGGTGATCGGCGGCGGCGTCTTCATCCATTGGAACTTGTTCGATACCGGCGACACGCTCGCCAGCAAGATCGCCGAGTCGTTCCAGGGCGCCGCGAGCGACCTCGAGGTCTCCGCTCTCTTCTACCTCGCGGTGATCCTCCTCGTGTTCTCGCTCCTCGCGAATCTCACCGCCCAGTGGATCGTCTGGCGAGTTGCCCGGGCGCACGGGATCAGTCGCGGAGGCCACGCCTGAGCGCGCAGGACCTGACGGGACCGGGACTCCGCCTCGACCGGCTGCCGCGCCGACAGCGCGTGAACCGGCTGATGGAGGGGCTCGCCTGGCTGGCGGCGGCGATCGCGATCGCGTTTCTCGTGCTCATCGTCTGGTCGGTGGCGCGGAAAGGAGCGAGCGAGCTCAACCTCGACCTGCTGACAAAGGGTCCGGCGGTGACGTTCCTCTCGACCGCAAAGGTGGGCCTGGCGAACGCGTTCGCGGGGACGATCGTGATCGTCGGCCTGGCGATCGCGATGGCGCTGCCGGTGGGAATCCTCGTCGCGGTCTATCTGAACGAGTTCGCCCCGGCGTCGATTCGGAACGGCGTCAGCCTCGCGCTCGACGTCCTCAACGGCGTGCCCGCGATCGTGATCGGCATCTTCGTCTACGGGCTGTTCGTCCTCGGTCATGGCCAGAGCGGCCTCGCCGGTTCGTTCGCGTTGGCGTGCCTGATGCTCCCGCTCGTGGCCCGCTCGACGATGGAGGTGCTCGCGCTCGTCCCGAACTCGCTGCGCGAGGCAGGCCTAGGCCTCGGCATCCCACAGTGGCGGACAACGCTCAGCATCGTGCTCCCGCAGACGATCGGCGGCATCGTGACCGGCACCGTGCTCGCAGTCGCACGCGTGGCGGGTGAGACCGCGCCGCTGCTGTTCACCTCGTCGATCGTGGGCACCCAGACGAGCTGGAATCCGCGCCACGCCCTGCAGTCGATCCCAGTGGCGATCTTCGAGCTGTCCGAGTCACCCGACCCCGCCGACCATGCGCGCGCCTGGGCGGCGGCGCTCGTCTTGATCCTCTTCATCCTGTTCGCCAGCCTGGGCGGCCGCTGGCTCGCCACCCGCAGCCGGACGAGGATGCTCTCCCGTTGATGGAAGGAGACGACGAGATGTCGACTACGATCGAGCCCACCGTGCGAGTCGAGACGACGCGCCGCCAGCCGATGCCGCCCCGCGAGCGGCTCGAGGCGATCTTCCAAGTCGACGGGCTCGACGCGATCTACAGCGGCAAGACGGCCGTGAAGGGCGTGTCGATGGAGATCTACAAGAACCTCGTCACGGCAATCATCGGCCCATCCGGCTGCGGGAAGAGCACGTACATTCGCTGTTTCAACCGCATGAACGACCTCATTCCGGGCTTCACGCAGACGGGGACGATCCACTACCACGGCCAGGACATCTGCGGCTCGAACATCGACCCGGTCGCCGTGCGCCGGAACATCGGCATGGTCTTCCAGCGGCCGAATCCGTTCCCCAAGTCGATCCAAGACAACGTCGCGTGGGGCCTGAAGGTGCTGGGGATGAAGGACAACCTCGACGAGCGCGTCGAGCGGGCGCTCACGCGGGCCGCTTTGTGGGACGAGGTGAAGGACCGGCTGAAGGCGAGCGCGCTCTCGCTCTCCGGCGGGCAGCAGCAGCGGCTGTGTATCGCGCGCGCGATCGCCGTGGAACCGGACGTTGTGCTCATGGACGAGCCGGCGTCGGCGCTCGACCCGATCGCGACGCAGGCGATCGAGCAGCTGATGCACGACCTCAAGAGCGAGTACACCTTCGTCATCGTCACGCACAACATGCAGCAGGCCGCGCGCGTCGCCGACATGACCGCGTTCTTCTCGATCTCGCAGGGCGAGGAGGGAAGCCGCTGGGGCGAGCTGATCGAATACGACGCAACCGAGAAGATCTTCACCGCGCCGTCCGACAAGAAGACCGAGGATTACGTCACGGGAAGATTCGGCTAGGCAGAACCTTCCCGCTCTGGTTTCGGCTTCGCGGAGCGGCCAGGTCTCTCGTCAGAGCGAGCGGTTCAGGTGGAAGGAAAGCGGCAGACGATCGCGAGGCCCCGGCCCGGGCCGCCGCGCGCCACGACGGCGCCGCCGGCGGAGGTGACGACGTGCTTCACGATCGCGAGCCCGAGGCCCGTGCCGCGGGACGTGCGCGCCTGGTCGGCGCGGTAGAAGCGCTCGAACAGGCGCGGCAGCTCGCTCTCGTCGACGCCCTTGCCGTCGTCCGCGACGACGAGCAACGGCTCCGGCCCCTCCTGGGAGACGGTCACGCTGCAGGTGCTTCCTCGTCCCGAGTAGCGGATCGAGTTCGCCACCAGGTTCTCGACGACGACGCGCAGCATGCGCGGCCGCAGCGGCAGCTCGATGTCCGGCCCGCCGCTGAGGACGAGGCCCACCTCCGCGTGCTCGGCGCGGTCGGCGAATGCCGCGATGATCTCCTCGGCAATCGGGAGCGCACGCGTTCGCCCGAGCGAGACGACCTCCCGCCCCGTCTCGAGCTCGCCGAGAAACAGCACGTCGTCGATCAGGTCGCGGGTCTGCTGGATCTCCTGACGGGCGAGCTCGACGAGCTCGCCCATGTCGGCGCCCGGAAGCGTCGCGCTCTCGACGAGCACGAGCAGGCGCGCGAGCGGCGTGCGCAGCTCGTGCGAGACCGCGGCGGTGAAGCCGGCCCGGAGCTCCTCGTAGGCGGAGAGCTCCGGCAGCGCTGCGAGGTAGAGGACGAGCGGCGCCGACTCGCCCGCGAGCACGTCCTCACCGATCCGGCGCCCGGGCGCGACGTCGCCGAGCACCCAGGCAGCGGCCGGGCTCGCCGCGACCAGCCGGCGCTCGCTGTCGAGGACGATCACCGGCTCGGCCAGCGACTCGAGGAGCGTCCGCACCCGCGCCGTCTGCTCGTTCACCACCCCTTCACCACTCCTTCACCCTTCGGCGACCCGTCCGCATCCGGCGGAACTCGATAATGACACCATGCCGAAGGTGCTGATCGTCGAGGACGACGAGGTGATCGCCCAGGGAATGGCCCGCCATCTCGGCGCCGCCGGCTTCGACGCCACCTGGGTCGGCAACGGCGACCAGGGGCTCGCGCGGCTCCGCTACGAGAAGCCCGACGCCTGCGTGCTCGACCTGATGCTGCCCGGCCTGGACGGATGGAAGCTGATCGAGACGGTCCGCAGCGAGGGGATCGCGACGCCGATCGTCGTCGTCTCGGCCCGCGGCACCGAGTACGACCGGGTGCACGCGCTCGAGATCGGCGCCGACGACTACCTCGTGAAGCCGTTCTCGATGAAGGAGCTCGTGGCGCGCGTGCGCGCCGCGTCCCGCCGGGGGATCCGGCGCGAGGAGACGCCGCGGGGTGAGCCGATCGAGATCGAGGAGCTGGTGATCGACCCGCGCGAGGTACAGGCATACGTCGACGGCGACAGCGCCGAGCTGACGCCGACCGAGTTCCGGCTGCTCTACCAGCTCGCGCTGGACCGCGGCCGCGTCTCGACGCGCGACGAGCTCCTCCAGAAGCTCTGGGGCCGGCGGGAGTCGCACCGCGACCGCACGGTGGACGTCTTCGTCCGCCGGCTGCGCGAGAAGATCGACCGGCGCGCCTCGCGTCACACCTTCATCCAGACGCGCTACGGCGTCGGCTACAAGCTCGAGGCGGTCCCGAAGGATCGGGCCGCCACCGGCAGCAGCCGGTAGCGACTCCGTCACCCGGCATTCACCGGAGCGAAGCCCACGGCGTATGCTCGTGCGCCCACGATCACGGCGATGCGGTTCGCCGTCATCGCCCACCGAAGCACCGCCACGAACGAGGCCCTCGTCCGTGCCGCGGCGACGTTGGGTCTCGACTCCGTCGTGCTGCCCCCGCGCGACGCGCTGCGCTTCCTCGAGCCGGGCGACGTCGCGCTGGGGCGGCTCGACGTGCGCGAAGGCCTGGACGGGATCGAGAGCGGGATGCGCGAGCTCGAGCGGCTGGCCGAGACGCGCGTCGACCTGCTGAACCCGGCGTGCGCGCTCGCACTCGCCCACGACAAGCTGCTCACCGCGCGTGCCCTGCGTCTCGCCGGCCTGCCTCATCCACGCTCGTGGCTGATCGCGGCCGGCCAGCCCTCCCACGCGCCCGAGCTGCCAGTCGTCCTGAAGCCGCGCTTCGGCAGCTGGGGCCGCGACGTCATGCGCTGTCATACCCGCGAGGAGCTCGACGAAGCGCTTGTCCGGATCCGCTCTCGTGACTGGTTCCACGAGCACGGGGCCCTCGCGCAGGAGCTGGTGCCGCCGCAGGGCTGGGACCTACGCATCGTCGTCGCCGGCGGCCGGGTCGTCGGTGCCGCGCGGCGGGTGGCCGCGGCGGGCGAGTGGCGCACGAACGTCGCGCTCGGCGGACGCAGCGAGCCCGCCACGCCGCCGCCGCTCGCGCGGACGCTCGCGCTTGCCGCCGCCGCCGCGATCCACGCCGACTTCGTCGGCGTCGACCTGCTGCCGACGCGCAGCGGCTACGTGATCGCCGAGCTGAACGGCGCCGTTGACATCCGGCCTTCGTACGCTCTCGACGGCGGGAACGTCCATGCGGAGGTCGTGCTCGAGCTGCTGCGCACCGCGCGCGACCGCCGCGTCGCCGCCTGAACCGCCTGAAGTGCTGCGCACTTCAGGCGGGACCGGTTTCGGCTTCGCGGAGAGGACGCCGGCCGAGCCGGCGTCCTCTTATCTGACCAGGGGCGATCGGACCGGGTAGCGCGGCCGGTGGTGGCTGCGCCATCGCCGTCCGCGTGAGATCGGCCTCCGCCTAACGCCTACGGCGTTAGCCTGCGGCCCCGGTGCGCTCGACGAGCGGCGGGCTCAACCTCCTCCAGGACAAGAGGCTCAGGGCCGGAGCGAACGCAGCCGCAGGCGCGTTCGCGGAGGCCGGATCCACGCGCGCGGGGACGGCGCAGCCGCCACCGCGCGCGCTACCTGAACCCGCCGCTTACGGCAGACAAGAGCGTGGCGGCTATGCCGCCGCGCGCTCTGCGGAGCACTACCCAGTCCCGCGAGAAGTGCGCAGCACTTCTCGCGGTTGAAGGCCCGTCTCGACCATCCGCCGGCCGCCGGACTCGTAGACGACGTCGACGGTCTCGTGTCTGCGGTACGAGCCGACGACGCCCAGCCACATGAACGTCCAGCGCCAGAAGCCGAGCCGGCCCTCCTGAGCGATCGGCCGCCGGAAGTAGAGCGACCGGCCGACGACCTCGTAATCGACGCCACGATCCTGCCGGACGCCGTTCACGAAGACCTCGAACTCGCCCGGCACATGAGGTGGCAGCTCAACCCGCGTCTGCGCGTCCACCGTCATAGAATGCCTGCTCGGGTGCGCCGGAAGCTCTTGCTCCTGACGTTCGTGGGGATCGCCGTGCTGGCATCGGCCGGCGTGGCGGCGGCTGCAAACGGAGGCTTCGCGCCGGTGACTCCGGAATCGCCGAACGCCGCCCGAACGGCCACCGCGTACTACGTGATCCTCGGCTTCACGGGCGCGATCTTCATCCTCGTCGAGACGCTGCTCGTCGTGTTCGTCTGGAAGTACCGCAGCCGCGGCCGGGCGCGCACGGTCGAGGGCTCGCAGGTGCACGGCCACACGCGGCTCGAGCTGATCTGGACGGTGATCCCGGTGATCATCCTGTGCGTGATCGGGCTCGTCGTCTTCTACGAGCTCCCCGGGATCTCGAGCGCCCCGGCGGCCGCGGACCCTTTGCACGTCACGGTCGAAGGGCACCAGTTCTACTGGCAGTTCGACTACCCGAACGGCGCGCGCTCGATCAACGAGCTGCACGCGCCGGTCGGCCAGGTCGTCGACCTCGACGTCGTGTCCTCGGACGTGATCCACAGCTGGTGGATCCCCGCGCTCGGCGGCAAGATCCAGGCGATCCCCGGCCGCACGAACCACTTCTGGTTCAAGGCAGAGAAGCAGGGCACGTACACGGGCCAGTGCGCCGAGCTGTGCGGCCTCTACCACGCGAAGATGGACGCGAGCGTGATCGTCGGGACGAGCGCGCAGTACCACACGTTCGTCACGTCGACCGCGCCGGCCGTGCTCGGGAAGGCGGAGTTCGAGGGTGTCTGCGCCACCTGCCACGGCATGCAGGGCCAGGGCGCATACGGGCCCAATCTCTCGAGCAACCCACTGCTCGTCCAGCCGGCCGGCCTCGAGGCGATCGTCCGCAACGGACGGGGCCTCATGCCCGCCGTCGGCGACACCTGGACGGCGGCGCAGATGCAGGCGCTCGTGCAGTACGTGAAGGCGCACGTCTACAAGGGAGCGGCGAGTGGCGGCTAGGTCTGAGGCGGTCGTCCCCGTGACGTGGAAGAGCGGCCGAGTCGCGCGCTGGCTCGTCACCGTCGACCACAAGCGGATCGGGATCATGTACATCACGACCTCGCTGTTCTTCTTCGTGCTCGGCGGCATTCTCGCGATCCTCATGCGCGCGCAGCTCGCCACGCCGAACGAGTCGATCCTGACGAAGAACTCGTACGACGAGGTTCTCACGATGCACGGCACGACGATGATCTTCCTCGTCGTCGTCCCGATCATGGCCGGCTTCGGCAACTACCTCGTGCCGCTGATGATCGGCGCGCGCGACATGGCCTTCCCGCGCCTCAATGCCCTCTCGTACTGGCTGTTCCTGCTCGGCGGGATCGTGCTGTGGGGCAGCTGGTTCGCGGCCGGCGGCACTGCGAAGGCGGGCTGGTGGTCGTACCCGACGCTCTCCGAGGCGCAGTTCAGCCCGGGACACGGCCAGGACTACTGGATCCTGAGCATCCACATACTCACGCTCTCGTCGCTCGCGGGCGCCATCAACTTCATCGCCACGATCGTGAACATGCGCACGCGCGGCATGAGCTGGATGCGGTTGCCGCTCTTCGTGTGGGCGATGCTGACGTACGCCATCCTGCTGCTCGTGGCGCTCCCGACGGTGTCGGCGGCGGTGACCCTACTCCTGCTCGACCGGCAGGTGGGCACCCACTTCTTCGTCCCGTCCCACGGCGGCAGCGTGATCCTCTACCAGCACATGTTCTGGTTCTTCGGACACCCCGAGGTCTACATCATGGTGCTGCCGGCGTTCGGGATGATCTCGGAGATCCTGCCCATCTTCTCGCGCAAGCCGATCTTCGGCTACAAGGCGGTCGCGTTCTCGACCCTCGCCATCGCGTTCTTCTCGCTGCTCGTGTGGGCGCACCACATGTTCACGACCGGGCTCGGCACCGGCCTCGACAGCTTCTTCATGATCTCGTCGATGGTGATCGCGGTGCCGACCGGCATCAAGATCTTCAACTGGCTCGCGACGACCTGGCGTGGAAACCTCATCTTCGACACGCCGATGCTGTTCGCGCTCGGCTTCCTCGCGCTCTTCACGATGGGCGGCCTGTCTGGGATCTTCCTCGCCGCGTTCCCGGTCGACTGGCAGGTGAACGACAGCTACTACGTCGTCGCGCATTTCCACTACGTCGCGTTCGGAGGGATCGCGTTCGCGCTCTTTGCCGGCCTGCACTACTGGTGGCCGAAGATGTTCGGGCGGATGCTCGACGAGCGGCTCGGCAAGCTGAGCTTCTGGCTCATGTTCGTCGGCTTCAACCTCACGTTCCTGCCGCAGCACATGCTCGGGCTGCTCGGCATGCCGCGTCGCGTCTACACCTACAGTCACGGCGGGCTTTGGGAGGCGTACAACCTGATCTCGACGATCGGCTCCGGCATCCTGACCGTCGGCGTCGCCGTGTTCGTCGCAAACGTGTGGATGGTGCACGTGCTGCGCAAGGGCGTGCGCGCCGGCAACGACCCGTGGCTCGCCGACACGCTCGAGTGGTACACGACCTCGCCGCCGCCGGAGCACAACTTCGACTCCGTCCCCTACGTGACGAGCGCGCGGCCGCTGCGCGACCTGCGGCAGCGCCTCGCGGAGCAGGCGTGAGCACGCGGATCGCTCCCGGCCCCTGGCTGCGGCTGGCGGCACTCGCCGCGGCGGTCGGGACGGTGCTCGCCACCGTCTCCGGCGCTGCACAGCTCGGGACCGCGCACCGGCTGCTCGCCGCGCTCGTCGTGCCGCCGCTCGCCGCACTGCTCGTCGCCGCCTGGCTCTCGCACCGCGACCTCGTGCCCGGGGTGCTCGCGGCGGCGGCGCTCTTCGCGGCGGCGGCGGCGCTGCCGGAGCCACACCTGCACGCGGCGTTCGCGGCCTGGGCGCTCGCGGCGCTCGTCGTCGTCTCGGCGCAGAGCTTCCGCGGCGAGCGCGTGCCCTGGGGCTCGTGGCGCGACTACGTCGCGCTCACGAAGCCGCGGATCATGACGCTGCTGCTGATCACCGGCTTCTGCGGGATGATCGTCGGCGCACGCGGCTGGCCCGGCACGGCCACCGCCGTCGCCGCGATGACAGGGCTCGCCCTCGCCTGCGGCGGCGCGAGCGCGCTCAACCACGTGCTCGACCGGGACATCGACCCGCTGATGGGGGAGCGGACGAAACGGCGCCCCGTCGCGTCGGGCCGCGTCGCGCCCAGCCGCGCGCTCGAGTTCGGGCTCGCCCTGTCGGCGTTCTCGTTCGTGCTGCTCGCGAGCGCGGTCAACCTGCTCACGGCCACGCTCGCGCTCGTCGGCAACCTCTTCTACGTGCTCGTCTACACGCGCTGGCTGAAGCGGTCGACACCGCAGAACATCGTCATCGGCGGTGCCGCGGGCGCGGTGCCCCCGCTCGTCGGCTGGTCGGCCGCGACGGGGCACGTCGGCGTCGCGGCCCTGCTCCTGTTCGCAATCGTCTTCGTCTGGACGCCGCCCCACTTCTGGGCCCTCGCGCTGCTGATCAAGGACAACTACGCCGCGGCCAAGGTGCCGATGCTGCCCGTCGTCCGCGGCGAGCGGGAGACGGCGAAGCAGATCGTCCTCTACTCGCTCGGCCTCGTCGCCGTGACGCTGCTGCCGTGGGCCTGGGGGACGGTCGGCCTGCTCTACCTCGCCTCGGCGCTCGCCCTCGGCGCCGTCTTCGTGTGGCTGGCGGAGCGGCTGCGCCGCAACACGACACCGCGCGGCGCGATGCTGCTGTTCCACTACTCCCTCGCGTACCTCGCGCTGCTGTTCGCGGCGATGGCCCTCGACCTCGTGCTCTGATGGATCCGGAGCTCGCCCGCAGGAACGTCCGACTCGGCTGGCTCCTGTTCGGGGTCTTCTGCCTGCTCTTCGCGGGCTCGATCGGCGTCGCTCTTCTGTATCTCCACTACTCCTAGCTCCGGCCGAAAGCCCTAAAGGTTCCGGCTTTCGGAGCCGATGTCGCGCTTGAATGGGTGTCCGGCGTCTGCTGTGTGCCGTCGTCGTGTGCGCCGCTGCCGGCGGCGTGCTCTCCGAGCGCGCCCTCGCCGCCCCGACGCCACTGCCCTGCTCTCCGCAGGCCGCCCAGGAGGCGATCGTGTCGACCGCGCCCGTCACGCTCTCGAGCGCCCATTTCGAGATCTGGTACAGCGACAGCGCGTCGAGCACCGACTACATCACCCAGACGGAAGCCGGCGACCTCGCCGCGCTCGCCGAGCAGGCGTACGCGAGCTACGCCGCGCTGGGCTTCCCCGCCCCGGTCGTCGACTCCTCCGGGCTGGTCGACGTCTACGTCGTCGACCTGTCGAGCTACGGCTACTCGAGCTACGTGTGCGACGGCTCGTTCTACTTCGACTCCGGGACCGTCGGCACCAGCAGCGAGGACATCTCGACCGACTGGGACGTCTTCTCCGACATCGAGAACGGCATGTTCCTGGCCGGAGTCACCGACGGCTGGCTCCCCGCCGGTGCGGCGCAGTGGGCGGCCGCGAAGATCCTCGGGTACCCGGCCGACTCGATCAGCGACATCGGGCCCTCGGACATGACGCTCGACTGCTGGAGCGACACGTCGACCATCACCGACGCCGCGAACTGCTCGAAGACCGGATACGAGGACCTCGGCCTCTCGCGCTGGCCCTTCTACGAGTACCTCGCCGAGCGCTTCGGGACGCTCTTCATCGACGAGGTGCTCACCGACGCCTGGTCGGCCGGCTCCGCGATGACCGGCCTCTCGAACGCCCTCGTCGCCCACGGGACGACCCTCGGCGACGTCTACAACGCCTGGACGACCGTCGAGCTGACGCACTCCTACGGCATCTCGGCGCTCCAGGGCCTCTCGCCGACCCCCTACGACACGATCTCGACGGGGACGAAGGCCGGCACCGTCGCGTCGGTGCAGGTTCCCGTCGACCATCTCGCGACGCGCTACGTCGAGCTCACCCGCGGCGACGGCACGACCACGAACGCCTGCTACGCGGCCACCCTGTCGCTCTCGGTCACGATTCCGGCGGGGACGCTCTCGAAGCCGACGTTCTACTGGACCGGCCCCGGTGGGTCGGCGATCCCGCTCGCCGTCAACGGCAGCACAGCGTCGGCCTCGATCCCGTGGGACACGTGCACGTGGTCGGGCTCGGTCGGATTGCTGTCCCTGACGAATGCGTCGACCACCGTGAACGGCGCCAACTTCGTCGTGAACGCCTCGATGACCGTCGACATGACGCAACCGACGTCGGCCCTGCTCCCGCCGGCTCCGGCCGGAGTGAACACACCGGTCGTCGCGGCGCCGTCGACCGACGCCGCACCGCTCATCTCGGTCTTCGGCCCCGAGTTGCTCAAGCTCTCGGCCACCACCCGGCAGATCCGCCTGATCGTCCAGTCGAGCGGCGGCGGCAGCCTCCAGGCGAGCCTCGGCGGCGCCGCGCTGGGTACCTCGTCGCTGCGGCCCGGGAACAACGACGTGCGCTACACCGTGCCCCAGAGCACCGTCTCGGCGCTCCGCCGCTCTGCGGCGGCGTCGAGCAACGTGCTGACGTTGACGCCGCTCTCGACGACCGGAGCCGCAGGGACGGCGGTGACGCGCAAGGTCTCGATCGCCCCGGCGACGACGAAGACCGTCAAGCCGAAGGCGTCGCCGAAGCCCAAGCCGAAGCTGAAGCGCAAGTAGAGTCGGCGCCGTGACGGCGCCCGACGGGATCTGGCTTGCGCGACCCGAGCCGCTGCGGCCGGGCGTGCCGGTCGCCGTGAAGGATCTGCTCGACACCGCCGGACTCGTCACGACGTACGGGTCGGCGCTGTTCGCCGAGCGCGTACCGGCACGCAGCGCCGAGGCCGTCCTGCGGCTCGAGGCAGCCGGGTACGCGGTCGCGGGGAAGACGAACCTGCACGAGTTCGCGTACGGCATCTCCTCGCAGAACCCTCACTTCGGCACCGTCCCGAACCCGCGGGCGCCGGGACGCCTCGCCGGCGGCTCGAGCGGAGGCTCCGCCGCGGCGATCGCCGCAGGCGAGGTCGAGCTCGCGCTCGGCAGCGACTCGGGAGGCTCGATCCGGATCCCCGCCGCCTGGTGCGGGATCGCCGGCTTCAAGCCGACCTTCGACCTCATCCCGACCGACGGCTGCTTCCCGCTGGCCCCGAGCTACGACCACGTCGGGCCGATGGCGGCGACGGTCGACGGATGCATCGAGCTGATGCGGGCGCTCGTGCCGGGGTTCGCGACGGCCGAGCTCGGCTCGCTCGACGAGCTGCGCGTCGGGGTCGCGTGGCTCGAGCACGCCGACCCGCTCGTGCGCCTCCGCGTCGGTGCCGCGGCGGCCTCCTTCCCGCGCCGACGCCCGGCCGACTTCCCCCTGCGCGACGAGGCCGAGGCGGCGCTCTTCATGCGGGAGGTCGCCGACGTCCATCGCGGCCTCTTCCCCGAGCAGGCTGACGCGTACGGCGACAACGTCCGCACGAAGCTCGAGCGGTGCCTGCTCGTGACCGACGCCGAGGTGACGGCGGCCGAGCACGCGCGCACCCGCTACCGCGAGCGCTGCGAGGAGGCGCTCGACGGCTTCGACCTGCTGCTCACGCCGACGATCGGCTTCGTCGCGCCGCCCGCCGAGATCGACGAGCTGACGATCCGCGAGCGGGCGATCCGGTTCACCTATCCGTTCGACTCGCTGGGATGGCCGGCGCTCGCGCTGCCGTGCGGGACGGCGGAGGACGCCCTGCCGTGCTCGGTGCAGCTCGTCGGCCGCCCCGGTGACGACGCGCGCGTCCTTTCGGCCGGCAGGCTCCTCGCATCCCTCGTCTGAGGGACGGTGCCCGCGCGCGGCATGCCGAAAACGAGGGATGACGATGCGCATCGTCTTCCTGGCCGCCGTCCTCTCCCTGCTCGGTCTCGCGGGCACCGCCGCGACGTCGTCCGCCGGCGTGAGCGCCCCCACCGGGCTGCACGGGTTCCTGCTTCGCGCCGACGAGCCGGCGACGACGTCGTTCAGCCGGACGCCGTCGTTCGCGTGGAACCCGGTGCCCACCGCGACCGGCTACGAGTTTCAGCTCGCGACGAGCAACACCTTCCGCGACAACGGCATCCTCTACGACAACCAGACGCTGCTCACCCCCGTCGAGGCGCCCCCGCTGACGCTGCCGTGGATCACCGGCTCGCCCCACGCTCTCTACGCAAGAGTGCGCGCGATCCTCCAGTCGGGCACGACGCCGTGGAGCACACCGTTCGGATTCGACGTCACGCCCCCGCCCGCGCCGACCCCGCTCTCGAGCTATCCGGGGCTCCTGCGCTGGACTCCGGTCGAGGGCGCGGATGCCTACCAGGTGTGGCTGATCGACACCGGGAAGATGGAGACCGTCCGGACGAACGTCCTCGACGAGCGCGAGTTCTACACGTTCCATCAGTCCCAGCAGTGGATCGGTACGGTGCGCTGGCGTGTCCGCGCGCTGCGCGGGGACGTCTACAACTACCGCGTCAACGGCATGCCGGTGTCGCAGTTCGGGCCCTGGAGCCCCGTCTACAGCTCGACGAATCCGAGCGCGACGACCGGGCCGATCAAGCTGATCGGCACCGTCTCCGACGTCTTCTCCGACGGCAGCTCGTCGTCGCCCGCCCACGAGCTGATGCCGGCATTCCTCTGGAGCGGCAACCAGTCCCAGTCCGGCGCGAGCGCGGAGCTCTTCCGTGTCTACGTCTTCACGGACAGCCAGTGCCTCAACCGCGTCTACACGAGCGCGGTCGTCGGCAGCCCGGCGTGGGCGCCGCGCCTCTCCGGCCCGCTCGCGCTGCCCGAGAGCGACGCGGCCACGACGGCCGCACGCGGCAGCTACCTCGGCGACGGCCAGGAGACGAGCGATCTGACCTACGACGACCAGGTGATCGTCCCGAACGAGCAGCAGGGCGCCGCGACGCCGACGACGACCGTGCCCGGGAACGTCCCGTCCTTCCCGGGGACGACACCGCCGATCAGCTCGACCCCGACCGGCTCCGGTTCGTCGGACTCCGGCTCGTCGGACTCCGGCTCCTCGGGCTCCGGCTCCTCGGGCTCCGGCTCGGGCGGAGGGACGATCAGCGTCAGCGGCAGCGTCGGCCCGCCGATCGACCTCTGGGACACGGACTGGCCGCAGAGCGGCTACTACTGGACCGTGATCCCCGTCGCCGCCGTCGGCCTCGGCTCGTCCGGCACGACCGTCGCCCCGCCCGGGGCGCAGAAGGGCGACACGGCGCTGCCGGTGACGTCGACGACCGGCTTCCGCATCGGCAACACGATCTCGATCGGCGTCTCCCCGAGCGTCGACACGGAGACGATCACGGGCGTGGGAGCCGGCACGATCACCTTCGGGACGCCGCTGACCTTCGCGCACGGGCCCGGCGACCCGGTGAACAGGGTCGGCGGCTCGATCGAGTACCAGGACATGGAGCTGCCGCAGGACGTGTGTGCGGCCGGCCGTGTGCAGCGGTTCGGCGTCTCGAGCGAGCCGTCGCTGACGACCGCCCAGGAGCCGTTCGCGACGGGCCTCTCGCCCACCGGCCGCCTCACCTCGGCCGCCGCCACGCCGGCGTTCTACGGCCAGCCGCTCGTCGCCTGGACGCCCGCGCTCGGCGCCAACATCTACGAGCTGCAGTGGAGCAAGACGAAGTACCCGTTCACCCCGCAGGTGGACCCGCGGACGCAGTCGAAGGGATACATGACGTTCTCGACCTCCGCGGTGCTGCCGCTGGGTGCCGGAACCTGGTACTACCGCGTCCGCGGAATCGACTTCAACCTCCCGACCGGCGTCCAGCAGATGTCGTGGTCCGACCCCGAGCAGGTCGTCGTCACGAAGCCGAAGCTGAAGATCGTCAGCGCCAAGCCGACGACGTTCAAGATCGTCGGCGCGGCTGCGAAGAAGAAGACCGGCAAGAAGTAGCCCTCAGTTAGGCTCGCGTCAGTGGACGCCGACCTCGCGTTCGCCCTCGAGCTCGCGGACGTCGCCGACGCCGTGGCGCTGCCGCGCTTCCGCGCAGCCGACCTGCACGTCGAGACGAAGCCCGACCTGACACCGGTGACGGACGCCGACCACGCCGTCGAGCGTGCGCTGCGCGAGCGGATCGCGGCCGCGCGCCCGGGCGAGGGCGTCTTCGGCGAGGAGGAGGGCGACGACGGCAAGGGCAGCGTCCGCTGGATCCTGGATCCGATCGACGGGACGAGGAACTTCTCGCGCGGCATCCCCGTCTGGGCGACGCTGATCGCGCTCGAGCGCGACGGCTCCGTGACGGCCGCCGTCGTGTCGGCGCCGGCGCTCGGGCGGCGCTGGTGGGCCGCTCGCGGCACCGGCGCGTTCGCGGACGGCAGGCCGATCCGGGTCTCCGCGATCGCCGCGCTGCGCGACGCGGCGGTGTCGTGCTCGCTGGCCCGCGACCTGGCCGCGTTCGAGCCCCATGTCTGGCACGCCCGCGGCATCGGCGACTTCTGGCAGCACGTCCTCGTGGCGGAGGGAGCGCTCGACGCTGCGGTCGACGCCGAGCTCGCGCCGTGGGACTACGCCGCGCCGGCGCTGATCGTGCTGGAGGCAGGCGGGCGTGTGAGCGCACCGGACGGCTCGGCGCTCCGTCCCGGCGGGCAGCTCGTCTCCTCGAACGGCGTCGTGCACGCCGAGGCGCTGGCCCTACTCGGCGACCGCTAGGACCGCGGCCTCGTACACCGGGTCGCGCGTGAAGCGGTCGAGCTCGTCCGAGAGCACGTCGCTCGGCTGCGGTGGGTCGCCGGGCGGGAACGGCGCCGGCTCGCCGTCGAGCGAGATCCCCTCGAGGCGGTCCGCCTCGACGTGCTCGAGCGCGATGTCGTCGCGGCCGAGTCGCGAGCGGAGCCAGCCCTGGAGCAGCAGCGCCTGCGCGACCGTCCCCGTGACGCGGATCGCCCCGACCTCGGCAATGCCGGGCCACAGCGACGCGAGCAGCGCCCGCCAGCGCGACGTGCGCGCCCAGGCGATGTCGGACACGGCCGCGCGCTCGAACAGCTGGGCCAGGTGCCGGTACGGGTAGGGCAGGTCGTCCCACTCGGTCGAGTCGACGATCAGGCGGTCGACGATGCCGACGAGCTGCTCGAGCTCCTGGGATCCCCACGAGGGCTCGCCGCGCCAGCGCAGGAACACGGGAAGGTCGGAGACGAGCAGCGGCTCGACGACGCTCGCCGGCGCCTTTGCGCGCTTCCCGAGCAGGCGCATCTCGACCACCTCGGAGCAGACGCTGCGCTCCACCCCCGGGATCGCGTAGCGCTCGAGCGTGACCGAGGCGTCGATGCGGTCGGTGCCCGCATCCGGATCCGGCAGGAGCAGGATCGCGCGCGACGGGTGCCGCTCCCCCATGCCGGCGAGCGCGGCACGCGCCGGCCCGGCCCACTCCTCGGGCACCCAGGCGAGATGCGTCATCACGCTCGTCCGCATGCTCGGCGGCGAGCCGTCGGTCGCGGTGGCCGAGCGCAGGCGCGCGAGCGCGGTCTCGACGTCCGAGAGCCGAACGCCCTCGGCGCTCCAGGTATCGACCGTGGACGCCGGGCTCGTCAATGCCGCCGCCACGACCGGCCGTCGCGATGGAGGAGATCGTCTGCGGACGGCGGACCCCACGTTCCGGCCGCGTAGTTCGGGAAGCCGGGCTTGTCCCGCTGCCACGCGGCCACCATCGCGTCGACGAGCAGCCACTGCTCCTCGACCTCGTCGGCGCGCGTGAACAGCGTGCCGTCGCCGAGGATCGTGTCGAGGATCAGCCGCTCGTACGCCTCCGGCATCGCCGTCCGGAACGCCCCGCCGTAGAGGAAGTCCATGTGCACGGTGCGGATCATCATCCCCTGCCCCGGCACCTTCGCGCCGATCGCGAGCGAGACGCCCTCGTCGGGCTGCACGTGCACGAGCAGGACGTTCGGGCGCAGCCCCTCCGCCGACGTCTCCTCGAACGGCGGGTGCGGGGCACGCTTGAACTGGATCGCGATCGTCGTCTCGCGCCGGGCGAGGCGCTTGCCCATGCGCACGTAGAAGGGCGTGTCGGCCCAGCGCCAGTTGTCGACGTAGAGCTTCGCCGCGACGTACGTCTCGGTCATCGAGTCGGGTGCGACGCCCTGCTCCTCGCGGTAGGCGACGACCTCCTCGCCCTCGACGAAGCCGCGCCCGTACTGGCCGCGCACGACCGACTTCGGACCCGGTGTGTGGATCGACTTCAGCACCTTCACCTTCTCGTTACGCACCGACTCGGAGGTGAAGTCGATCGGCGGCTCCATCGCCGTCAACGCGAGCAGCTGCAGCAGGTGGTTCTGGAAGATGTCGCGCACCGCACCCGCGGACTCGTAGTAGCCGGCGCGGCCCTCGATCCCGATCGACTCCGCGACCGTGATCTGCACGTGGTCGATGAACTGCCTGTTCCAGATCGGCTCGAAGATGCCGTTCGAGAACCGCAGCGCCAGCATGTTCTGCACGGTCTCCTTGCCGAGGTAGTGGTCGATCCGGAAGATCTCGTTCTCGGCGAAGTGCTCGAGCAGCATCGCGTTCAGTGCCTTGGCGGAGGCGAGATCGTGGCCGAACGGCTTCTCGACGATCAGGCGCGTCCAGCCCGTCGCCGTCCGCCGCTTGCCGAGCGCTTCGACGATGGTCGGGAACGCGGACGGCGGCACCGCGCAGTAATAGACGCGGTTGCCGCCGAGCTGCCGCTCGCCGTCGAGCTCCGTCAGCCGCTCCGCCAACACGTTCTCGCCGCCCTCGTCTGCGAAATCGGTGGCGACGTAGTGCATCGACGCGGCGAGCTCGTCCCAGACGTCCTGCCGGAACGGGTCGCGTGCGTGCTGCTGCACCGCCTGCTTCATGTCCTCGCGGAAGCTGTCGTCGTCGCCGTCCGTGCGGGCGACGCCGACGATGGCGAAGCGCGGCGGCAGCAGGCGCCGCATCGCGAGGGCGTACAGCGCCGGCATCAGCTTCTTGTGCGTCAGGTCGCCGGAGGCCCCGAAGATCGCGAGTGCGAACGGGTCGGGCGTCCTGCGCAGCGAGAGGCCCTCCTCGAGCGGGTTGGCCTGCTGCGGCACGGCGGCCATCAGCTCTGCCCGGACGTCTTCACCGCGTGACCGCCGAACTGGTTGCGCAACGCGGCGTTCACCTTGGCTGCGAAGTTGAGCTCGTCGCGCGAGGCGAAGCGGGCGAAGAGCGACGCCGAGATCACGGGTGCCGGCACGTTCTCGGCGATCGCCTCGAAGACGGTCCAGCGCCCCTCGCCGGAGTCCTCGACGTACGGCGCGATGTCCTCCAGCTTGGCGCCGTGCTGCTCGAACGCGTCGTGGAGGAGCTCGAGCAGCCAGGAGCGGACGACCGAGCCGTAGCGCCAGATGCCTGCGATCTCGTGGAGGTCGAGCCCGAACTCGGAGTGCTCCATGATCTCGAAGCCCTCGGCGTATGCCTGCATGAGGCCGTACTCGATCCCGTTGTGGACCATCTTCGTGAAGTGGCCCGCACCGGAGGGGCCGACGTGGGCGTAGCCGTCGGGCGGCGCGAGCGCCGTGAAGACCGTCTCGAGCCGGCCCACCGGCTCGAGATCGCCGCCGACCATCGTGCAGAAGCCGACCTTGAGGCCCCAGATGCCGCCGGAGACGCCGGCGTCGACGAAGTGGATGCCCTTCGCCTGAGCTTCCCGGTAGCGGCGCTGCGAGTCGCGGAAGTTCGAGTTGCCGCCGTCGACGATCGTGTCTCCCTGGTCGGCGAGAGCGAGCAGCTCCTGGAAGGTGTCCTCGGTGATCTTCCCGGCCGGGATCATCATCCAGAACGCGCGCGGGGCTGCGAGCTGCGACTTCAGCTCGCCGAGCGAGGCGGCGGTGCGAGACTCGACGTTCGGGTCGTACGTCCTGACGTCGTGGCCGTGCTCGCGAAGGCGCTCGGTCATTCCGTTGCCCATACGGCCGAGGCCGATCATCCCGAGTTGCACGTCACGCCTCCTCGAAGTGGATGCGCGCGACACGGCGGCCGCGCTCCTTCAGCGATTCGAAATCCCCGGCCGCCTGCGCGCGGATCAGTCGCCGGAACCCGAACGGCTTGCCCGGGATCGGAAGCTCCTCGCCCGGGTCGTCGACGACCTGCAGGAAGAGCCCGGTGTTCGGGCCGCCCTTGTGCAGCTGCCCCGTCGAATGGAGGTACCGCGGGCCGTAGCCGTGCGTCACCACGCAATTCGTCCGCGACCGGATCTCCTTGACGATGTCCCTGATGAACGTGTCGCTTCGCGCGGAGGGCTCGACGAACGCCTGCACGCAGACGTAGTCGCCCTCGTTCGCCTGGCTCAGGAGACCGTCGAGCGTTCCCTCGAGCTCGAGCTCCGGCTCGCGGCCGGTCGCGAGCACCTCGTTCGTCTTGTCCTTCGCGGCCTGCACGTCGGGCTGGTCGAACGGGTTGATCCCGAGATACGCGCCGGCGACGGCGACCGCGAACTCCCAGCGGAAGAACTCGCCGCCGAGGTCGTACGGGTCGGCGAGGAGGGGCACCGCGGCCTGGCGGTCCGGCCCGTCCGGCGACTCGCCCGGCGCGGGCACGAGGCCCTTGCCGTGCTTGCCGGTCGACTCCGCGACCAGCTGCTCCGCCCAGAGGCCGAAGCCGCCGTCGGTGTCGGCGATGCAGACCTTGTCCCGCCCCGCCGCCCAGCCCGCGCCGAACGCGTGCCCGAGCTCGTAGCCGGGGTTGTCCACGTCCCGCCTGCAGGCCACCACGGCCTCCTCGGCGCTCGCGAGCAGCCGGTCGACGTCGACCCCGAGCAGCGCGGCCGGGACGATCCCGAACGGCGACAGCGCCGAGTAGCGGCCGCCGATCGTCGGCTCGCCCGCGAAGACGTGCCGGAAGCGCCGCTCGTGCGCGAGCTGCTCGAGCGCGGAGCCCGGGTCCGTGATCGCGACGAACCGCTCGCCCTTTCCGCCCGTTCGCTGCCAGAAGTAGTCCGTGTGGGAGCGCGTCTCGAGCGTCGAGCCCGACTTCGACGCGGAGACGAACAGCGTGCGCTCGAGGTCGATCGTCTCCTCGAGCGCCCGGATCGCCCGCGGGTGGGTCGTGTCGAGGACGTGGAGCGAGGAGGAGCCGAACGTCTGCCGCAGCACCTCGGGGGCGAGGCTCGAGCCGCCCATCCCGAGCAGGACGACGGCGTCGAGCCCCTCCTGCGCCACGGCGTCGGCGAAGGACGCCAGCTCTCCCACTCGCTCGCGCATCCGCCGCGGCTCGTCGAGCCAGCCGAGCCACTTCGCCTCGTCGGCGCCGGTCCAGACGGTCGGGTCGCGCTCCCAGATCCGGTCGATCAGCTCGCTTCGCTCGCTCATCGGCTAGGTCGCGGTGACGAGCTCGCGCTTCGACTGGACGCCTTCGAGCAGCTGGGCGAACGAGTCGGCGAACTTCTGGACGCCCTCGAGCTCGAGCGTCTCGGTGACGTCGTCGTAGTCGATGCCGACCTTCGCGAGCTTCCTCAGCAGCTTGTGCGCCGCCTCGACGTCCTCCGCGACGGTGTCACCGCGCACCCTGCCGTGGTCCTGGAAGGCCTGGATCGTCTCCTCGGGCATCGTGTTCACCGTGCTCGGGCCGACGAGCTCCTCGACGTAGAGCACGTCGCGGTACGCCGGGTTCTTCGTCGACGTCGACGCCCACAGGCAGCGCTGCGCGTTCGCGCCCTTGCCGGCGAGGAACTCCCAGCGCGGGCCGGAGAACGCCTCGCGCCAGTGCTCGTACGCAAGCTTCGCGTTCGCGACGGCGAGCCGTCCCCGCAGCTCGAGCGCCTGCTTCGAGCCGATCTCCTCGAGCCGGCGGTCGGCTTCGGTGTCGACCCGCGAGACGAAGAAGCTGGCAACGGAGTGGACGCCGGCCGGGTTGCCGCCGCCGGCGACGAGCCGCTCGAGGCCGCGGAGGTACGCCTTGACGACCTCACGGTAACGCTGTAGCGCGAAGATCAGCGTGACGTTGATGCTCTTGCCGTGCGCGATGCAGTCCTCGATCGCCCCCAGCCCCGGCTTCGTGGCGGGGATCTTCACGTAGAGGTTGGGCCTCTCGATCCAGGCGTGCAGGCGCAGTGCCTCGGCGAAGGTGCCCTCGCGGTCGTAGGCGAGCGTCGGGTCGACCTCCCAGGAGACGAAGCCGTCCTGCGGGCTCCGTTCGTGCACCGGCGCGAACAGGTCGAGCGCCGCCTCGACGTCGCGCGCCGAGAGCTGGAGGAAGATCTCCTTCGGGTCGGTCTCGTGCTCGAGCAGCTCCTTCAGCTGCGCGTCGTAGGCGTTCCCCTGCGAGATCGCCTTCTGGAAGATGGTCGGATTGGACGTCAGCCCGACGACGGCGTCCTCCCTCATCATCCGGGCGAGCTCGCCCCGCTCGAGCATGTCGCGCGAGAGGTAGTCGATCCAGACGGAGACGCCGCGCTTCGAGAGCTTGTGCAGGTTCGACTCAGCCATGTGACATCGCCCTTTCCATCGCTTCGACTTTCTTCAGCCGTTCGAGGTAGCGGCCATCGTTGATGAAGCGCGCGTCGAGAAAAGCTCGGACGAGCTCGGCGGCGAGGCTCGGCCCGACGACCTCCGAGCCGAGGCAGAGCACGTTCATGTCGTCGTGCTCGACGCCCTGGTGCGCCGAGTAGGCGTCGTGGCAGATGGCCGCGCGGATGCCGGCGATCTTGCAGGCGGCGACGGCAGCGCCGACCCCGGAGCCGCACACGAAGACGCCCCGCTCGGAGCGGCCGTCGAGGATGGCGTCGCCGATCTCCTGCGCCTTGTCGGGATAGTCGATCCGGACGGCGTCCGTGTCGGTGCCGAGGTCGACGATCGCGTGCCCGTCCTCCCGCAGCGTCTCGAGCACCGTGTCTCGCAGGTGGACGCCGCGATGGTCGAACGCGACGGCGACGTTCATGTCACGCGCTCGCGCAGCGCGAGCGCCCGGGCGACGACGTCGGCGGCGCCGAAGCCGAAGTGCTCGAGCACGGTCGCGCCCGGCGCCGACGCGCCGAAGCGCTCGATCGAGACGGAGTCGCCCTCGTCGCCGACCCACCGCTTCCAGCCGAGCGCGACGCCCGCTTCGACGGAGAGGCGCGCCTTCACGTCCGGCGGGAGCACCTGGTCGCGGTACCCCTGGCCCTGCGCTTCGAACAGCTCCCAACAGGGCATCGAGACGACGCGCCCGTGCACACCTTCCTCGTCGAGCCGTCGTGCGGACATGAGCGCGACGTGCACCTCGGAGCCGGAGGCGAGCAGGATCAGATCCGGCACGCCGTTCGCCTGCTCGGATTCCCAGATCACGTAGGCGCCGCGGCCGACGCCCTCCGCGTTCGTCCCTTCGAGCGTCGGCAGCTTCTGCCGCGAGAGCGCAAGCCCAACCGGGCCGTCCTCCCGCTCGAGCGCGACCTTCCACGCACCGACCGTCTCCTTCGCGTCGGCCGGCCGCACGAACCAGAAGTTCGGGATCGCGCGCAGCGCCGCATAGTGCTCCACCGGCTGGTGCGTGGGCCCGTCCTCGCCGAGCCCGACCGAGTCGTGCGTCCAGGCCCAGACGACGGGGAGCTGCGACAGCGCCGACAGCCGCACGGCGGGTCGCATGTAGTCCGAGAAGATGAGGAACGTCGAGCCGTACGGCTTGACCATGCCGCCGTGCAGCGCGAGGCCGTTCACGATCGATCCCATCGCGTGCTCGCGGATGCCGAAGGCGACGTTGCGGCCGGCGTGAGTGGCCGCGAAGACGCCGGCGCCCTTGAACTCCGTCTTCGTCGACTCGACGAGGTCGGCGGCGCCGCCGACCATCGTCGGCGTGAACTGCTTGAACGCCTCCATCGTCTTCGCGCCGGCGTCGCGCGTCGCCACGTCCTCGCCGGCCGGGAACTCGGGCAGCGACTCGACCCAGCCGGGCCTCGGCCTGCCCGTGTGCACCTGGTCCCAATCCTCCCGCAACTCTGGGTACTTCGCCGACCACGCGTCGACCTTCGCGCTCCACGCCTGCTCGAGCTCCGACCCGCGCGCGACCCGGTTCATGTGGTCTCGCACCTCGTCGGGGACGAGGAAGTGCACGTCCGGGTCCCAGCCGAGCGCGACCTTAGTCGCGCGCACCTCGTCCTCGCCGAGCGGCGCGCCGTGCGACTTCGCCGTGTCCACCGCGTGCGGGGCGCCGTAGGCGATGTGCGAGCGGATGACGATCAGCGACGGTCTCTCCACCTCGCGCCGCGCGGCGGCTACGGCGGCGCGCAGCGCTGTGAGATCGTTCGCGTCGTCGACGTGCTGGACGTGCCAGCCCTGTGCGGCGAGTCGCGCGCCCTTGTCCTCGCCCGTGAACGAGAGCGAGGTGGTGCCGTCGATCGTGATGTGGTTGTCGTCGTAGAAGTAGACGAGCTTGCCGAGGCCGAGCTGGCCGGCTATCGAGGCGGCCTCGTTCGAGACGCCCTCCATCAGGTCGCCGTCGGAGCAGATCGCATAGACGCGGTGGTCGACGATCTCGTCGTAGGGCCGGTTGTAGCGTTCGGCGAGGAAGCGCTCCGCGATCGCGAACCCGACGCCGTTCGCGAAGCCCTGGCCGAGCGGCCCGGTCGTCGCCTCGACTCCCGGCGTGTGGTGCACCTCGGGATGGCCCGGCGTCAGCGATCCCCACTGGCGGAACCGCTCGAGCTCCTCGAGCGGCAGGTCGTAGCCCGTGAGATGGAGCGCGGCGTACTGGAGGATGCAGGCGTGGCCGGCCGAGAGGACGAAGCGGTCGCGGTCGGGCCAGTGCGGGTTGGTGGGGTTGTGGTCCATCACCTCCGCATAGAGGAGGTAGGCGAGCGGCGCGAGCGCCATCGCCGTACCGGGATGACCTGCGTTCGCCTGTTGGACGGCGTCCATCGCGAGCGTGCGGATGGTGTCGATCGAGCGCTGTTCGATGTCACTGTTCGGCACGGAGCACCTCGTAGAGGCGTTGCTGGCGGTCCCTCGCCGAACGATATGCGCCAGCCCGCTCCGCGCGCGGCGCGAACACCTCCCCGACCGGGGCGTCGGCCGCCTGGTGACCCAACCGTTCCAGCGTCGCAACCGCGGCGCCCCGGAGCGATGCCTCGGGGACGCCGGAGACGGCGACGGGGCGGCCGAGCGCGTCCGCCATGACCTGGAGCCAGTCGGCGGAATGGATCAGCCCGGCGCCGGTGGCGACGACCTCCTCGATCTCCGGCAGCAGGTCGGCGATCGCGGCGAAGCGGAAGGCGACGCCCTCGAGCGCCGCCTGGCGCAGGTCGCCCGGGGTGGTCGCAAAGGTCAGGCCTGTCACGGCGCCCTTCGCGTCCGGGTTCCAGCCGGTCGAGCGCTCGCCGCCGAGGAAGGGCAGGAAGGTGACCCCGTGGTCCTCGCGCGCAGGGCCGCCGCCGGCGAGCGTCTCGTCGAGCCAGACGCGAAGGTTCCCGCCGTCGGAGAGCGCGCCGCCCTCGACGACGCGGCGCTCGTCGACGAGGTACGTGAAGAGGCCGGGCCGGGGGCGGGGCCGCTCGCTCTCGTAGAGGATCCGGAGGGCTCCGGAGGTGCCGACCGAGAGCGCGGCGCGCCCGCCGGAGCAGCCGGCGCCGAGATTCGCGCAGACGCCGTCGATCCAGACCGGAACGTCGGCGAGCTCCGGCAGCCGCCCGGCGTCGAGGCCGAGGCACGCGAGCAGCTCCTCGTCCCAGCCGCGCGTGCCGAGGTCGAGCAGGCCGGTGCCCGACGCGATCGAGACGCTCGTCGCAGGCTCGCCGCGCAGGTAGTCGGCGAACGAGACGAAGCGCGCTGCTCGGCCGAAGACGTCCGGCTCGGTCTCGGCGAGCCAGGCGAGCTTGGCCGGCCAGTAGCTCGGGTGAAGGTGCTGACCGGTGCGCGCGTGCACGGCCGCGGCGTCGAGCCGACGCCGCAGCTCCTTCGACTGCGGCGCGCTTCGCATGTCCCGCCAGCCGAGCACCGGCGTGAGCGGCCGGCCGCGGGCATCGAGGGCGAGGAGGCTGTGACCGAAGCAGGAGACGCCGAGGGCGTCCGCCTCGCGCCCCGCGATCACCTCGCGGGCGAGGCGGACGATCTCGTCCGGATCGTCGCCGCCGTAGGCGGCCTGTCCGAGCTCGTCCACCGGCTCGCCCCGCTCGTCGAAGACCTGAGCGCGCACCGAGGAGGAACCGACGTCGAGGGCGAGCACGGTCGCCACGCCGCGAATCTACCCTTGGTGCGGCATGGCGGTCGTGATCGCATCGAACCTCCGCAAGGAGATCGCCGGGAACCTGCTGTTCGACGGCGTCTCGTTCAGCGTCGAGCGGCGCGACCGCGTCGCCCTCTCCGGCCCGAACGGCGCGGGCAAGACGACGCTGCTGCGGATCCTCTCGGGCGAGACGGAGAAGCACGGTGGCGAGCTCGCGTTCGAGAAGGGGACACGCATCGCGCTGCACGACCAGCGCCCGCCCCTCGAACGCGACCTGACCCTGCGCGAGTACGTCCTCTCGGGCGCGCGCGACCTCGTCCGGCTCGAGGAGGAGCTGGCCGCGCTCGAGCAGGCGATGGCGGGCGGCGCCCACGACCAGGGCACGCTCAACCGCTACTCGGCGGCACAGGCGCGGCTCGAGCACGCCGGCGGCTACGGCTGGCGCGACCACGCCACCTCCGTCCTGCGCGGGCTCGGCTTCGCAGACGCGCACCTCGACCGCCAGCTGCGGACGTTCTCCGGCGGCGAGCTGACGCGCGCGTCGCTCGCGCGCGCACTCGGCGGCGACCCCGACCTGCTGCTCCTCGACGAGCCGACGAACCATCTCGACGTGGCCAGCCTCGAGTGGCTCGAGCGCGAGCTGCTCTCGCTCGACGCCGCGGTGATCCTCGTCGCGCACGACCGCTGGTTCCTCGAGGCGGTGACGACCGCGACGCTCGAGCTGGCCGCCGGCCGTGCGACCTTCTTCCCCGGCCCGTGGCATGCGTGGCGGCGCGAGAAGGCGGCGCGCGCGCTGCATGCCCAGAAGGAGGTCGACCGGGTCGAGGCCGACATCGCTCGGCTCGAGCGCTTCGTCGAGCGCTTTCGCGCGAAGAAGGAGAAGGCGAGGCAGGCCCAGGCGAAGCTCACCCAGATCGGGCGTCTCCAGCAGGAGCACGCTGCGGCGGCCGGCGAGGTCGCCCTGCTCTCACGGCGGACGCGCACGCTCGGCTTCGAGTTCCTCAAGCCGGCGCGGAGCGGGCGGACGGTCGTCGAGGCCGAGGGACTCGACGTCCGCATCGGCCCGCGCGAGCTGGTCCGGGGCGCGACGTTCGCGCTCGAGCGCGGCGAGCATGTCGCGCTCGTCGGGCCGAACGGCTCGGGCAAGACGACGCTGCTCCGGGCGATCGTGGCCGGCGAGGACGTTCGGATCGGACACGGCGTCCAGATCGGTTACTTCTCGCAGCAGGAGCTGGAGCTCGACCTGCGCGGCTCGGTGCTCCAGTGCGCGCAGACGATGACCGGGCTCAACCGGCCCGACGCGCAGACGCTGCTCGGGCGGTTTCTCTTCTCCGGCTGGGAGGCGCACGAGAAGCCGGTGTCGGTGCTGTCGGGCGGGGAGCGCAGGCGGCTCGCGCTCGCGGTGACGGTCGCGTCGGGGGCGAACTTCCTCGTGCTCGACGAGCCGACGAACCACCTCGACCTCGAGAGTCGCGAGGCGCTCGAGGCAGCGCTCGACGCCTTCCCCGGAACGGTGCTCCTCGTCTCGCACGACCGCGCGCTGCTCGACGCCGTCGCACAGCGGACGCTCGCGATCGAGGACGACGAGCTGCACGGCTACGACGGAGGCTGGGCCGAGATGCTGCGGCGGCGGGAGGAGCGTGCCGCGCGGGCGGCCGTGCCGCCGAAGGAGGAGAAGCCCGCGAGGCCGAAGCCGCCGAAGGCGGCGCCGAAGCGGCGCCCGAGCGAGCTCGAGCGGGTCGAGGCCGAGATCGCCGCCCGGGAGGCGGAGGTCGTGCAGCTCGAGGCCAAGCTGGCCGAGGACTGGTCCGACGTCGACGCGCTCGCGGCGCACAAACGCAGCCGGGACGCGCTGCAGGCACTGCTGGCGCGGTGGGAGACGCTCTTCGAGGCGGCAAGTCCGCGACCGGGCCGCGACTAGGTCGCAGTCGTCAGAGACGCTTTTCGAAGCAGCGGCTGATCGCCCGCGTCGCGTACACGCCGTAGCACGGGATCGGCTCGTAGCCTGCAGAGACGTAGAGACCCAGGGCTTCCTGCTGCGCCTCGCCCGTCTCGAGCACGATGCCGCGGTAGCCGAGCCGTGCCGCCTCGGCCTCGAGCTCCACGAGCAGCCGGCGGCCGAATCCGCGCCCGCGCACCTCGGGCCGGACGTACATTCGCTTCAACTCGGCGCGCGTCGCGTCGAAACGGCAGACGCCGCCACACGCGAGCGCGCGGTCATCGTCACGCACGACGAGGAAGACCCCGTCCGGCGGCTCGAACATCGCCGCCTCCCGCACAGGCCCGATGTCGCCTTCACCGTCGAGGCTGCGCAGCTCCATCTGCTGCGCATGGACGAGCGCCGCGACGTCGGGCGAGTCGAACCGAGCCGGCTCAGCTCCAAAATCGTTCAAAGGCGGAGTCGAGCGGGACGGCGGTCACCTCCTTCCAGAGCCCGTCCTCGCAGCGGATGACGAAGGCCTGGTCGACGTCGAGGTCGATGCCGTTGCGATGGCCGACGGCACGGTAGATCGCGATCGCCCAGTCGTCGTTCGCGAAAACCGTGTGCAGCGAGCTGCGGTAGGTGCCGCCGGTTTCGAGCCCCGTCCGGCGGAGGAACTCGACGACGGCACGCCGGCCCCGGTACTCGCCGCTCATGACCGTGTTGCCCGGGACGCGCCAGACGATGTCCCGCGAGAAGGCCGCCGAGATCGCCTTCGCGTCCCGCCCGAACGCCGCGAACACGCGCCGGGTCAGCGCGGCGTTCGGATGCTCCTCGCTCACACGTCCCCTCCGAGCGTCGCCACGACCGCCTCCGCGACCACCTTCAGCGGACGTTGGGACGCCTGGCTCGCGCGGCGGAGACGCTCGAACGCCTCCTGCTCCGAGAGCTGCTCCTTCTCCATCAGCAGCCCTTTCGCACGCTCGATCACCTTGCGCGCCGCGAGCGCCTCCCCGAGCGTCTCCGCCTCCTCGCGCAGCTCCTGGAGCTCGTCGTGCCGTGCCCGGGCGGCCGCGATCGCGGGCAGCAGGTCCTGCTCCCGGAACGGCTTCACGAGGTACCCGAACACCCCGGCCTCGACGGCGCGTGAGACGAGCTCCTCCTGGCCGTACGCGGTGAGCATCACGATCGGGATCGGCCGCTCGTCGAGCATCCGCCGCGCTGCCTCGATCCCGTCGAGCCGGGGCATCTTCACGTCCATGATCGCGAGGTCGGGCTGCTCGGAGCGGGCGAGGTCGACGGCCTCCTCACCGTCCCGCGCCTCGGCACACACCTCGAATCCCGCGCGCACGAGCATGTCGCGCAGGTCGAGCCGGATGATGGTCTCGTCTTCGGCCACGAGGATGCGCATCGCGGAGAGCCTACGGGACGTCCTGACGGACGGCGATCCGGAGTGGCCGCAGCTCGCCCGTCATCACGCCGTGCACGAGCGCGGGATCGGCCCTCATGATCGCCCGCGCCTCCGCTTCGTCGTCGACCTCGTACACCGCGATGCCGATCGTGTCGCCGACGGCGACGTGCGACGGCCCGGCGAGGACGAGCCTCCCCTCCCGGCACAGCCGTTGGAGATACTCGAAGTGCTCGCCGACGATGCGGGCCTCCTCCTCCGTCGGCTCGACGGGAAGCTCGGGCCGCACCGGACGCAGCAGGACGAGCCAGCTCATCGGCCAACCGCCTGACGGATGACGGGTCCGCCGGTGAGTTCAGACGGCCGCGCGGGCAGAGCCCGCACGGCCTGGAATCGCCGCCGCAGGCGCCTGCTCACGCCGGGAACACCACCTCTGCGCGGGTGCCGTTCTCCCGCCGCAGGTCGAAGCTCCCGTGGAGCTCGTCGCGGACGAGCGCATGGACGATCGACAGCCCGGTCCCGGCCGCGGCGCCGTCCGGGCCGGCACCGTCGTCCGAGATCGCGAGCACGACGTCGCCCCGGCCCGTGCGCCCGAGCTCGATCCTGACGCCGCCGGCACCGTGCTCGAGCGCGTTCTGCAGCAGCTCGCTGAACACGAGCGCGAGCGCCGTCGCGCGGCTGCCCGCGAGCGCCACCGGCTCGAGGCTGGCCTCCACCGCGCGGCCGGCTCCGAGCCCCTGCACGAGCATCGCCCGCAGCCGGTCGATCAGCTCGGCCAGCTCGACGTCCTCCTCGCGCTGCTCGGTGAGCACCTCGTGCACCGCGGCGATGGCGAGGATCCGGTTGACCGAGTGCTCGAGCGCCTCGCGCGGGTCGACCTCGTCCGCACGCGACTGGAGCCGCAGCAGCGAGGCGACCGTCTGGAGGTTGTTCTTGACACGATGGTGGATCTCCTGCGCGAGCACTCCGCGCATGACGGCACGCCCGTGCTCCAGCGCGACGGCCGCGTGGTGTGCGATCGCCTCGAGCAGCGCCCGATCGTCGTCGGAGAACGGCGAGTCGCGATCGGCGACGAGCTCGCCGATCTGGCGGCGCTTCCAGCGGAGCGGCGTGCGCACCGCGTGCGAGCCGGCGCGCCCCTCGGGCCACGCGATGCGCCCGTCCTCGAGCACGAGCGCGGCGCCCGTGGCCTGCACGGCGTCCATCGTCGTCTTCACGATCGCCTCGAGCGACTCCTCGAGGTAGAGCGACTCCGAGACCGCCTCGGAGATGCGCGCAAGCGCCTCGAGCTCGGCGACCCGGCGCTGCGCCTGCGCGTAGAGCTGCGCGTGCACGATCGACTGCGCCACCTGGTCCGCGATCGCCGTCAACAGCCCGATCTCGGCGTCGCCGTACACGCGCGGCTCGCGGGTGCGCACGTTGAGCGCACCGGCCAGCCGCTCGCCGTGGACGAGGATCGGCACGGCGAGAATCGACTCGTACTGCTCCTCGGGCAGGTTCGGGAAGAGCTTGAAGCGTGGGTCGAGGTGCGCCTGAGAGGGGATCATCACGGGCGAGCGCTCGGCGGCGGCGGTGCCGGTGATCCCCTCACCGGGTCGCATCCGCGGCCGGCGCGTCATCTCCTCGACGCTCGTCCCGTGGGTGGCGCGCAGCACGAGCTCGTCGCTTCGCTCGTCGTAGAGGTAGACGAAGCAGGCGTCCGCCTGAAGCGCGTCCGCGACCTTCGTCGCGACGAGGTCGAGCACCTCTTCGAGGTCGAGCGTCGAGTTGACGGCCGCAATCGTCTCCGTCAGCAACCGAAGGTGCCGCTCGGTGGCGTCCACGTCCGTATCGTATGGAGCGCCCGCCGATGGAACGCTGGCTTCTCTTCTTCCACCTGCTCGGAGCGTTCAGCTTCTTCGCCGGCGCAGCCGTCGCGGGAACGCTCCAGCTGGCCGCGATCCGCCGGGAACGGCCGAGCGAGATCCTCGCGCTGCTCCGGCTGACCCGTGCGGGAGTGGCGCTCGTCGGCCTCGGCGCGCTGCTGACGCTCGCGTTCGGGATCGCTCTCGCGGAGCACCTCGGGCTCGGGCTCTCGCCCGCCTGGATCCAGGCCTCGCTCGGCCTCTGGCTCGCGAGCATGGCGCTCGGCGGCCTCGGCGGGCGAACGGCCCGCCACGCGCGCTATCTCGCCGAGCGGCTCGCGGCCGAGGGGGACGAGCCGAGCGCGGAGCTGCGCTCGCTCGTCGCGCACCGGCCGTCGCTCTGGGCGAGCTACCTCAGCGGCGCCCTGCTCGTGGCGATCGTCGCGCTGATGGTCTGGCAGCCGTAGAAGGACTCCGGCCGGATTTAACAAACCTTTTACCCCGACCCTGCAGATCCCTTGCAGGGCACGAATAGCGTCAATCTCGTGAGCGCCCTCGCCATCGACCTGCGCCGCACCGCCGGCTACATCGTCGCCGACCGGCAGGGACGCCTCGTGGGGAAGGTCGAGTGCCCGATGTACGGCACGGCGCCCGACGTCCCCGACGCGCTCTCCGTCAAGTCGGGGCTCTTCTCGCGGCGACGCTGCATGGTGCCCGCGGACACGATCGACCAGATCGACGGCGCGAGCGGCGTCATCGGCCTCCGGGTCGACCGCGAGTCCATTCGAAGCTTCCTTTAGGGGACTACACCTCCGCCGAGAACGTGTCATGATCCGTTGGACTCGCCCCCTGCGGAGGCGAGTCCAACTGACGGCCGACCGCGAGTCGCTTCTTGGGCGGCTCGTGGTCGTTCTGAGGCCTTCCTAGAGCACGGCGAGGTACTTCCTCATCTCCCAGTCGGTGAGCTGGACGCGGTACTCGTCCCACTCCTTCCGCTTCAGCTCGATGTAGCGGTCGAAGATGTGCGGGCCGAGCGCCTTCCGGACGAGCTCCGAGCGGGAGAGCTCGTCGATCGCCTCACCCAGCGTCTCGGGCAGCGAGACGATCCCGCGCTCACGGCGCTGCTCCTGCGTGAGGTGGTAGAGGTTCGTCTCCATCGGGTCAGGCAGCTCGTACCCCTGCTCGATGCCCTCGAGGCCCGCGTGGAGCAGGCATGCGAAGGTCAGGTACGGGTTGCAGGCCGGGTCGGGGCAGCGGAGCTCCGCCCGCGTCGCCTGCTCCGAGCCCGGCTTGTAGAGCGGGATGCGGATGAGCGCCGAGCGGTTCCGCTGCGACCACGCGACGTACACGGGCGCCTCGAAGCCGGGCACGAGCCGCTTGTACGAGTTCACCCACTGCGCAAACACCGCCGAGATCTCGCGCGCATGGCGGAGCTGACCGGCGATGAACCCCTTGCCGACATCCGAGAGGTTCCACTTGTCGTCGCCGTCGAAGAAGGCGTTCCGGCCGCCGCTGAAAAGCGACTGGTGCGTGTGCATCCCCGAGCCGTTCTCGCCGAACAGCGGCTTCGGCATGAAGGTGGCGTGATAGCCGTGCTGCTTCGCGACCTCCTTGACGATGAGCCGGTACGTGAGCATGAAGTCGGCCATGTCGAGCGCGTTCGTGAAGCGGATGTCGATCTCGTGCTGGGAAGGGCCGACCTCGTGGTGGTGGTATTCGACCGGGATCCCCATCGACTCGAGGGCGCGGATCGTGTCGCGGCGGACGGTCGTGGCTGCGTCCAGCGTCGTCTGGGCGAAGTAGCCGCCCTCGTCCAGCGTCTCCGTCCCGTTCTCGTCCTTGAAGAGGAAGTACTCCGCCTCCGGGCCGACGTTGAACGTGTCGAACCCCATCGCCTCCATCCGGTCGAGCGCGAGGCGCAGGACGTGCCGCGGGTCGCCGTCGTAGGGCCGGCCGTCTGGCGTGACGACGTCGCAGATCATGCGGCCGGTCTGGCCGTCCGGCAGCACGCGGAACGTCGCCGGATCGGGGATCGCGACCATGTCCGACTCCTCGATTGCGTTGAAGCCGGTGATCGACGACCCGTCGAAGCCCATCCCGTCGTCGAGCGCGCCTTCGACCTCGCTCGTCGTGATCGAGAAGCTCTTGAGATGCCCTTCGAGATCCGTGAACCAGAGCAGCACGTCGTCGATGCCGCTGCCCCGGATCTGCTCGAGCACGCTCTTCCGCGCCGCCGGGTCGGACGTTGCCCGGTTCTTGCTCTCGACCTGCGCCATGGCTTGTTCCTCCTCCGAAAACGCGAAAAGCCCCGGTCGCCGTCTTCTCCGCGGCGCCCGAGGCTTCGTCGCCTCGACAGACCTGCCGAGTCTAACGGATGGGAGCTGCGCGGGACGGAGCTACGCTCGAACCGTGGCTGTCGAGACCTCCCTCGCCCGCCTCGCCGGAGCGGTCGCCCGCAGGCGCCGAGCGGTGATCGCGGCCTGGCTCGTCCTGCTTGCCGCCGGCGGCTGGTTCTCGCTCCACCAGACCGACCACCTCTCCGGCGGCGGCTGGGACGTTCCCGGCAGCCAGTCGATCCGCGTCTCGAACATGCTCGGCTCGTTCCCGGGCGTGACGCCGCCGACGTTCACGCTGCTCGTCACCGGCTCGACGCCGGCGGACGTCCGCGCGCGCCTCGCCGCGGTCGCGCCCACGCTTCGCGCCGAGCCTCGCCTCCTGCCGGGCACCGCCGTGCTGCTCGCCGGCGGCAAGGCGGCGCTGCTGCCCGTCGCGTACGCCGGCGCCACCTCGAACTCGATCGACATCGCGACGCGCCTCCGTCATGCACTCGTCCAGACGAGCCCCACGGTGCAGACCCGCGTCCTCGGCGAGCCCGCCGTGTGGTCCAACTTCCAGCAGGTGTCGAAGCAGCAGCTCAAGCGCAGCGAAGCCGTCGGCTTCCCGCTGATCCTGCTCATCCTCCTGGCGGCGTTCGGCACGGTCGTCGCCGCGGGCGCGCCCCTCGCGCTGGGATTCGCCGCCGTGTTCCTGAGCGGCGCGGTCATCTACTGGCTCTCGCGCGCGTTCGAGATCTCCGTCTACGTGACGAACATGGCCTCGATGATCGGGATCGGCGTCGCGGTCGACTATTCGCTGTTCATCGTCAGCCGCTTCCGGCGCGAGCTGCGCGAGGGCGCCGACGAGCGGCGGGCGCTCGCGCGCGCCCTCGCCAGCTCGGGAACGGCCGTCGTGTTCAGCGGCGCGACGGTGGCGGTCTCGCTCGCAGGTCTCTTCGCGATCCCCGTGAACGGCATTCACTCGCTCGCGATCGGCGCCATCGTCGTCGTCTCCATCTCCGTGCTCGCGTCGACGACCCTGCTGCCGGCGCTGCTCGCCGTGGCGGGCGCGCAAGTCGAGCGCTTCCGCATCCGCCTGCCGTGGCCGACGGGCGAGGAGGGAAGCGACGCCTTCTGGTTGCGCTGGGCCGAAGCCGTGATGCGGCGCCCGGTCGCCGCACTCGTCGCCGGCACGTCTCTGATGCTTCTGCTCGCCTCGCCGCTGCTCGGGATGACGACGTTCAACCGCGGGCTCGAGGAGCTGCCCGCGAACGCGGAAGTTCGGGTCGCCACCGAGCAGGCGGCCGCGCTCGCCGGGCCCGGGTTCAGCTCGCCGGTCCATGTCGTCACGTCGAGGCAGCCGGCCACGCTCGTGCGCCGGCTCGCTGCGGTGCCGGGCGTCGTCTCCGTCTCGCCGCCGGTACGCAGCACCGACGGCGTCCACTGGCTCGTCGACGCGCGCATCGACGCCCAGGCCGAGTCCACCCCCGCGCGGCAGATCGTGAGCCGGATCCGTGCCGTCGCCGGCCCGGACGTCATCCTCGGCGGCTCCACCGTCTTCGACCAGGACGTCGAGCACGCGATCTTCGGCGGCCTCTGGAAGATGCTGCTCTTCATCCTCGCGGCCTCGTACCTCGTGCTGCTCGTGCTGCTACGCAGCGCGGTGCTGCCGCTCAAGGCCGTCGCGATGAACCTGCTCAGCGTCGGCGCGGCATACGGCGTGCTCGTCGCCGTCTTCCAGTGGGGCTGGCTGGACTGGACCGGCTATCGGTCGCCCGGCTACGTCGACACGATCGTGCCGGCGCTCGTGCTCGCCGTGACGTTCGGACTCTCGATGGACTACGAGGTCTTCCTGCTCACGCGCATCCGCGAGCGGTGGCTCGAGCACGGCCACAACGAGCGCGCGGTCGCCGAGGGCCTCGTCCGGTCGGCGCGGGCGATCACGAGCGCAGCCGCGGTGATGGTCGCCGTGTTCGCGTCGTTCTCGGCGGCCGGCTCGCCCGCGCTGAAGGAGCTCGGCGTCGGCCTCGGCGTCGCCATCCTGCTCGACGCGACGCTCGTCCGCCTCGTGATCGTCCCGGCCGCGATGCGCCTGCTCGGCAGCTGGAACTGGTGGCTGCCCGCACGCCTCGCGCGCGTGCTCCCGGCCGCACCGACGCCTGCGCACTAACCTTCGTCGGATGCGGATCCTCGTCAGCGGTGGCGCCGGGTTCATCGGGTCGCACTTCGTCAAGCGCCTGAAGCGCTCGGGCGACGACGTCGTCGTCCTCGACAAGCTCACCTACTCGGGCAACCCGGCCAACCTGCCCGGCGACGTCGAGCTGATCGAGGGCGACATCGCGAAGCCCGAGGACGTCGCACACGCGGCGGCCGGCTGCGCGGCCGTCGTCAACTTCGCCGCCGAGACGCACGTCGACCGCTCGATCCTCGCCGCGGAGGACTTCGGGCGCACGGAGTTCCGGGGCACACAGGTGCTGCTCGAGCACGTCCGCGCGACCGGGGTCCGGCTCGTCCAGGTCTCGACCGACGAGGTCTACGGCGACCTCGAAGCGGGCGGCTCGGCGCGGGAGACGGATCCGCTCCGCCCGTCGAGCCCCTACAGCGCGGCCAAGGCCGCGGGCGACCTGCTCGTGCCCGCCTACGCGCGCACGTTCGGCGTCGACGCGTCGGTCACGCGCGGCTCGAACACGTACGGCCCCAACCAGTACCCCGAGAAGCTCATCCCCCTGTTCGTCACGAACGCCCTCGACGGCGAGCCGCTGCCGCTCTACGGCGACGGGCGCCAGGTACGCGACTGGCTCCACGTCGAGGATCACTGCGCGGGCATCGAGCTCGCCCTGCGCGAGGGGGCCGCCGGCGAGATCTACAACATCGGCGGCGGCGACGAGCACGAGAACATCGAGGTCGCGCAGCGGCTGCTCGAGCTGACGGGAGCCGACCGCTCGCTCCTGCGCAGCGTCCCCGACAGGCCCGGCCACGACCGCCGCTACTCGCTCGACACGACGAAGATGCGCCGTCTCGGCTGGGCGCCCGCGACGCGTTTCGCGGACGGGCTCCGCGAGACGGTCGACTGGTACCGGGACAACCGCGCCTGGTGGGAGCCGATCAAGTCCGGCGAGTACCGCGCCTACTACGAGCGGCAGTACGCCGAGCGCCTCGCGCAGGCCACGCCTGTCTAGGAGCCGCGCGAAGTGCTGCGCACTTCGCGCGGGGAGGAGATGTTGTGCTCCGCAGAGCGCGCGGCGGCGAAGCCGCCGTGCTCTTGTCTGCCGTGAGCGATTGGTCCCGGTAGCGCGCGCGGTGGCGGCTGCGCCGTCCCCGCGCGCGAGCATCCGGCGGCCTGGAGAAGGTTGAAACCATCGCTCGGCGAGCGGGGGAACCCGGCTCCGGGCCGCGAAGTAGCGACGGGAGATGACCCCCCGCCTGCTCGCGCTCGCAGCCGTATCCGCGCTCCTCGCGACGGCCGCCGCGGCCGCGCACGCGCGCGAGCGCGCCCCGAGCGCGCCCGTCTGCGCGGTCTCCTGCTTCGCCGCCCCGGCCGGCTCCGGCGCGCTCCTCATGTTCAGCGGCCACGGCTGGGGCCACGGCGTCGGCATGAGCCAGTACGGCGCCTTCGGGTACGCCCAGCACGGCTGGACGTACGAGCAGATCCTCGCGCACTACTACCCCGGCACGACGCCGGGCACGCTGCCGGGAGCGACGATCCGGGTGCTGCTCGCCGACCGGAGGAAGACGCTGACGCTCTCCTCCTCCGTCCCGTGGACGGTCAGGGACGGTAACGGCGCGAGGCACACGCTCGCCGCCGGAGCGGTGACGCTCGACGCCGGGCTGTCCCTCGCCGTCGACGGCCAGACGGCACCACAGCCGTTGGCGCCCCCGCTCACGTTCAGCCCGGGGCCGGGCGGGCCGCTGACGCTGGCCCGCCCGTACCGCGGCAAGATCCAGGTCGACCTCGTCGGCGGCACGCTCCGCGCGGTCGACATCGTCGGGCTCGAGCAGTACCTGTACGGGGTCGTCCCGGCCGAGATGTCATCGACCTGGGCGCCGGAGGCGCTGAAGGCTCAGGCCGTCGCCGCACGCTCGTACGCGCTCGCAACCCGCCTCGTCGGGGCGCCGTACGACGAGTACGCCGACGCCCGCAGCCAGCTCTATCTCGGCCTCTCGGCCGAGTCGCCCGCCACGACCGCCGCCGTCGACGCGACGCGGCACCAGGTGCTCCTGTTCGCCGGCAAGGTCGCGACGACGTACTTCTTCTCGAGCTCGGGCGGTGAGACCGCCTCGATCGCAGACGCCTGGGGCGTCCCGCCGCTCCCGTACCTCGTCTCGGTGCCCGACCCGTACGACGTCATCTCGCCCTTCCACGACTGGGGCCCGGTGCCGGTGACGGCACAGACGATCGCCAACCGGCTGAAGGTGCCCGGGACGATCATGGCGGCCTCGACGACGCTGAACGGCTCCGGCCGCGTCGGCCTGCTCGACCTTCTCACCGAGACCGCCGTCTCGACCATCCCTGTCGACACCGCGGTACCGGCGGCGAAGGTGCAAGCCGCGCTCGGGCTCCGCTCGACCTGGTTCGACGTCGGCATCCTCTCGCTCGCCGCTCCGGTCCCGAGCCCGCCGATCGCATACGGCTCCTCGATCGCCCTCACGGGGCTCGTGCAGGGCGTCGACGGCGTCATGCTCGAGCAGCGCACGCCCGCAGGTCCCTGGCAGTCGATCGGGCCGGTCGTCCCCGCCGCGGACGGAACCGTGCAGCTGACCGAGCAGCCGACCGCCACCACCGACTACCGGCTGGCGACGGCCGCCGCGGCCGCCGCGTACGTGCGCGTCAAGGTGACGCCGGTCGTCACGCTCGCGACGACGGCCACGGTCGGTACCGTGGCGGGTACCGAGCTGCCGATCCTGGCTGGAGCGCCCGTGCAGGTACAGCAGCAAGGCCTCGAGCTGACATGGACGACGATCGCAACGGGAACGGTGGCCCCGGACGGGAGCTTCTCCGTTCCCGTGCAGCTCGCCCCGGGCGGCACGTACCAGGTCGTCGTCGGACCCGTTCAGGGCTACTCACCGGGTGCGACTGCACCGTTCACGGCCACCGGCTGATGCGCCGTCTCCTGCCGCTGCTCGCTGTCGCGGCGCTGATCGCCGCGGCACCGGCCGCTGCCTTCGTGCCCAGCAACCCGCTCGCCTCGAAGCAGTGGTACCTCGACGCGGATCACGCCTTCGACGCGTGGCCGACGCCGCCGACGAACCTCGCACCCGTGAAGGTCGCGGTCATCGACTCCGGAATCGACGCGACGCTGCCGGACTTCGCGGGCCGGATCGTCGACGCGCGGAGCTTCGTCGGCGGCAGCCCGTACGTCGACACGGAAGGCCACGGCACCTTCGTGGCCGGCGAGATCGCGGCGAACCTCGACACGCAGGGGATCGTGGGCATGGCCTACACCGCGCAGCTGCTGATCGCGAAGGTCGTGACTCCGGACGGCACGATCCCGCTCGAGGCGGAGGCGAACGCGATCCGCTGGGCGGTCGACAACGGCGCGCGCGTGATCAATCTCAGCCTGGGCGGCGTCCGAGACCCGGTGCGTCGAGATCGCGACACGTATTCGCCAGTCGAGGCGAGCGCAGTCGCCTACGCGTACGCGAAAGGGGCCGTCGTCGTCGCGGCGGTCGGCAACGCCGACGAGGCGTACGCCCAGCCGTGGCCGTACGCGAGCTATCCGGCCGCGCTCCCCCACGTGATCGGCGTGAGCGCGCTCACCCGGAGCGGCAACGTGGCTGACTTCTCCGACCGGGACGCGATCTACAACGACATCGCCGCGCCTGGGGTCGATATCTTCTCGACCCTCCCGACGGCGATGACCGCGCTCCGCCCGACGTGCACCTACCAGGGCTACTCGGAATGCGGCCCGGACGACTACGCGAACGCGGAGGGCACGTCGTTCTCGACGCCGCAGGTGTCAGCGGCGGCCGCGATGCTCTTCGCGGTCGACCCCGCGCTGACGAACAGCCAGGTCGGCGACATCCTCGAGCACACCGCCGACGACGTCAACGCGGCCACCGGCTGCGGGAAGTGCGCGGTGGGGCGCGACCCGTACACGGGCTGGGGGCGGCTCGACGTCGCGAAGGCGATCGCGGCGGTCACGGACGGGCCGTTGCCGCCGCCGGACGCGTTCGAGACGAACGACGACGCGGGCACTCAGGCATGGACGATCTGGGGCAAGCAGAGGACCGTCGATGCGACGCTCGACTACTACGACGACCCGGTCGACGTCTATCGCGTCGCGCTCACCGGCCACGAGAAGCTGACCGCCAGGCTCACGGGCGACTGGCAGGGCGCCAGGGTCAAGCTCGTCCTCTGGCGGCCGAGCACCGCGAGCGTGGTGAACCAACAGCAGTCCTCGACCCTGCGCGCGGCGCAGTCGGCCGCGTCGAGCGGGACGCAACGCCTCACGTTCACCGCCCCGGGCCGCGGCTGGTACTACGTCGAGGCGATCGTGACGGCGCCGGGCTACGGCCCCTATGCGCTCACGCTGACGAAGACCGGATAGGTACTACTACTGGTTGTCGAGCAGCTCGTCGTCCGCGACCGGCCGCACGGCGCGCGCGGGGTTTCCGACGACGAGCATCCGCGCCTCGACGTCCTTCGTCACGACGGCACCTGCGCCGACGAACGCGTCCTCGCCGATCTCGATCCCCGGACAGAGAATCGCGCCGCCGCCGACGCGCGCGCCGCGGCGGATCGTCGGGCCCTCGATCAGGTCGTGGCGGCGCTCGGTGCGGCCCATGAAGTTGTCGTTCGTCGTGACGACGCAGGGCGCGATGAACACGTCGTCCTCGAGAGTCGAATAGGCCGTGATGTAGGCGTCCGCCTGGATCTTCGTGCGCGCGCCGACCGTGGTGTCGTTCTCGATCAGCGAGCCGCGCCCGAGCACGACGTCGTCGCCGACCTGCACGCGCTCGCGCACGCACGACTGGTCTCCGAGGATCACCCGTGCGCCGATCGTCGCTCCGGCGAAGACGACGGCGCCGGTGGAGACGATCGTGCCGTCGCCGATCACCGTCGGCGGCAGCGGCTCCCGCTTCGCCGTCGAGCGCGGCGACAGCGACGGCTGCTTGCCGACGACCGCGCCCTCGAGGATCTTGACGCCGTCGCCGAGCACCGTGCCCGGGTGCACGACGGCGGTGGGGTGGATCTCAGCGCTCACGCAGCGACTCCGTCAGGCGGTCGAGCGCCCGGACGACGCGCGCGCCGTCCTCCGCCACCTTGGCGCGGTCGCCCTCGCCCGCGACGAGGCGCAGGAACTCCTGGCATTCGAGCTTGAGCGGCTCGTCGGTCGCGATCTTGGGAATCCAGATGTCGCCCGAGCGCGTCTGCCACTCGCCGTAGCTGTCGGTGCGCTTCCACGGCGCCTTCTCGTAGACCGTCACCTTGCGGTCGAGCTCCATGTCGTCGAAGACGACCATCTTCTCGCGGCCGACGATCGTCATCTTTCGCATCTTGTGCGGGTCGAGCCACGACAGGTGCATGTGCGCGATCTTCCCGCTCGGGAAGCGGAGGTAGCAGAAGACGACGTCCTCGACGCCCGGGGTGAGGAAGTCGCGCCCGTGCGCGACGCATTCGTCCGGCTCCTCGTCGAGCAGGTAGAGGATCACCGAGAGGTCGTGCACGCCGAGCGACCAAAGTGCGTTCTCGTTCACGCGGACGATGCCGAGGTTCTGCCGGTTGCCGTACACGCAGAGCACCTCTCCGAGCTCGCCGGAGTCGATCAGCTCCTTCAGCTTGCGGACAGCGGGGTGATAGAGCAGCAGATGGCCCGGCATGAGGACGAGCTCCCGCTCGGCGGCAGTCGTGACGAGCTCGTCGATCTCGTCGCCGCGCATCGCGGGCGGCTTCTCGACGAGCACGTGCCGGCCCGCGGCGAGGGCGCTGCGGGCCAGGGCGTAATGCGTGGGAACCGGTGTCGCGATCACGACCGCTTCGACCCCGTCGTCGGCCAGAAGCTCCTCGAAGTCGCCGTACATGCGGGCCTGGGGATAGCGCCTGGCATAGCGCTCGCGGTGCTCGGCGTCGAGGTCGCAGAGCGCCGAGAGCACGCCGAGCTCGTCGAAGTTCCGTGCGAGATTCGGCCCCCACCAGCCGAGGCCCACGACCCCGATCACAGCTTGAACACCTTCGCCGAGTGGTGGTCGCCCTTGCCCCCGGTCGCGTTGCGGAGGTCGACGACGAGGCTCGCGTCGTCGACGACACGGTCGTAGTCGATCGAATGGTGGTCGGTCACGATCACGACCACGTCGTAGGCGGCCGGGTCGAGCGCGACCGACTCCATCTCCAGGCCGTGCTCGGCGAACCGGGGCACATGCGGGTCGTGGTAGGAGACCGCCGCACCGGCGTTCCGGAGCAGCGAGATGAGCTTCAGCGCCGGTGACTCGCGCATGTCTCCGATGTCGGGCTTGTACGCGACACCGAGAATGAGCACCTTCGAGCCCTTGACCGACTTCTGCTTCGCGTGGTTCAGCGCCTGCGAGACGAGCGAGCGGCAGAAGTACGGCATCTCCTCGTTGACCTTGCCTGCGAGCTCGATGAACTCCGTGTAGAAGCCGAACTCGCGCGCCTTCCACGTCAGGTAGAAGGGATCGATCGGGATGCAGTGCCCGCCGAGGCCGGGGCCCGGGCTGAAGCGCATGAAGCCGAACGGTTTCGTCGCCGCCGCGTCGATCACCTCCCAGACGTCGATCGACATCCGGTCGCAGAGAATCGCGAGCTCGTTCACGAGCGCGATGTTGACCGAGCGGAAGATGTTCTCGAGCAGCTTCGTCAGCTCGGCCGCCTCGGGCGTCGAGACGCGGTGGATCGTCTCGATCGCGCTGCCGTAGACCTCGGCCGCGCGCTCGGTGCAGGCTGGGGTCACGCCGCCGACGACCTTCGGGACGTTCCTCGTCGTCCAGTCGACGCGGCCGGGGTCGACGCGCTCGGGCGAGAAGGCGAGGTGGAAGTCCTCGCCGACCTTCAAGCCGGTCTCCTCGAGGACGGGCAGCACCTGCTCACGTGTCGTGCCGGGGTAGGTGGTCGACTCGAGCACGACGAGGTGGCCCGGCCGCAGGCGCGGCGCGATCCGGCGGACCGCGCCGAGCACGATCGAGAGGTCCGGCTCCCGCTGCGGCGACAGCGGGGTCGGGAGCGCGATCAGGATCGCGTCGGCGTCGCGGAGGACGTCGTAGTCGGTCGTCGCGGAGAGTCCGGCGGCGACGAGCGCGGCCAGGGCCTCGCTCGGGACGTCCTCGATGTAGCTCTCGCCGCGGTTGAGCATGTCGACGCGCGACTGCTGGACGTCGACGAGCACGACGCGCTTGCCTGCCTCTGCGAAGACCTGGGCGAGCGGGACGCCGACGTAGCCGGCGCCGACGATGGCGATCTCGGGTTTCACGCCGGGGCAAGGCTAGCGCGGAGCGCGGCCGCGACCTTCGGCGAGGCGTTCCCGTCCCCGTACAGCGGTGGCCGCCGCTCCGGCATGTGGGCCAGGGCGACGGCGGCGGCGAGCCGCTCCGGGTCGTCGTCGACGAGGACGTTCGCCCCGATCTCGACCGTGTCCTTCCACTCGGTCGAGGGCCGCGCCGTGACGCACGGGACGCCGAACCAGTACGCCTCCTTCTGGAGCCCGCCCGAGTCGGTGACGATCGCGCGCGCCTGCGAGGCGAGGGCGGCCATGTCGAGGTAGCCGAGTGGCTCGGAGGTGCGCACGCGCTCGCCCAGGGTGAGCCCGTGCGCGCCCGCGACCGCCCGCGTCCGGGGATGGAGCGGAAAGACGACCGGCTCCTCGATCCGGGAGAGCCCGTCGAAGAGCCGGCTCAGGCGTTCCGGCCGCACATTCGCCTCGCGGTGGATCGTCGCGAGGACGTACCTCCCCGGCTCCAGGCCGAAGCGGCGCAGCGCCCCCGAGCGCTCGCGCGCGATCGGTCCGAGCCGGAAGGCAGCGTCGGCCATCACGTCGCCGACGACCTCGATCCGTCCCGCAACGCCCTCGGCGAGCAGCGTCACGCGGGAACGCTCGTCAGGACAGAGCAGAAGCGCAGCGGCCCGGTCGACCTCGATCCTGTTTCGCTCCTCCGGCATCGAGAGGTCGCCGCTGCGGAGCCCCGCCTCGACGTGCGCGACCGGCACGCCGGCGATCCCGGCGGCCTCCGCCCCGGCGAGCGTCGAGTTCGTGTCGCCGTAGACGAGCGCCCAGTCGGGGCGTTCGCGCTCGAGCGCGGCGGCGATCCCGGGCCGCATCGCCTCCGGCTCGGCCGTGTGCAGGTCGAGCCGGTAGGCCGGCTCCGCAAGCTTCAGCTCCTCGAAGAAGACCTCGGACAGCTCCCGGTCCCAGTGCTGTCCGGTGTGCAGCACGACCTCCTCGACGCCGGCCTCGCGGAGCGCCACCGAGACCGGTCCCGACTTGATGAACTGCGGTCGGTTGCCGACGACGGAGAGCACCCTCACGGCGGATCAGCCTATGCGCAACCGGGCTACAATGGCCGCCGCTCGGGGCCGTTAGCTCAGCTGGTAGAGCAGGGGACTCTTAATCCCAAGGTCGCAGGTTCGATCCCTGCACGGCCCATCCGAACTCGCCCGCGCCGCCGGGACGGGCGCTCCGGCCCGTTGACACCATCCGGGGTACGCACGTTTACGGATGGCAATGGGTGCGAAACCCCGGATGAGGGGTACCCCGGGTGCTCCCAAGGTGAGTGCACCGTGAGCACCGTCTACGCCACGCAGGGGACGGACGCGCCCAGACGGGTGTTCGAGGCACCCGACAGGGAGGCCTTCGAGGCGGCGCTCGCCGCCGGCCGCGCCAAGCTCCAGAGCCTCTACCGGATGGCGCCGATCGGGATCGGCCGCAACGTCAACCGGGTGATCCAGGAGGTGAACCCCGCCTTCTGCCAGATGGTCGGCTACTCCGCGGACGAGCTCGTCGGCATGCCGACGACGGCGCTCTATCTCTCCGAGGCGGACTACGAGGCGGTCGGGAAGGCGATCTACGCGACGTCGGACCGGGGCGGCACCGGCACCGCCGCTTGCCAGTTCCGGCGCAAGGACGGCGCAGCCATCGACGTGCTCGTCACGGTCACCGCGATCGACCCGCAGAACCTCGCCGCAGGATCGGTCTGGGCGGTGATGGACGTCACCGACCTGAAACGGGCTCAGGAGGCGCAGCGGGAGAGCGACGAGCGCTTCCGGCGGCTGGCCGAGAACGCCCCGGACGTGATCTTCCGCTACCGGCTCAGGCCCGAGCCGGCGGTGGAGTACGTCAACGCCGTCGTGACGGAGATCTCCGGCGGATACACGCCCGACGACCTCTACGCCGACGCGGCCCTGTTCTGGCGCCTCGTCCATCCCGACGACACCGCCAAGCTCGTGGAGGCGCTGCAGTCGGGCCGGCCGTCGTCGGTCGTCGCACGGTGGCGGCGCAAGGACGGGAGTTGGATCTGGAGCGAGGTGCGGTCCGTGCCCGTCTTCGACGACGACGGCGAGCTGCTTGCCTACGAAGGGATCCTCCGCGACGTGACCGAGCACGCGGAGGCGATCGAGGAGCGGAAGCGGAACTTCGAGCTGCTGCGCCGCGCCGGCGAGGAGCGCGGCCGGCTCCTGAACCGGCTCGTGCATGCCCAGGAGGAGGAGCGGCGGCTGATCGCGCAGGACCTCCACGACGACTCGATCCAGGTCCTGACCGCGCTCGCGATGCGCCTCGAGCTGCTGACCGACACGCTGGAGGATCCCTCCACCGTCTCCGAGGTGACGGAGGCCGCCTGCACCACCCGGTCCGTGATCAGCGGACTGCGGGGCCTGCTCTTCGAGCTCGACCCGCCCGTCCTCCGCCGCGAGGGTCTCGCCGCCGCGCTCGCCGAGCAGCTCGATCTGATCCGCCGGCAGACAGGCGCCGAGGTCAGGCTCGAGAGCAGGATGACCACCGAGCCCCCCTTCGAGACGACCGCGATCGCCTACCGGATCGCCCAGGAGGCACTCGTCAACGCCCGCAAGCACGCCGGGGCGACACTGCTCACGGTGCACGTCGACGGGGACGAGGAGGGCCTGAGGGTCTGCGTCGCCGACGACGGATGCGGCTTCGAGATGAAGCCGGAACAGCTCGGCCACCTGGGGCTCGTGTCGATGCGCGAGCGGGCCGAGACGGCCGCGGGCTGGTGGCAGGTCGACTCCGCCCCCGGCTCCGGGACGATGGTCGAGTTCTTCCTGCCGCTGCGGCCCGCCGGGGCCGCGCGCGAGTGCGACGCAGCGTGACCGCCACCTCCGTCATCGTCGTCGAGGACCAGCCGGATCTCGTCCGGGCGCTCGGCGAGCTGATCTCGTCCCGTCCCTCGCTGCGGCTCATCGGCAGCGCGGACAACGTCGAGCGCGGGCTCGAGCTCGCCTCGGAGCACCGGCCCGACGTCGCCCTCGTCGACGTGAAGATGCCCGACGGCGGCGGGCCGCGCTTCACCCACGAGGTCCGGGCCTGCTCGCCGGACACGCGGGTCGTCGCCCTGTCGGCCTACGAGGATCGCTCGACCGTGTTCGAGATGCTGCGAGCGGGCGCGGTCGCCTACCTCGTCAAGGGCACCGCGGCCGGGTCGGAGATCCTGACCACGGTCGAGCGGGCCGCGCGCGGAGAGTCGACGCTGTCCTGCTCGGTCACCTCCGACATCGTCCACGAGCTGGCGCAGCATCTCCAGCAGCGCCGGGCCGCGGAGCGCGCGCAGCATGCGCTGGTCGCACGCCTCCGCGGGACGATCGACTCGGGCGGCGTCAAGGCCGTCTACCAACCGATCGTCGAGCTCGAAAGCCACCGCCCGGTCGGCTACGAGGCACTGGCGCGGATCATCGCCTCGCCGATCCAGGGTCCCGACGCGTGGCTCGCCGAGGCG
>Ga0187777_10000112_pt1 | contig 59367 bp, 50 predicted proteins | sample 1015_Q2_SP5_10_M_FD_132416 | JGI IMG/M metagenome (GOLD analysis project Ga0187777, IMG submission 132416) | Tropical peat soil microbial communities from peatlands in Department of Meta, Colombia - 1015_Q2_SP5_10_MG | ecosystem: Environmental > Terrestrial > Soil > Wetlands > Peat | place... | reverse complement strand
CGAGGGCGCTTTCCAGGAGGCCGCGGGCGGCTTTCTTTTCCTGTCCCGCCCTTCACACCCACGCGCTCGCTCGCCCCCCCAGAAATGCCTCCACTCGTCACCAACCTCGACCACATCATTCTCGGGATTAGGGACCTGGGGGCGGGGACGACCGAATTTGCCGAAAGGACGGGGGTGAACCCGGTGGGCGGAGGCGCGCACCCCGGCCGCGGCACGGCGAACGCATTGGTAGGGCTCGACCAAGGCCACTACCTCGAGATCATCGCCCCGACAGCGACCCAGATCGACCCGATGTTCGTGGGGATCGCCTCTCTCGATCGCCTGACGCCATTCGGCTGGGCACTGCGCACGGACGATCTGGCGGCGACCGTCAAGCGCCTTCGGGCTCGAGACTTCGACGTCAACGACCCACGTGCGGGCTCTCGGCGACGGGAGGACGGGACCCTTCTCGAATGGCACACGGCCGAGCTCGCCGAATCGGAGCTCGCGTTCGCTCCGTTCTTCATTCAGTGGAACGCGTCGACGCTGCACCCGAGTAGCACCTCGCCCACGGGGTGCCGGCTGGCGGGGCTCCGATTCATCGAGCCGCGGGCGGCGCGGATGGTCGTTCTCCTGGAGACCATCGGCTATCGGGTGCGGGTCGAGCGCGGCGCGACGGCGGCCATGATGGTCACGCTCGAGTGTCCCCGCGGTCCGGTGACCTTCACCACATGAGTCGTTAGGCAGATGCGCGTCGAGATCCTCACCATCGGTGACGAGCTGCTGCTCGGGTTTACCATCGACAGCAACGCCGCCTATCTCGCCCGGGCCCTGGGCGAGGTCGGCATCGAGGTCGTGCGCCACGACACGGTGGGAGACGAAGGTCCAGCGATCGCCGAGGCGGTGCGGGGAGCGCTCGACCGCACGGGGGGCGTCGTGACCACCGGCGGATTGGGGCCGACGAGCGACGACCTCACGCGACCCTCGATCGCGGCGCTTTTCGGCCGGACGCTGCGGCGCGACGATGTCATCGTGGCCGAGCTCGAGCGCCGCTTTCGCGCCCTCGGCTACGGCACGATGCCGCGCTCGAACCTCGTTCAGGCGATGGTGCCGGAGGGGGCGCGGGTTCTGGAGAATCGGCACGGGTCGGCGCCCGGGCTCTGGCTCGAGGACGAGCGCGGTCGCTGGGTTGCCATGCTCCCGGGCGTGCCGCGCGAGATGCGGGGGATGACTCGCGACGTCCTCCTCCCGCTGCTGCGCGAGCGATCGGCGTCGGGGCCGCCGGTGGTGGTTCTCTCGCGCACCCTACGCACCACCGGCATCGGCGAGTCCGCGTTGGCGGAGAAGCTCGGCGACGACGGGCTGGCGGCGAACGGCCTGCGGGTGGCGTACCTGCCAGGATGGGAGGGCGTTGATCTGCGCCTCACCGTGCGAGGAGCGCATCGCGATGATGCCGATGCCGCCCTCGCCGGCGGGATAGAGCGGCTTCGCCTTCGCGCCGGAAGGTACGTCTATGGGGAGGAGGGGGACGATCTCGCCGCGGTCGTCCTCGACCTGTGTCGTCGCTCCGGCATGCACGTGGCGACGGCGGAGAGCTGTACGGGTGGCCTCCTCGGCGGGCGACTCACCTCGATCGAGGGCTCGAGCGACGTCTACCTCGGCGGCGTGGTGGCATACGCCAACGCGGTCAAGGTGTCGCTCCTCGGCGTCAGCGAAGCGACGCTGACGAGCAAGGGCGCGGTGAGCGAGGAGGTCGCGAGCGAGATGGCCTCCGGCGCACGCACGCGCCTCGACGCGTTGATAGGGATCGGGATCACCGGGATCGCCGGCCCCGGGGGCGGGACTCCCGAAAAACCGGTGGGGACAGTCTGGATCGCCGTCGATATCGAAGGCAGGGTGCAAACTCACGGCCGAATCTACGTCGGCGACCGCGACGAGATTCGGCGCCGTGCGACGCAGTCGGCTCTCGACATGGTGCGGCGTGCACTGAGCCGGGATGATGCGCTGTCGACACGGTGATGCGCCTGTTGCACTCAGTCCCCCCGAGGGGGACATTGCATGTCCGGGCGGAGCTGTGACGCTCCGCCCTCAGACTCTGCGAAGGAGTACGGTGTGAGCGATGATGTTCTGATGGGTCCGGAGGGTGACGAGGAGGAGCCAACGGGAGAGGGCGAAGGCGCACCCGAGGGCGATCGCGTCGCGGCTGATACAGGAGCCGTGACGGACGCCCAGCGCGAGCTCGAGGCTCAGCGCGACCGGTACCTGCGATTAGCGGCGGAGTTCGACAACTACCGCAAGCGCAGCGTCCGCGAGCGCACCGAGGCGGGCGCGCGGGCGCAGGGAGAGCTGGTGAAATTGCTGATCGATTCGCTCGACGACCTCGCGCGCGTCCTGGAGCAGGATCCGAAGCGAGTCGACGCGCAAACGATTCACCAGGGGGTGGAGGTCGTCGACAAGAAGCTCATGAAGGCGTTGGGGGCGGCGGGGCTGGAAGTGGTGAGCCCGGAAGATCAGCCCTTCAACCCCGAGCTCCACGAAGCGGTGGCAACCGAGCCCGCGCTCTCGCCTGAAGATGACCACATGGTGGCGCGGGTCTTCCAGCCGGGGTACGTCTTCAAGGGGCAGCTGCTTCGTCCGGCACGCGTCGTGGTGAAGCAGTGGAGCCATTGATCCGACATGGCCCAGAGTAAGGATTTCTACGGCGTCCTCGGAGTCTCCGCGTCGGCCACTCAGGACGAGATCAAGAAGCAATATCGACGGCTCGCCAAGAAGTACCACCCCGACGCCAATCAGAACGACCCGAAGGCGGCCGAGCGCTTCAAGGAGATCTCCGAGGCCTACAACGTGCTCGGTGACGCCGAGAAGCGGAAACAATACGATGAGATGCGCCGACTCGGTGCGTTCACCGGGTTCGGCGGAGCGGGACCGGGGCGCGGTCCACGTCCGGGCGCGGGTCCGCGACCCCCGGGCGCCGATGCCGGCGATGCCGGCAGCTTCCGATTCGAAGACTTCGACATCGGTGGCCTGGGAGGGCTGGGCGACCTCTTCTCCTCGATGTTCGGTGGGGGACGCCAGGGCGGCCGCGCGCGCGGCCCGGAGCGCGGCCAGTCGATGGAGACGACCATCGAGGTGCCGTTCCGGGTAGCGGCGTTAGGCGGCAAGGTCCCGGTGCAGCTCGAGGTGACCGAGGAGTGCCCCACCTGCCACGGGAATGGCGCGGCGCCGGGGGCCACGCTCAAGACCTGCCCCGAGTGCAGTGGCCGGGGCGTCATCTCGTTCGGCCAGGGGGGATTCGCCGTCAACCGGCCGTGCCCGATGTGCCTCGGTCGCGGGCAGATCCCGACGGAGCGGTGCCCCACCTGCAACGGACAGGGAGAGCTGCGGGTCACGCGAACGCTCAACATCACCGTGCCACCGGGCACGGACACCGGGACGCGAGTGCGACTGGCGGGGCAGGGAGGACGCGGAGCAAGCGGGGGGCCCTCCGGCGACCTGATCATCAACTTCGTCGTCCAGCCCGATCGGTTCTACACGCGCGAGGGGCTCGACATCATTGCCCCCGTTCCGCTCAACATCGCCCAGGCGACGTTGGGCACGCGGGTCAAGGTGCGCACCATCGAGGGCAAGAAGGTGGCGATCAAGATCCCCCCCGGCACCGCGTCGGGCAAGCGCTTTCGCCTTCCCTCGCACGGCATCGCCAAGGACGGCCACAAGGGCGACATGATCGTCGAGGTCTCGATCATCGTGCCTGACAAGCTCACGCCGGAGCAGGAGAAGATCATGCGCGACTTTGCGGCCTCCGGAGGGATGAAGTACTGAGGAGTGACCGCGGCTCGCTCGCCGACGTGACGGCGGTCGGATCGCGCGAGTCGAACCCTTTTCGTCGAGCGACGGTCAGCGCCGCCGGGTGCGGCTCTTCTTGGTGGCGGAGCGCCTCGCAGCGAGGCGGGTTGTCTTTCTCGCGGCGCCATTCCTGGGCGTGCCGGGCCCTCCCTTGTCCTGTCGCCGACTCCGAGGAGGGCGTGCCGGCGGCCGCGGGTGGCGCGGCTCGTACACGCCAATCGTACCGCCGCCGGGCAACGTCAACCGCGTGAGAACGCCCCACCCCTGATCGGCGGGAGGAGTGCAGATGACGCCGCGCTCGGCCATCGATGCGACGAAGGTGCCGACGTCATCGCACATGAGGTAGAGCTGGTGCAGGTCGTTCTGGTCGAGAGGATGGACGGCGACCTCCGCCGGAGGAAGGGCGAAGATGAGCCACCCCCCGCCGACGTCGACGCTCGGGAAGCCCAGCACATCGCGAAGGAAGGCGCGGTCGGCGTCGGCGGCGCTGCTGTAAATGATGGCGTGTGCACCGGTGATCATCGACTGTACACTACAGCAAGTTGGCGCCGACGCGAGAGGAGATGGTGGACGAAGAGAGTGAGACTGAGATCGAGCAGCGGCTCGTCGAGGTCGGTGGCGCGAAGCTGGAGGTGTTTCTGGACCCATCCGGGAGGCGCCAGACACCCATCATCGGCGCCGCCCACCCCGCCGGTGTGTACGGACCGAGCGCGGTTGCCTTGATCGAGCGCACGGCTGGAGTCTCCGCCGTCTGTATCAATCCACGCGGGATCGGAGCCTCGAGCGCTCCAGCGGAACGGCGATACTCTCTCGACGACATGGTCGACGACATCGAGACGGTGCACCGCCGGCTCGGGATCGGTCCCTGGGTATTCTGGGGGATGTCGGGGGGCGGATGGCTCGGCATGGTGTACGCGAGGAATTATCCGGACTCGCTCTCCGGCCTGATACTGGAGAGTATCTGCCCCTGCTTCCGCGCGCGCCTCGCCGACCCGTCGTGCGTGCTGAGCCCCTTTCATCCCTCGTGGCGCCCGATGCTGGCTGAGCGCGGATTGATTGCGGCCGAGTCGCACGACACGCCGGGGAACCCCTGGCAGACCGAATGGCTCGAGGTGGAAGGAGTCGGGTCCGTCTTTCGTCGGCGGAACGGGCCCGCGCTCCTGGTCTCGGCTGCTCCGGTGACTCCCGAGATGCATGCGGCGATGCCGCTCCTCTGGACGGTCGACACCCGTGACTGGCTCGGCGCGATTCGGACGCCAACACTCGTGCTATCCGGAACGGCGGATCCGATCGTCCCTCTCTCTCACGCCCGCGACGTGCACCGCGGCATCGTGGGGTCCGACTTCGTCGCCATCGAGGGGGGCGGCCACGTGCCGACGACGGAAGGGCGTCCGGAGGTGGCCGCCGCGGTGCGCGAATTCCTCCACACCCACGTACACTGAGGCGGGCGCCTAACGCATCGGCCCCACGCGCGGGTCGGTCACAGCGCGCGTGGGGCCGATCTGCCGCTGATGGCCGAGGCGGACCGAGGTCCGCTGGCCTCGCACGGGCTCAGCCTGTCTCGTGGCGGCCGAGATGACCTTCGTTGGTGCGGTACGCGCAGACGCAGTTCGCCAGCGGCTCAATGTTGTGCAGCGTCCACGTCGTGGGAATGGAGTTGGTGAGGATGTCGGGCGTCGCCTTCTCGACGCGGAAGTACTGCTCTCGCGTGTCGTGCTCGCTGTACTCCACGAGGATCTCATCCTGATCGAGATCGAAGTGCTTGTGGATCAGGTGGAGCGCGAACCGATCGAGCTTGTCGTGCTTCTGCAGGACGGCCCTCACCTCGGCCATGCACGCCAGATCCGAGTCACCGAGTCTCGGCGTGTCATGAAGGTCGGCGATCTTGGCCCACTGCATCGGGTAAATGGCGAGCTCGCTCATGACTTCACTCCGCTGCCCTCGAGTACTGGATCGCGGGCAGCGCGAGGGCACAGTCGCTGCCGCGGGGGGGGCTCTAGTCGGCAGAGATTGCAGAGAATCGGGTCGCAGCGCCAGCGATCAGCCAGTCGGCGGCCCTTACCGCAGTCCGTTGCCGCCGCACCGACCGCCCGGAGGCGGGGGACCGGGCGGCGTCAGAGAATGGCCAGCGTTGCGCAGACTTGACGCGGACTCGGCCGTGTCGGAGTACGTTCTCTCGTCGGTCTGGACGCGTGCCCCACGGCTCGATCGCACTCACATGCCCATGGCCCAACGGACTCCTCTCGTCATCCTTCTGCTCCTCGCCGGCGCGCTCGCGCCGGTGCCGAGCGACGCTCAGCCCACTCGCCAACAGACCGCTCGCGCGAGCGGCGCGGCCACGTCGACGGTCACGGAGCTCGCCGACGCCTATGTGGCGCGGTACAAGACGACATTCCCCGAGGGAGCGTCGATGGCCGGATTCGCCGATGCGGCGGCGGATCGCTTCACCGACAACAGCGTGTCGGCGCTCCGGCAGTGGGAGGCATTCGAGGACAGCCTCTGGACGAAAGTCGCTGGCATCGCGCCCGCTCAGCTCGCGGGAAGTCGCGACGAGGTGACATACGCGCAGCTCCACGAGCTGCTCGAATCGAGCCGGCAGCTCCGCGTCTGTCGCGGGGAGTTGTGGCCGGCGAACTCCCTCTTCGGATGGCAGACCATCTGGGCGCAGTTGGCAGGCTTCCAGCCAGTGGGAACAGAATCGGGTCGACGCGCAGCGCTGGCGCGTTGGCGGGGCTCGGCGCGCTACCTCGATCGCGAGGTGGCCAACATGCGGCAAGGTCTCACGCTCGGGTACACCACGCCGGCGCCTAACGTTCGGGCGACACTCGATCAGCTCGACGCGCTGGTGGCGTCTCCCGTCGATAGCCTCCCGTTCATGGCGCCCGCGCAGCAGGACACGAACGCCGCGTTCCGCAGCGCCTTTCGCGCGGTCATCGCCGACTCGCTCGTCCCGGCTCTCCGGCGATATCGGGACTTTCTCCGCGGCACCTATCTGCCGAAAGCGCACGGCATCGTGACGGCCAACCCTAATGGGGTTGCCTGCTACCGGGCCCTCCTGCGCGCAAACACCGGCGTCGACCGGGACCCGCAGGACCTGCTTCGCGAGGTGAAGGAGCAGGTCGCCCGCGATTCGGTCGCCCGGCTCGAGGTGGCGCGCTCGATCTATCCCGCGCCGCCGCCCGGCACTCCCTGGGACGCGGCATATCTGCGCACGATGGTCGACAAGGACTCGAGCAACTTGATGCCGTCCGCCGACTCGATCGTCGCCTTCACCCGCGCCGTTATGGCCCGCGCGCGGGCGGCGCTGCCCAAGTACTTCGAGACGGTGCCGACGGCCGACGTCGAGCTGCAGCCGTTCCCCGACTTCCAGCAGCCCACTGCCCCGGGCGGCCAGTACGTCCCTGGAACCGAGGACGGATCCCGGTCGGCCGTCTACCTCTACCGCACGTCTCCTCCAGTGCGCCGGATCGGGCTCGCGGCCGTGGTCGTGCACGAGACATGGCCGGGACACCATCTGCAGGGGGCGATGGTGACGGGCTCCACGTCGCGGCATCCGATCGCGCTCCTCTCCTCCGTCCCTGGATTCATCGAGGGGTGGGGCCACTACAGCGAGTGGCTGGCCCAGGAGATGGGGGTCTACACCGAACCGCGCGATCTCCTCGGGCGATACCAGACGTTGGCGCCATTTCTCGTTGCCGACATTGGCCTGAACATGATGGGGTGGACCCCCGCGCAGGCCGAAGCGTACGCGCTCCGCGCTTCACCGACCGCCGCCGCCGACCGGATAAAGCGCGTGATCCCCGCCATCCTCGGTGTGCCCGGTTTTATTGCGAGCTACACCGTCGGTGCGATGGAGATACAGAAGCTGCGTCGTCAGGCGGAGGCGTCGTTCGGGTCGAAATTCGACATTCGGGCGTTCCACCAGCTGGTGCTGCAGGACGGCCCGGTGCCGCTCGCGCTCGTGCGAACGCGCGTGGAGCGCTGGACGACCGCCCCGTAGCCGGAGCGCATCGATCGCCGAGCGGTGCGCCTCCCCGGACCGGGCCGAACCCGCTACTTGCCGGATGTCACGACGTGGGCGGCCGCCGGAGGCGCTGGCCGATCGTTCCAGTTGAGGATCGCGTTCCACACCATCGGAAACTCGTGGTGATTGAGAAACCGGTGGAGCGGGTTGAAGGTGAACGCGATCACGCGGCCCTTCCGCACCGGGATGTCGAAGATCGCCCCCTGGCCGATGATCTCATCCTGGCCGCGCACCATGCCGGAGAGGACGTAGCTCTCGCCATCCGCACTGGCCGCGGCCTTGGTACTCCCTCCACCGGTATCGGCCTTGGCGGGCGCGGCGGGCTTGGGCGGCGCGGCGATGCCGAGCATCGCGCCGGTGTCCGGGGGGGTCGGCTTGCGCGAGCCGTACTGCAGGACGACCAGCGCGCTGTCACGCGCCTCCACCTGGAAGAGCGGGCCATTCCCCCGGAAGACGGTGGTGCTCGCCGGATACCCGTAGAGGATCGGCGACATCGTGCTTCGGGCCGTCACCCTCACGATCGATCCCGGGTGGAAGAGGGCGCGGGTCGGGTACGGCGTCAGCTCCGAGGCGATGCCGCTCTCCCCGGCCACTCGTGAGGCACCGCCGAGCGTGATCAGCGTGCCGCCATCATCGACGAACCGCTGCAGCTCGGCCATGCCGTCGTAGCCGGCACCGCCGGTGATGTCGGGGCTCGACATCGGCGAGCCCAACGCCGGCGTGTCCTTCGTCTTCTGGAATGGGATGGGGGAGAACTTTCGGTCCTCGCCGTTGATGAAGTCCACCAGCCGGTCACGCAGGTTGGGGATCAGGATGACGTCGAAGCGCTGGCGGAGCTTGCCCCGCTTGAGGTCATCCTTGTCGATCGGCGTGAACGGGACACCGACCTGCTCGAAGGTGAATCGCGCCCAGCCTTCGTCCTGCGTGTCGTACCAGGCGTGGTAGATCGCGACGCGAGCGAGATCGAGGGCGTGACGGGGGACGGCGGGACCCTGCTCCGCCGCCACGAGCGGGAGCGCGAAGCGCGAGGCGAGGGCGCTGGCCGTCGAGGCGGGAAGCCCCTCGAACACCACCGACCCGACGGGGAAGCTGTCCCGTCCCGACATGAAGGCCGCCTCGGCCGCGTACGCCGACGCCTTCGGCGCTTGGCTGCGCAGCCAGTGCAGCGCCGGGAGAAGCTCGCTCTGCGCCTGATACCGAAGGAGGTAGATGGATCCGGAGCCGGTGGCGCCTGCAGTGGCGCCGACCGTATCGGTCACCCGTTCGAGGCCTTGCCAGTGAAAGACCGCGGTGTCGGATACCGGCTTCACCTCGACGCCATAGAGGAGCCCCAGCGTCCAAGCGATGTCGTCGTACGGCGGGTACTGGGCCGTCGACGGGTAGCTCTGCCGGGAGAGGAGATCGACGGCGAGATCGCGGTACGGCTGATCGAGCAGAACGACGAAGTCGCCCGACGAGTCGCCGCTCGTACGAATCCGTATTTCGATCCCCTGGCGCTCGAGCTGATTGATCAGGTAGGCGGCGCGGCGCGGGTCTCGCTGGCGAGCGACGGCCGGGATCACGAAGGCGTGCGGCGACTGGGCGCGGCCGCGTTCGATGCTGTTGGCGCCCTTCTGGTAGAAGTTCCGCAGGAGCCGCTCGCCATTGGTGGCCGTGAAGGTGAGCGAGGCGAGGACTCCCGTCTCCATGTAATTGGTGTTGTCGCGTGACGACCAACGTACCTTCTTGGTGGGCGGCCAGGCCCGATACCACTGGCGACTCGTCACCGGATCGCCGGCGAACTTGTCGTCACTCAGATCGCGCACGTAGGTATCGGCGCCGGCGTTGCCGAAGGTCTCGTAGAAGCGCCCGATGCCGTTGTGGTTGTTCGCCACCCAGATGGCGTAGCCGGGCCACCATCCGTCGAAGAAGCCCCAGGTCCACACCCCGGGCAGCCCCTCGGCGCTCATCGCCGTGATGTCGTTGTTGGCGAAGAGCTGCCACTCGCTGACCGCGATCGGGTCGGCCGTCTCGTTGTACGGACCGGTGCCGGTGGAGACGTAGAGGAGCGGCACCGACTCGTGCAGGTCATGCATGACGATGGGGTGCCACTCGTTATAGGCCCGATTGACCGCCTTAGTGAGCTCCTGCGACATCTGGATCCCGTCGCGGTTGTTGTCGTGGAGCACGTATTTCCCCCAATAGGGGCTGGATCGGTCGAATCCGTCGTCGAAGTCGGGGCGCCCCTTCGTGTATCGGTAGTACCAGTCGACCTGCTTGTCGCGACCATCGGGCTCGGCCACCGGATTGATGATGGTGATCACCTTCTCCCGTATGGCGCGGATCGACGGCGAATCACTCACCGCCAGGCGGTAGGCGAGCTCCATCAGCATCTCCGGCGGCCCCATCTCGGGCGAGTGGAGGCCGCCGTTGAGGAAGTAAACGGGCTTCGCCTGCCTGACGACGCTGTCGAGCGCCGATGGTGGAAGCGAACGCGGATCGGCGAGACGCCGGAGAAGCGCCTGATAGCGATCGAGCTGCCCCATCGTTGCTTCGTCCGCGATGATGGCGATGATGATCTCACGCCCCTCCTCGGTGGTACCGATGCGCTCGACGCGCACACGCGGCGTCGCCTGCGCCAGCGCGCGAAAGTATCCGTGGACCTCGTTGGTTCGGTGCATCACGCCGGGTGCGCCGATGATCGTGCCGAAGTGGCGCTGCGGGCTCGGGATGCTGGCACTCGTGGGGAGCCAGCTCGTGGAGGGGGTGAGGAAGTGCGGGTCAGTGGTGTACTCGCGCACCAGGCGGGCGAAGACGGTGTCCGGGGCCTGGGCGCTGGACACGGCGGGCGTGCACGCGATCCAGAAGGCGATGGCGAGGCGGCGATACATCGGAGTACGCAGTTGTGGGAGAGGAGGGAGTCAGGTCCTCGCGCCGGGACCCGTCGATCCCGGCCGGAGTATCTCCGAGAACGCCGAACGAAGCATGTGCCAGATCGCCCGGAGCGCGAGGATGACGACGACGAGAAGGAGGAGCGCCAGCGCGAGCGTAATGAACGGGTGGTGCCAGATCTGTGAGCAGAGCCAGGCGACGACGCCGATCTCCGCCACGTTCGCCACGCCATTGGTGAGCGGCTCCGGTGACGCATCGATGGCCACCCGCACACCGAGCTTCGTGGCGTGTGTCGTGAAGGCGAGGCCGCCGCCGAGGAGCGCGGCGAGCATGACGAGCACCGGGCTGGCATGCCAGGCGGTGAGGACGGCGAGGGCCGCCGCGGCGGTCGGCCGGATGGCGGTGTGCACGCTCTCCCACGCCGCGGCGACTCCGGGGATCAACGTGGCGAGGAATTCGACGATCGCCAGGCTGCCGGCGAGGGCGATGATCGGGATACTGTCGAGCGGCCCGAGCGCACCCGGCAGCGGGCCGATCCAGTGCATGCGCTCACCGATGCCAAGGAGCGCAATCGTCGCGTAGAGGCTGATGCCCGACGCGAAGGCGATGCCGAGGGACTGCGCGAGGGTGACGAGGGGATTCATGGCGATTGGCCGGTAGAGCATTCCTCCTCGAGCCTCACTTGGCAAGGTCCCGCGGGGAGGTCTCACCGAGCAGCCGCACGATGCGTACGTTGTGGCGCCCCAGAGGCGTTCGACTCCTGGCAGGGACTTCACCGCGAGGCTCGACATGACAGAGAAACCGAACCAGCGGGGCGGCCGCGCGGCCGAGAGGTCCGGGTGCCTCCGCACAATCGCCGGCGCCATCGCGCAGATGCCGCCGAGCGACGAGGAGCAGTACATCGTGGTGTTCAATCACGGCACCCTGGAGGTCGGCGTGTACGCTCCTCGCGGGCGGGATGACCAGACTCCGCACACCCGTGATGAGGTGTACGTCGTAGAGCGAGGGTCCGGGACGTTCCTCTGCGGCGCGGAGCGGGTCCGCTTCGCTCCAGGCGACTTCCTCTTCGTACCGGCCCACGCGACGCACCGCTTCGAGGACTTCACCGACGACTTCGCGGCGTGGGTGCTCTTCTACGGCCCGGAGGGGGGCGAGGTGACGGGCGGCTGAGCAGCGGCACTCCTGTTCGGCGAGCGGCGTGAGCCGTATGTTGTCGCGCGCGGTGTGCGGATCGCCGGAGGGATGTGTCGCAACGGGTTACACGAAGACGACGAGCATCACGACGAGACTCGCAGTCATACAATTTTCGCGGAGATCTTCCTCATGCGTCTCAACACGCTTCTGTTGATCGCCGGGCTGCTCGGCATCGCCTTCGGCGTCGCCTTTCTCACTGCCCCTGCGCAGACGCTCGCCCTCTACGGCGTGACGACAGACGCCACCGGGATCATCATGACCCGCTTCTGTGGCGCGGCCTTCCTGCAGTTGGGTCTGATCCTGTATCTCGTGAAGGACGTCACCGAGCCGGCGACCCAGCGCGGCATCCTGATTGGCGCGACGATCGGGTCGGCCGCAGGCCTCCTCGTCGCTCTGGTTGCGCAGCTCCAAGGACTCGTCAACGGAATGGGGTGGACGACGGTGGCGATCTACGCCTTGCTCCTCGCCGGCTACGGCTCGCACGTCGCGCGCCCCCGACCCGCCTAAGCAGTAACCCCGACGCGCCGCTCGCTGTTCGGCCCGGTGCTGGGCCACGGCGGGCGGCGCGATCGCGTCAGGCGGTCGGCTTTCGGCGCAGCCCTTCGCGGATGCGGACCGCCTTTGCGCTCGCGTCCGGAACGTCCGCGACCCGCACACGCACCCGGGGTACGAGCTGCACGGGCATCGGCAGCGTGAGGAGCTGGCCGTCCCTGCGTACGACCAACGGGAGCGTGCTGGCGGTGGTCGATTGGTATTTCGCTCTCAGGGAGTCGAAGGTGCCGGCGCCTCGCACGGCGACGTCGCCGATCGAAACGAGGTAATCACCGACGCGCGCCCCGGCCGCGGCCGCGGCGCCGTTGGGCACGATATCCGCGATGCGCACGCCGACCGAATCGGAATCGGGTGCCACCCCGAGCCGAATCTCGCGCAGCGTATCGGTCTGAATCGCTAGTCCGCCCAGCGCCAGCACGGAATCGAGCGGGAAGGGCTCCCTGCCGGTGATATATCGCCGGTCGAAGTCGGAGAAGGAGCGTCCTCCTGCCTCGCGACTCACGGTCGCCCACCAGTCGTGAGCGGTGAATCCGCGCCACGACTGCCGATACGTTTCGCGGTAGAGCGAGCGCATGACGTCGTCCAGCGAGTGGGCGTTGTCGCTGGCATCCCGAATCATGATGTCCAGCATCAGTCCGGCCACTGCGCCCTTGGGATAGTAGATCCCCCCCGTGCCGTCGGTCGGGCCGATCCACGCGGAGAGCGATGCGTCCCCGAGGGCGACGGGGGGTGTCTGCCGGACACGGGCGATTGCTCCGGCCAGCCTGTCGTTGAAGCCGGCGGCGTCGATGATCCCGCTCCGCACGAGCGCGAGGGCGGCGTAGTAGTCGGTGACCCCTTCGCTCACCCAGAGCCAGGGCGTGGGCTGTGCATCGTCGTAGCGATACGGCACGAGGTCGGCGGGCCGGAGCCGCTTCACGTTCCACGAATGAAACATCTCGTGGGCGTAGAGTCCGTGGAGACCGGGGGCGTTGACCTGCCCGATCACGATCTCGTCGAGCTGCGAGTTCTGGTGCTCCAACCCGCCGCCATTGACCACGGTGTCCGAGAGTTGGAGGACGGTGTACGTCCGCCACGGGATTTCACCGAAAACCGCTCCTTCGACCGGCGCGATCTTGCCGAGCCACGCCAGGACACTCTGGCGGTGAGTGTCCGCCAGCGCGCCCTCCGGATACGTCGCCAGGCGAACCCACGTGCTGTCGTTCACCCGAATAGAGTCGAGGTCGAAGTGCCCGACGAAGAAGGGCATGTCCACGAGGTCGTGGTAATTCTTCGCCTCGAACGCGCTCGCGCCGCCGGCCGGGGTCATCCCCGTCGCGACCTTCCACCCCGGCGCGAGATGGAGCGTCACCGTCGCCGGCCAGTTGAAGCTCGCCCCTTTCGGATACAGGAAGAGGTTCGTGCCGTTGAAGAAGGCGAAATCGGGACGCGTCCAGGCGACGGCCCGATCGACCGTGTCGGCGAGGTAGCGGAAGGAAATGCGTACCACGGAGTTGCGGGCCGCGACGATCCGCCACGTCTGGTAGTCGAGCATGCGCCAGGGGAGCGGCGCGCCCTCGCTCTCGACCCGAAAGTCGGAAATGCGGCGCGCGAACCAGAGGAGCACGTAGTGTCCGGGCGACCACGCAGGAAGGGAGAGCACCAGCGGATCGCTTGTTCGCACCTGGAACTGCATCGTCACGGCGATCCGTCGAGAGCGCAGGCCCGTCGAGTCGATCGTGACGTCGTAGCGCACGTTCGAGATCGGAACCGCCGTTGTCGCCGCGGCGGCGGTCTTCCGCTGCGCTGCGGAAGTGCGCGGCGACGCCGCGGCCACCGCCATCAGGAGACCCACCGCGGTAGGCCACACGCTGCGCCTCACGCGCGACACCGGCGGCTCCCCGAGGTCGAGTCGAGTTAGGCCGCGAGCACCGGCAGGATGCCCCGTGCCGCGTGCGCGCGCTCGATCACGCCGCCGCCCAGTACCCGGCTGCCGCGGTAGAGCACCACCGACTGACCGGGCGTGATCGCGCTCACCGGCTCATCGAGTGCCAGCTCGATCTCGTCATCCTCGAGGCGCACCAGCTCGGCCGCCGCCGGTGCCGCATGGTGTCGAACCTGAAGGGAGAGATGTGCTCCCACCGAGGGCGGCGCTCCCGTCAGCCAATTGATCTCGCGCGCCACCAGCCCACGCCCGAGAAGCTCATCCCGAGGCCCGATGACCACGGCCCGCTCCGCCGGTCGGATGGCGACCACGTACATCGGATGGGCGAACCCGCCGGGGACGCCGCGCCGCTGGCCGATGGTGAACCGCGCGTAGCCCTGGTGCTCGCCCACCGCGCGACCATCCGAGAGCACGAACGGCCCCGGAGCGAGCGCCGGTGCGTTCGCGCCGAGCCGCTGAGCGATGATGCGGGCGTGATCGCCGTCAGGCACGAAGCAGATGTCCTGGCTCTCGCGCTTCTCCGCTACCACATCGAGGCCCAGCGCGTGCGCGCGCTCGCGCGTCTCCGGCTTCGTCATCTCCCCCACCGGGAGCTGGAGCCGCGCGACGACGCGGCGGTCGATCCCCCAGAGGAAGTAGCTCTGGTCCTTCTGCGCATCGCGGGCGCGGTAGAGCGCGCCGTCGATTGCCCGGGCGTAGTGGCCGGTGGCGATCCACTCCACGTCCAGGGCGTCCGCCTTGCGCACGAGGTCGCGGAACTTCGTGAACGTGTTGCAGCGCACGCAGGGGATCGGGGTGCGTCCGGAGGCGTACTGCTGGACGAAGTCATCCACGACGTCGCGGCCGAAGGGCTGCTCGAGGTTGAGGACGTAGTGTGGCACGCCGATACGCTCGCAGACGCGGCGCGCATCGTCGATGGAGTCGAGGGAGCAGCAGGGGCGGTCGGGGACCTCGGTGCCGTGGCAGAAGAGCTTCATCGTCACGCCGACGACGTCGAAACCCCGTTCGACGAGGAGGGCCGCTGCAACCGAGGAGTCGACGCCGCCCGACATGGCGACCAGCGCGCGCGGGCGGAGCGCCATCAGCTCGCCGCTGCCAGGCGTCTGGCCTTGGCGACCAAATCCGGAAAGCGCAGCGCCACCCGCTGGATCCCCTCGTCCGTCGTCAGCACGCCGAGGCTCATCCGTACGGCCGCCGCGCCGAGCTCGCGCGAGACGCCGAGCGCCAGCAGAACGTGGGACGGCTCCGTGCTCCCGCTCTGGCACGCCGAGCCTGACGAGCAGGCGATTCCGGCGAGGTCGAGCGCCATGAGGAGCGACTCGCTGTCCGTCCCCGGGACGGAGACGTTGAGAATGTGTGCGGCGCGCGGAGCGCGACGCGCATGCACTACGGCGTCAGGGATCCGCGCCAAGAGCGCCGTCTCCAGCATGTCGCGCAGCCGCCCGAGCCGCGCCATCTCGGCGTCCATCTCCGCCACCGCCAGCTCGGCGGCGCAGGCCAGCCCGACCGCCGCGGCGACGTTTTCCGTCCCCGGTCGCTGCCCGCGGTTCTGCGACCCGCCGAACTGCAGCGGCTCGAGGGGAGTTCCGCGCCGCACGAAGATCGCGCCGATCCCTTTCGGCGCGCCGATCTTGTGCCCGCTCATGGTGAAAAAGTCGAAGGGCACGGCTCGCGCATCGACACGCACCTTGCCGAAGGCTTGCACGCCATCGGTGTGGAAGAGCGCTCGGCATTCGTGCGTCCGCTCGGCCAATGCGGCGACCGGCTGCACCGTCCCGATCTCGTTGTTCACCCACATGACCGAGCAGACCGCGACATCGGGCTTGAGGTGCGCCTCGATCGATGCGGCCCGGACGATGCCGCACTCGTCGACCGCCAGGAGACGCTCCTCGGCCCCCTCGCGCTTGGCGTGATGCACCGCCTCGAGAACGGCCTTGTGCTCGATGGCCGACGCGACGACGGCGCGCTTGCCGCCGCCGCGCAGCGCACGCCACGCGCCGAGCACGGCGAGATTGTCCCCTTCGGTCCCTCCGGAGGTGAACGCGATCTCGTCCGGCTGGGCGCCGAGGCACGCCGCCAGGCGCTCGCGCGCCTCGTCGAGCGCGGTCCGCGCCTCGCGTCCCCAGCGATGGATGCTCGACGGGTTGCCGAAGCGCGGGCCGTAGAACGGCTCCATCGCCTCGCGCACCTCCCGTCTTACCGGTGTGGTGGCGGCGTGGTCGAGATAGATCGGGTCTGGCATAGCAGTCAAATCTAACGCCCGTAGACCGCGACCGCCGCACCCGCGGGGGCTGCCTTCGGCCCCCGGCTCACTTGAGCCCGAGGACCTCCTGAACCCGCGCCGCGCGGGCGATCGCGATCGTTTCGGCCATGACCCTAGCCGCGCCCACGCTGTCCCCATCGGCGCGGAGCGCGTCGTTCAGCACAGCGCCCGTGATCACATAGCGCATCGGGATGTCCGAAGAGGCGCGGTCGATCCAGCGCTGGCGCGCCAGCAGCGAGCGCGGAGCGGTATACACCGACGTCCAGAGCGAGTCGGTTCGCGGAACGTCGAGAAAGCCGAAGCCCTGGATGCCGATCGCCCCCCTCCCCGGGACGATCGGAGTGGGCATCAACTTCGACGCCAGCCCCTGCGTCAGGACGTAGTCGCGAAGCCCCAGCACGGCCGGGTACGAGGCCGACGAGAAGTAGAGCGGGCGCTCGGGGAAGGAGTCGCGGATGAGCCGCAGCACGACGAGCTGGTCGCGAGAGAGCACGCCCGGCTCGATGGTGGCGATGAGGCTGTCTTTCCGAAATACCTGCCGATCGCGCAGGGGGAGATATGGCGGAATGGAATCGGCTTCGGCGAGCGTCAGCTTGAGCGGCGACCCGTCGGGCTTCGGCCAGGTGCGTCCCTTGTAGACCACCGGACCACGCTCGGCGTCGTAGGGCCAGACCGGACGGCGGATCATCTGTCGCACGTACCAGTCGGTGTTGAGGAGCGACGTGACGGCGACGATCACGTCCTTGCGGATTCCTTCCACCTCCTGGGCGTACCAGAGGGGGAAGGTGTCGTTGTCGCCGTTCGTGATGAGGATGCTGTACGGCTCGACGCTGTTGAGGACGTCCACCGCCCAGTCGCGGGTGAACGTGTCACCGTGGCGCGAGGCGGCGCGCGCGTTCCCCACGAGGGGCAGCAGCGCGAGAGCGAGAATCGGCGAGGTGATGAGCCAGCTCCGTCGCTTCGGGAGGTCGACGGCCTCGCCATCCACCTTCACCTTCTCCGTGCCGAGCAGCTCGGACACACTCTCCCAGAGAAGCACGAGCCCCAGCCCCGCCCACACGCTCCAGGCGGAGTAGCTCCAGAGGAAGAAGTAGTCGCGGTCGCGCACCTCCCGGTTGACGGTGTTCCCGAGCTCCGGCGACTGCGAATAGCCGTACTTGAAGTTCAGGTAGAAGATGAGGGCGAGCGTGATCGTGAGGATCAGCGGACCGAAGAACCAGAACGATCGTCGGTCTCGCTGCCAGTGGACGAAGCCCCCAGCGAGTCCCAAGAAGAGGAAGAGCACGGCGAGAATCGTCTGGATCGCCGGCAGATGTCCTGTCGGGTCGCGTAGCCACTGCCACTTGAAGTAGAGCCACCACATTCCGATCTGCGCCGAAAAGGGCGCCTGGCGATCATCGAGCGACGGCTTGCCGTACTGCTCGCGATTCACGTTCGCCTTGAATCGCTCCCAGGTGGTGGCGGTGAACGTGCAGGAGGCCTCGAGCTTCGTCAGGCATCCGGTGGGTTCCCCCTCGTTGATCGGCGGGAAGTGGGCGCTGCGGATCGGCTCGTAGAGAAAGGGCGTGAGTCCGATGCCGAACGCCAGCGCCGCCGTGGCCACGAGTCGCCACCGGAGGAAGATGCGCGGCCGGCGCGCCGCCACCGCCACGATCACCGCCGGCGCCACGAGGAAGCCTGCCGGATGATTCGTGTAGCCGAGGGCGATGAGAAAGGCGATCAGGACCAGCAGGCGATCGGCGGCCGGACCGTCCGGGTCATCGCACCAGCGCACGGTGAGCCAGGAGACGATGGCGAAGAAGGCGAGCGACACCATGTAGACCTTCTCGTTCACCACCGACTGGTTCCAGACCGTGAACGCCGTGGCGCCGAGAAGCGCCGACAGCGAAGCCCCGACGAGCTGCTGCCAGCGCTCCGGCAACCAGTTGGCGAGGACGCGCTCGGTGATGAGAAACCACGACGCGGCCGAGAGCGCGCTGCAGAGCGCCGCCAGCGCATTGATCCGCATCGCCACCGTCGGCGCGATGGGGAGGATCGAGAAGACGTGGCCGAGGAGCACGAAGAAGGGATTCCCCGGCGGATGCGGAAGGCCGAGCACGTGCGCGGCGGCGATGTACTCGCTTGCATCCCACATCGCCGTGGAGGGGGCGAGCGTCCGGAGATAGAGACCGAAGATGACGGCGGAGACGGCGCCCGCGACCAGGTACGAGGGGCGGCGTTGCGGCTCGGCGGCTGCTGGGGCGGGCATATCCTGAATGTTCGCGTTATGCGCTATGTTCGAGCAACACCGCCCGCACGGGGGCGGCGTCGAGCCCGGGGACCTTGAGCGGAAAGGCGATCAGGTGGCACGGTCCATCGGCGACGCCGCGCAGATCGAGGTTCTCCAGGATGCACGCCCCGCCCTCGAAGAGCCTTCGATGCGTGTCGAGGGTCGTGCTCTCCCGGAGGTCGACCGACGGGCAGTCGACGCCGAGCAAGCGCAATCCGGCATCGAGAAGGGCGCCGGCCGCTTCCACAGAGAGGGCGGGCCACCGGTCGGGGAAGGCGCCGTCGGCGATGCTCCGACCCGTGCGCAGCAGAACGCGCTCGGCGCGAAGGGCGATGAGACCGGCCACGGCCGCGCGGCCGATCTCTCGGGCATCCCGCGCGGTCGTGTAGACGACGGCCGGGCCGACGAAGGAGTCGAGAGGGAGCTCGGCGGCGCTCGGCCAGCCATCGCGCACGTGCAGGGGGGCATCGGCGTGCGTGCCGACATGCGGGCTGGTGGTGATCGCCGAGACGTTCACCGAGGCGCCGCCGGCCATCGACCAGGTCCACCCGCAGGAGAAGGGGGTATCGCCCGGCCAGGGGGGCGTGGCCGTGGAGAGGGGGACGCTGATGTCGCGCACCATCATGTGCGAGGGCTGCTGCCGAAGAAGCGCGTCCGCACCTCCCAGAGCTTCGGGAAGAAGCGCTGTGAGACGGTGCGGGAGAGATAGCGTGCCCCGAGCGTGCCGCCCGTGCCTGACGTGCCAGGACCGATGATGCGCTCCACCAGTTGCACGTGGAGGAACCGCCACCGCGCGAACCCCTGCTCGTACTCGAGCAGCTCCTCGGCGAGCATCAGGAGCGGCGACGGATCGGCGGCACCGTAGATCTGATCGAGCGTCACCCCCTGATGCTCGAGGAGGCGATCGAAGAGCGCTTGGAGCGTCGGTCGATCGAGCCAGGCGCGCACGAGCTCCGGTGCATCGCCGTGCTCGGCGATCGCCTGCAGAAAGTGCGCGTCGCGCAGACCCGATGCCGCCTCGATCGCCCGGAATTGCGCGCTCTGCGATCCGCTGGATGTACCGAGGTGTCCGCGAAACTGGGCGAAGCGCTGCGGCGGAAGCGTGTCCAGGGCCGACAGCTGGTCGGCCACGATGCGCACCAGGGCGTTCAGCCGCTTGGCGACGACTGTTGCGGCCACGACGTCGTAGCGGGTCAGCGCATCGACCAGCGCTTCGAGCTCGTGAAGGATGACCTTGAACCAGAGCTCGCTCGCCTGATGGACGACGATGAAGAGAAGCTCGTCAGGGTGCTCGGGGCGCGAGAGTGGACGCTGCAGGGAGAGCAGCTCGTCGAGCGCGAGGTAGGACGCGTAGTCGGGCGCCTGGTCGCTCAAAAGGTGGATACCTCGAGGGTCACGATGTCGTCGACGCGCATCGTTTCATGGGTGTAGAAGGGCTCACCATACCGTACGCGGATGAGAGAGCCGTAGTGCGCGGCCTGGTGGCGCACGATCTCCACCAGGGGCTCGGTGTTGGGGTACACCTCACCCGCCTGCGTCACGCCGGTGAACTGCGACTCGTAGGCCCGCACGGCGTCGAGCTTTCGCTCGAAGGCGCCGGTGATGTCGACGACGAAGGTCGGCTTGATGAAGTCTTCGCGGAAGGAGAGGCTGTGCACGACCTTGTGCGGACGGTGCTTGGGAATCGAGGGCTCGACCTTGGCGAGTCCGGCGATGAAGCAGGCGTCGCGCACGAGCTCCGCGGCGACGCGGTGGTCCGGGTGTCGGCCGCGCTCGGACGGCGCGATGACGACACGCGGGGCGAAGGAACGGATGACTTTGGCCAATTCGACGCGCGTGGCCGGCGTGTTGACGAGGGCGGCGTCGGGCAGTCCGAGATTCACGCGCGCGGCGAGCCCGAGGATCTCGGCGGCGCGCGCCGCCTCCCGCGCACGAACTTCCGCGGTGCCGCGGGTGCCCGCCTCGCCCCCGGTCAGGTCCACGACCGCCGTCCGGTGCCCGAGGGCGGCCGCGGAGATGAGCGTGCCACCGCAGGTGAGCTCGACATCATCGCGATGCGCCGCGATCGCGAGGAGGTCCACTCGAGTCATGGCGGGGGAATATACGTCGGAGCGATCACGGTCGAGAGTCGGAGCGCGCGGCGGGTGCGCCGGGAGAGTCGGGCATCTCACCGGCTGTGGCGCGCGAGCGACCGAAGTAGATTTGCGCGGTGCGCCATACTCCCAGCTGGCCCGACTTGCGCGATCGGTGGCCGAACAGCGAGGCGAGCCGGTTCGTCGATGCCGGCGCGCAGCGCTGGCACGTGCAGGTAGTGGGGAGCGGGCCACCCCTCCTGCTCGTCCATGGCATCGGCGCTGCCACGCACACGTGGGGGACGCTGGCACCGCGATTGGCGAAGCGCTTCACCGTCGTGGCGCCCGATCTGCCGGGACACGGGTTCACGATCTCGCCGCGCACCGATCGCCTCTCGCTCGATGGGTTCGCCGAGGAGTTGAGCGCGCTTCTTCGCGCACTCGAGCTGGTGCCGACCATCGGAGTCGGGCACGCTGCGGGCACCGCGGTGCTCCTGCGAATGGCGCTGACCTCCGGCACGTCCCTGCGCAGCGTCGTGGGGATCAATGCCGCGCTCTATCCGCCGCGGAGCCAGCTCTGGACCCTCTTCGCCCCGGCGGCGAAGGTGGCGGTGAAGTCGGCGCAGGTGGCGGAGCTCGGAGCGCGGTTGGCGTCGGGGTCGATGGAGGATGCGCTTCTTCGGTCGACGGGCTCGATCATCACCGACGAGCAGATGGCGCTCTACAGTGTCTTCCTCCGTTCACGCCGGCACATGGGAGCGATGATGACGCTGCTGGGCGCGTGGGGCCACGCGGCGCTCGAGCGCGATCTGCCCGGTCTGACCGTCCCGGTGACGTTGGGAGTGGCGCTCGACGACAACTGGGTTCCCCCTCGCGATGCCGAACGGCTCGCGCGACGCATCCCCCGCTCGCGCGTGGTGGAGATCGCGCGGGCCGGGCACTTCGCGCACGAGGAGCGCGCGCCGGTGGCGGAGAACATCGTGATCGAGGCGGCAGTCGAGAGCGGAGTGCTTCCCAGCCGATAGGGTGGGGAAACGGGGAGGGCCGCCTGGCCCTACTCGTAGCGGAGTGCCTCCACCGGATCCAATCGCGCCGCTCGATTGGCCGGGATGATCCCGAAGACGAGCCCGATGGCCACCGACAAGGCGACGGCGACGAGCGTGAGGGCGATCGGCGTCGAGGCGTCGATGTGCATCAAGGTCGTCACCAACCGCCCTGCACCGAGGCCGACGACGATCCCCACGAGCCCGCCGATGCCGGTGAGCGTCGCCGCCTCGGTCAGGAACTGGAGGAGAATGTCGGTGCGCGTCGCGCCGAGGGCTTTCCGCACCCCGATCTCGCGCGTGCGGTCGGTGACCGAGACCATCATGATGGCCATGACCCCGATCCCTCCGACGAGGAGCGCCACGCTCGAGAGGGCGACCATGACGATGAAGAAGACGCTCGTCAGGTTGTTGAAGATCTGGAGGATCTGGTCCTGCGTGATGAAGTCGAAGGTGTTCGGGTCTTCGGGACGGAGGTGGCGCATGTTGCGGAGGGCGACCATCACCGCGCCCTGCGCATCGGCCACGGTCACGCCGGGCCACGGCTTGACGGAGATGAAGAGAAAGTTCGTCTTGTCGATCGTGAAGTTGTGATCGGCCCACCGGTAGGGCACGATGGCGCCGATCTCCTGGCCCGGGGGCGCGAAGATGTTGTCCGGGGGTTGATAGAGGCCGATCACCATAGCCGGCCGCCCGGCGAGCCGCACCACCTTCCCCAGCGGCTCCTCCCGGCCGAACACCTTGCGCGCGAAGTTCTCGTCAAGGACGACCACCGGGCTCCCGCTCGCCATCTCGGCGCGCGTGAACCAGCGGCCCGTGGAGAGCCCGCCTCCCTGGATGTCCGTGAAGTGATCGTCGGCGCCGAAGAAGGTGATCTGCTGCGTCCGCGAGCCCTGGTACTCGATCCGCCCGAAGACCTGCACCCAGATGCCGGCGTACTTGATCTCGGGGAGCGATTGGATGCGCTCGGCCTCGGCCTCTTGAAGGTCGGGCCGGATGCGCACCCACTTGGGGAGACGGTCCGGGTTGAGCGGTGTTTGCGAGAAGACCTTCATCACGTAGAACGTCGTCGGCCCGGCCACCTCGATCGTGTGGACGATCTGCTCGCGAATTCCCTGCACGATCGCCGCCATCGCCATCACCGTCGACACGCCGATCACGACTCCGAGGACGGTGAGGCCGGATCGAAGCTTGTTGACGCGCAGAGTGTCGGCGGCGAGAAGGACATTCTCGCGAACGGAGTCGGGCAGCCTCATTCGGCCCGCATCGCGGAGACGGGATCGAGGCGCGCGGCCCGGCTGGCGGGGTAGACGCCGAAGACGATCCCGACGGTTCCGCCGAGCAGAAGAGCGACGCCGACCGACCAGGGGGTGATCCGAACCGGCAGCGGAGAGACGAGCGACACCAGCGCCGCGAGCGCAGCGCCCGCGCCGACGCCCAGGAGCCCGCCGAGGAGCGAGAGCGCGACCGCCTCGGTGAGGAACTGGCGGCGGATGTCGCGCGCCGTCGCGCCCACGGCCTTCCGGATCCCGATCTCGCGCGTCCGCTCGTTCACCGCCATCAGCATGATGTTCATGATGACGATGCCCCCGACCACCACGCCGATCACGACCACGGCGGGGATGACCTGAAAGAGAACGCCGGTGAGGTTCTTCCAGAACGACACCAGGGCGTCCGCCGTCTCGACGGTGAAGTTGTTCGTGTCGTTAGGGCGCAGTCGGTGCGCGACGCGCATCGCCTCCTCGGCGCGCGACATGCCGGAGGCGACCGATGCCGCATCGGGCATCTTCACGGAGATCGTGTTCGTCTTGCGGCGCCCGAAGAGCATCTCGAACTGGCTGAGCGGCACCAGCGCGAAGCCGTCGAAGGATTGTCCGAGGACGCGACCCTTGCGTGCGACGACGCCCACCACAGTGAACTTCGCGCCGAGGATGCGGACCTCCTGACCGACTGGATCGACGTTCTCGAAGAGCTTCTCCGCCACATCGGCGCCGATCACGATGACCGGGCGCCGCTGCTGGATGTCGAGGTCGGTGAGCGGCCGGCCGGCCGAGAAGCGATAGTCCTGGACATCCTGGTAGGGGGCCGTGATGCCGAACATGAGGACGTCGGCGAGCGTGCGGTCGTGCCAGACGATGTCCGCCTGGGGGGTCGGCCATCCCGATTGCATGCTGATCGCGGTCGCCTCCGGCAACGCGGCACGCACGGCCGCGGCGTCGTCCTCGGAGATGCGCGGGCGCCGCTGGTAGCGCTGCCAGAGCTCGTCGTCGATCAGTCCGACACGAATCGGTGTCCGGCGCACCTGAAAGGCGTTCATGCCGATCATCGCGTCGGCGATGTTCTCCTTCACGTACGCGTTCATCCCCTGGATGATCGCGATCACCGCCACCAGGAAGCCGACGGAGACGATGATCCCGAGGAGGGTGAAGAACGAGCGGAGCTTGTTCGCCCGAATCTGGGCGAGGGCGACCGCCAGAACATCGGAGAAGAGCATGAATGAAAAATGGGCCGCCGATGCCCGAACGTGAAGCTGTGGCGTGTCACGAGCGCCCTCGAGCGGGCGCCCGGCTACTCATACCGCAGCGCTTCCACCGGGTCGAGGCGTGAGGCGCGGAGAGCGGGAATCATCCCGAAGAGCACTCCCGAGAAGGCGCTGCCGACGAGCGCCACGACGATCGCCATCGGCGGGATCTCTGCCGGCACCGGGGTCTTCGCCTTGATGGCGAAGGCGATGAGGGCGCCGATCGCGAGGCCGGCACAGGCGCCCAGGGCGGTGAGGGTCGCGGCCTCGACGAGAAACTGCCAGAGGATCGTCGCCCGCGTGGCCCCGAGCGCCTTGCGGATGCCGATTTCGCGCGTGCGCTCGGTGACCGAGATCATCATGATCGCGATCACTCCCACGCCCCCGACGAGCAGGCCGACGGACGCGAGCGCGATCATGATGAGGAAGAAGGTTCCGGTGAAGTTCGTGAACTGCTGCATCAACTTGTCCTGCCCCAGCACGGCGAAGGTGTCCTTCTGGCCGGGCTTCAGTCCACGCAAGCTGCGCAGCGCAGCCGTCACCTCATCCATCGCGTCGTCCCGGTCGACACCATCGCGTGGCTTCACCGTCAGGTTCATCCCGCGTACCCAGAGCTCCAGGTACCGGCGCCCACTCTCGAAGGGGACCTTCGCCGACGCTTCGTCGGGCGACTCCTGCGTCGGCGTTCCCATGAAGCCGACGGTGCTGTGATAGACGCCGATCACCTCGAAGGGCACCTGGTCGAGCGTCATCACCTTGCCCACGGGGTCGAGATCGGGAAAGAGCCGCTCCGCCATCTTGTCGTTGATCACGACGACCCGGGCTCCGGCCGATGCCTCCGCGGCGGTGAAGCTGCGTCCGGGGGAGATGTCGCCGCCATCCACCTCGGTCCAGTTGGCGGTGTATCCCTCGACGGTGATCCCGCCGAGCTCGCGGTCGCGAAACTTCGCCGCCGCCGAGCCGGAGACGTGAGCGGTCACGGCGGCCAGCGACGGCAACGTCTGCAGCGCCTGAGCCTCTCGCAGCGTGATCGGAGGGTTGTGCCGCGACGGGCAAGTATCGTCGCTCCCGTCGCAGTTCTCGAAGAAGTCGCCACGCCGGAAGACGAAGAAGCTCGTCGGGCCGGCGGCGGCGATGTCGCGCTCCATGCTGACCCTGATCCCGTGCACGGCGGCAGACATGGCTACGACGACGAATACTCCCACGGCCACGCCGAGCATGGTGAGCGCGGCCCGCACCTTGTTCGACCTTATGCTGTCGAAGGCGATGAGCACGCCCTCGAAAGTCGAGTAGAGCCGATTCGTCAGGCGCACGCCTACTCCTGGCGGATGGCGTGCACCGGATCGAGCCGCGAGGCGCGGCTCGCCGGGTAGACGCCGGCGACGATGCCCACGGTCGCCCCGAGGAGGAGGCCGACGGCGATCGACCACGGGGCCACAGCCGCCGGGAGCGGACTCACGAGCGCGATCAGATACGCCAGCGCCACGCCGAGCGCGACACCTGCCGCGGCACCGAGAGTGCTCAGCGTGGCGGCTTCCGCCAGGAACTGTCCGAGGATATCCCGCCGCCGCGCGCCGAGCGCCTTCCTGATACCGATCTCACGCGTCCGCTCGGCGACCGCCACCAGCATGATGTTCATGATGACCATCGCGCCGACGACCAGCCCGATCGCCGGCAGGGCCGCGCCGGCGATCGTCATGATCGACTTCACCTTCTTCCAGAATTCGAGCGCCGCGTCGGAGGTGAAGAGCACGAAGTTGTCAGGCTGCCAGGGGTGCAGCTTCCGCCGCGCCCGCATCGTCGAGCGCACCTGGTCCATCGCCTCCTGCATCGCCTGCACGGTCGGGGAGTGGACCATGATGGTGGCGATGACGCCGGGAGGCTGGGTCAAGCGTCGCGCCGGGCTGTGGAGCGGGACAACGACGAACTTGTCGAGCGATTGTCCGAAGATGCTCCCTTGGGGCTCCGCGACGCCGACGACCGTGTAGCGCAAGTCGCCGATCTTGAGCGGCCGGCCGAGCGGATTGAGGTTGGGGAAGAAGTGCTTCGCCACGTCGGAGCCGATGACGACCACCGGCGTGCCCGTCGCCATCTCCGAGGGCGCGAGCACGCGGCCGTGCAGGACGTTGATCTGCTGGATGTCGAAAAAGTCACCGTCGACGGCGAACAGCTGCACCTGTTTGCGCCGTGCGTAGGCGCTCTCGATGTAGAGCTGCCACTGGACGTTTCGCAGCGCCCACTTGGTGCCCGAGGGGAGTGGGTCCACCACCGCGTGGACGTCCTCGTCGCGAACGAAGGGGCGTCGCTGCCACTCCTTCCACTGGGCGTCCGTCACGTTGCCGAGGTTGATGCTCGGGAAGCGGCGCAGCTCGAAAGTATTCACGCCCATGAGCTTCCCGACGAAGTCCTGTTCCATGTAGCGCCCCATCCCCTGCACGATCGACACGACGGCGATGAGGAACATCACGCCGATCATGACGCCGAGCAGAGTGAAGAAGCTCTTCAGCTTCTGCACCCGGACCTGGGCGAGCGCGAGCCTGACGGCGTCGGCGAAGGACATCGGCGGAACCGGCTCGAGTGGCCCGCGACCGCCGGGCGGCCGCGGTCGTTCTTACCCCTTACTCATACCTCAACGCCTCGACGGGGTCGAGGCGGGCGGCGCGAAAGGCGGGGATCAGGCCGAAGAGAATGCCGGTCAGGGCACTGGCGGTGAGGGCCACCAGGATGGCGAGCGGCGGAATCGACGCTTCGATCGGCGTATGGCTGCGAATCAGCATGGTGAGGAGGCCGCCGACGACCAGGCCGATCACCGCGCCGATGGAGGTCAGCGTTGCAGCTTCGACGAGGAACTGCCAGAGAATCGTGCCGCGGGTCGCGCCGAGCGCCTTGCGGACGCCGATCTCGCGCGTGCGCTCGGTGACCGAAATCATCATGATCGCGACGACACCGACTCCGCCCACCATCAGTCCGATCCCCGAGAGAATGATCATGACGAGGAAGAAGACGAGCACCGTCTTGTTGTAGAGCTCGAGGACCTTCTCCTGGCCGTAGATGAAGAAGGTGTTCTCGGTGGCCGGTTTGAGGCTCCGATGTGTCCGGAGCATCGCCGTCACCTCGTCCATCGCCACGTCCTGCCTGACGCCCTCCTTCGGCTTGACGGTCAGGTCGAGCCAGCGGACCTCGGTGTTCAGCTTCCGCCGCGCGGTCTCGAAGGGGACGATCGCCTTCGGCTTGTTGGCGTTGTCGAAGAAGTTGCCGAGCGGGTGATAGATGCCGATGACGAGGAAGGGCTTCCCGTCGATGTCCACCGACTTCCCGAGGGCGTCGCCATCGAGAAAGAGGCTCTTCACCATCACATCGTTGATCAGAACGACCTGCGCACCATTGCCGTTCTCCCCCTCGGTGAAGCTGCGGCCGGGACCGATGTCACCGCCGTCGACATCCGTCCACGCCGGGGTGTAGGCGTCGAGCGTGGAGGACTTGAGCTCGCGATCGTGAAACTTGAAGGACGCCGAAGTCCCGATGTGGGCGATGACGCCGCGGATCGACGGCAGCCGGCTCAGGATGGCCGCCTCGTCGATCGTGAGCGGCGCGTTGTGACGCCACGGGCAGCTGTCGGCCGACCCGGTGCAGGAATTGACCGCCATCGGCCAGCGCGTCACGTAAAAGGTGGTCGGGCCGGCGGCCGCCAGGCTCTTCTCGACGCCGGCGTTGATCCCGTGCACCGCCGCGGTCATGGCGGTCACCACGAAGACGCCCACGGCGATACCGAGGATCGTGAGCCCTGCGCGCACCTTGTTCGACCGGATGGCGTCGAGGGCGATGAGCACTCCTTCGACAAGGGCGTTCAATCGGTAGGAGATCGACATCAGTCGGCCCGGAGCGCGATCACTGGATCGAGGCGGGCGGCGCGGCTCGCCGGATAGATGCCGGCCAGGATCCCTACGCCGGCGCCGAGCACGACCGAAACGACGATCGACCACACCGCCACGCTCGCCGGCAGGGGCGACGCGGCCGCCACCAGCGCCGAGAGGCCGACGCCCAGGCCGATACCGAAGATGGCGCCGATGACGCTGAGAGTCGTGGCCTCGACCAGGAATTGGGCGAGAATGTCGCGGCGGCGCGCACCTAACGACTTCCGGATCCCGATCTCTCGCGTCCGGTCCGCCACCGCCACCAGCATGATGTTCATGATGACGATCGCCCCGACGACCAGGCCGATCGCCGGCAGCACCAGGCCGCCGATGACCAGGAACTTCTTGAGGTTCGCCCAATCGGCGAGCGCCGACTCGGAGGTCTCGAAGGTGAAATTGTCGGGCTCGGCGGGGCGCAGATGGCGCCGCTTTCGCATGACCTCCCGCACCCGCTCCTCGGCATCGGTGAGCGCGGTCTGATTCGGGGCCTGGACGACCACGCCGTAGAGCGCGACCCGGGCGTGCGTCACCCGCTGCATGGGGGAATGGAAGGGGCCGATCAACTGCCGATCGAGCGACAGCCCGAAGACGGTCCCCTGCTTCTCCAGGACGCCGATCACGCGGAAGGGAAGGCCCTCGAGCTTGAGCTCCCGACCGATCGGATCGAGGCCTGGGAAGTAGAAGTCGGCGACCTCCTGCCCGACCACGACCACCGGCGCTCCGAGCAGATCCTCCTGCTCGGTGAAGACGCGCCCGCGGTCGACGTTCAGATTCTTGATCGCGAAGTACTCGGCCGTCACCGCCGAGGCGAGCACCTGCGGACCACCGTTGCGGAAGGCCGATTGCGGAGTGACCCAGCGGAGATCCTGAATCGCCCAGCGAATCCCGTTGGGGAGTACCTCACGCACCGCCTCGGCATCGGAGATGGTGACCGGGGGCCGGCGCTGCCACTCCCGCCAGGTCGCCTCGGTCACGTCACCCGTTTGGATGTCGGGGAATTTGCGAACGTTGAAGGTATTCACGCCGAGGAACTTCCCGGCGAAGTCCTCCTCCACGTAGCGCGACATGCCGTTCACCACCGATACCACGGCGATGAGGAACATCACCCCGATCGTGACGCCGAGAAGCGTGAAGAAGCTCTTGAGCTTCTGCACGCGGAGTTGCGTGAAGGCGAGGCGAATGGCTTCCAGGAAGGGCATCGGCGGCTACGAGGATGTTGCTACGGTCAGGTGACCTTGCCGGCGAATGCCTCTCGCCGCTCGTCGGAGCTGATGCGTCCGTCGCGCAACACGACGATCCGGCGCGCGTGCGCGGCGATGTCCTGCTCGTGAGTCACCATGATGACCGTCTGGCCGCTGGCCGCGAGCTGCTCGAAGACTCGCATGATCTCTTCGGAGGTCGTCGAGTCCAGGTTTCCGGTGGGTTCGTCGGCCAGGAGGATCGCCGGCTTGTTCACCAGCGCCCGGGCGATCGCCACGCGCTGGCGCTGACCGCCGGAGAGCTCGTTCGGCCGATGGTCCATGCGATCGGCGAGCTGCACGGACTCGAGCGCCTCGATGGCACGCTGCCGCCGCGTAGCCGCGTTGAGCCCTGCGTACACCAGCGGCAATTCGACGTTATGGAGGGCGGTCGACCGCGGAAGAAGATTGAAGGTTTGGAAGACGAATCCGATCTCCTTGTTCCGCACGCGGGCGAGCTCATCGTCCCTCATCTCGGACACGAGCACACCGTTCAGCCAGTACTCGCCCGCCGACGGAGTGTCGAGGCAACCGATGAGATTCATGAGCGTCGACTTCCCCGAGCCCGAGGGACCCATAATGGCGAGGTACTCGTTCCGCCGAACGGCGAGGTCGACGCCACGAAGCGCATGAACGACCTCGCCCCCCATGTCGTAGTCGCGGGTGATGCCGCGGGTGACGATGACCCACTCCGAGCCGGGAGCTGCGCCGATCTCGCTCGTCACCACCCGCCGTTCAGCGGTGGTGCTCAGACCGCCTTCTCGCATGTCCGCGGTCACGCCTTCGCCCCCTTCTTCTTCGTGTCCTTCTTCATGTCGCGAACCAGGGTGCTGTCCTTCATCTCCCGGATTGCCTGGTAGCTCCCGGCCACGATCGTCTCGCCGCCCTGCAGACCGCTCAACACCTCGAAGTACTCCTCACCCGCGATGCCGATCTTGACCGGCGCGAAGGTGACACGGTTGTCCTTGCCGACCAGGAAGACACCTTCGACGTCCTTCTTCCCCACCTCCTTCGACGGCTTCTTGCCAAGCGCGACCTGCGCTGAATCCTTGTTCTCGTTCGCCTCGTGCTCCCGCACGGTGAGCGCGATGATCGGGATGCTCAGCACGTTCTGGCGCGTGTCGGTGACGATCTTCGCGGTGGCCGAGAAGTCCGGACGCGTGTCGGGCGGTGGGTCGAGAAGCTGGATCTTCACTTCGTAGTCGACCGCCTGATCGGAACTCTGGCCGCTGGTGGCGGTGGAGTTGGCATTCCGCAGCGAGCTGTTCGAGATCTGCACGACCTTGCCGCGGAACGTGGTGTCCGGGAAGGCGTCGATGTCGACGAGTGCCGAGTCGCCGAGCGCGAGCCGGGCCACATCGGTCTCATCCACCTTCACCTTGCACTCGAGTACGCTCATGTCGCTGATCGTGAGCAGGAGCGCGGCATCCTTGTTGAACGTCCCGGGGACCGCCGTCTCGCCCTGCTCGACGGCCAGTCGTGTCACGCGCCCGCTCATGGGAGCGATGATCGTCGTCTTCGCCAGAAGCGACTGGGAGTTCTTGAGCGCCGCCTCAGCCTGATCGACACTGTGCTTGGCGGACTCGTTCAGCGCTTCGTTGACGTCCACGGTCGTCCGCAGCTGCTCCAGCTGCTCGGGCGAGATCAGCTGCGGGTTCGACTTGGCGATGTCCGCGGACCGGCGATAGGTGTTCTGCGATTGCTCGAGATTCGCCTTGGCCCGCGCCAGGTCGGCGCGCGACGCCGCCACCAGCGCTTGATTGCGCTGGACGTCTGCTTCGTAGGTGGCCGGGTCGATCTGAAGGAGGAACTGCCCCTTCGTCACCATCTGTCCCTCCTTGACCGACAGCTTGACGATGCGGCCACTCACGTCGGAGGCGACATCGACTTTCAGGCGCGGCTGCACCTGACCGCTGGCGGTGACGGACGCGACGAGGTTACGGCGCTGGACGGTATCCAGCCGTACGTCCACCGCCTTGTTTCCCCGCTTGGCGGCGGCGAGCCCCAGCGCTCCCCCCACGATGAGGACCAGGCTGCCCGCGACGATCTACTTGTTGCGTCGGCTCATGTGTCCCTCGGTTAACGCAGCGGCCGTCCGACCGCGCTCTCCAGCGCGGCGAACGCCTGATGGTAAGCGAAAATCGCGTTGATTCTATCGTTCTCGGCTGTCTCGAACTGCGTGCGCGCATCCTGCAAGTCCAGGAAGGTGGCCGCACCCACGCGGTAGCGCGCTTCCGCGAGCTGCAAGGCGAGGAGCGCGGCCGCAGAATTCTTCCGCTGCAGGTCGACCGCCTGTGCCGCCGCGACGAGTGTGAGGTACGCACCAGTCACGTCGGCGGTCGTCTTGAGCTGCTGCGCCTTGAGGGCGTAGTCGGCGTCGTTCCGGGTCGCGATCGCCTGCTCGACCTGCAGTTCGCGCGAGAGGTTGTTGAAGATCGGAAGGGAAATTGTGGCCGCGATCTGGAAAGGGTTACTGGCGAAGCCGAACGGGAACTTGCTATTCGCCGCCCTGATGTTCGCCGAGTCTTGCGACGTGACATTGAAGGCCGGGTTGCTATTGCAGTTGGCGCTCGGCAGCCCCGTGCGGACGCGAATGGTGTCCACCGACAGGCAAGCGGCCAGACCCGCCGACGCAGCCTGTTGCGCGATCCCAATGGGGTAGCCCACGTCCGTGTACGAGTTCGTGTAGCCACTCCACCCGGTAGAAACCTGGAGCGTGGGAAGGAACTGGCCCTTCGCCGACTTCACGCTATAGTCGGCAGCCCGATCGCGCGCGCGAAGAGCAGCCAGCGCCGGGTTCCCCGCGGCGGCCAGATTGAGCATGCTATCCAGCGTGAACGACGGCTGGGCCACCGGGAAGCGCGTCGTCAGGCGCACGTCGGGCTTGGCCGGGACGCCCATATTCTCGAAGAGGATCAGGCGATCGACGTCGACGGCGTTCCGGGCGCGGATCGCCGCCACTTGCTGGGTGCCAAGATTCACCTCGGCGCGGGTCACATCGAGGGTGGTGCCTGATCCGACGGCGAGCTTAGCCTTCGCCAGCTCCAGCTGCGACTGGGCGTTGATAATCAGGGTGTCCTGAAGACGGGCCTTGGCCTCGTCGGCGAGGACGGTGATGTAGTTCTGCGCAATCACGTTGCGGAGCGAGGTCGACGAGCTGCTGATATCGGCTTCCACGGCTTCAACGTTGGCGCTCTGGAGCTTGGGGTTGATGAGCGTGGGCGCGTTCAGGGTGTAAGTGGCCGCAAGGACGTAGTTCGATTGGGCGAGGTCGGCGCCGGCGCCTAGCGACACGCCGCTGACGATCGAGGACCCAGCCGCCAGGTAGCCTGCCGTGAGAGAAGCGTCGATTCGCGGCACCAGGGCCCCGTACGCCGCTCGCTTCTGGGCGTTGGCCGTGCGGCTCGTCTCCACCACCTGCAGGTGTGCGGGGTTGTTCCTCACCGCGGTCGCGATGGCCTCGTCCAGGGTCAGCTCCGGGCCCGTCCCGACACTCTGCGGGGTCGTTTCCAGAGAGGAATCCCGAACCGGCACGTGCAGAGTCGAGTCAGCGACCTGAGCACGTACGGCACGGACGGGGGCAAGGGCGGCAATGCCGAGCATGGCCGCCGCGACTACGGAGCTTCGCATGGGTGCAGTCCTATGGTTATGTCTGGCTGTCCTACGGGAGGGCTGGAACGCGGGTTTCACAAGTGCGTCGCCTGGAAGTGCGTACTTTGCCGGTGAGTTGGACACCGACGCACGTCCGCGCGTGTACGCGGAACGTCAAGAACTCGTCAGAACCGGAGGCTAGCGGGGGGGCTGGTCGCGGAGTGCCGTCAATCCAGCGGGCTCGATCGCCACCTTGAGCAAGCGGCCTCGCGTGTCGGTCCAGAACTCGCGCGTCGCTCCGTCCGCAGCCGTTGCAACATAATGGCGTGTCGGGATCGAGGTACGAGCTATCATCAGCGGCTCGCCCTCGGCGACCTTGGCCGTGAGCGTGATCTGGACGTTCTTCTGCGGAACGACCACCGGCACCGTGCCACCGGAGTTGCCGAGGCGCTGCGCGAGGAGGGCGTACTGGTGAAAGATGTCCTCGTCGAGCAGCATCGCTTGGTCCGAGACCAGGTATTCGCGGGACGACTCACCCTTGGCCGTGCGGACCTGAGCGGTGAAACGCCCACGCCCCACCGCGCCCTTGAGCGACAGCTCGGTCTGGTCGCCCTGCTTGATGTCCAGCTGGTAGAGCAACGGAACGAGCGCGCTATCGGTTCGGAGGACGGGAGTCAGCTTCCTCGAATCGAGGTCGATGGTGGCGGTGGAGAGGTATGTCTCGCCGCCCGCCCCCGTGTTGCGACGGATCAGGAAGCTCTCGCGGCCGACGCGCGTCGATCCGCGGGAGATGGTGAAGCTCCCCTCATCGACCGTCGATACCTGTGCGTCGCTGCGCGACTGGGGGAACGCGGCCGCCAACAGCCCGAGGGCCGCGGTCCGGAACGCCTGCTCCCGAAGGGTCATCGCCCATAAAGATACACCAGGAGGCGCGTCTTCTTCAGGCGTCGAGGGCGGGGGCGAGGAAAATCCTGTCGCAGATGCGCTGCCTCATGCGCTCGTAGAGGCGCTCCCCCTTGGCAGCACTGGCCGTCGTCGGCAGGCCGACCAGGCCGACCTGGTTTTCGGCCAGCGAAAGCGTCGTGCGGCGCTGGTTGGGATCGGCCGGCTGATCCACGGCGAGCTCCATGTGTACCAGTGAGGGTGCGAGATAGAGCATCAGGCTCGTGTCGACCTCGCCGCCGTGCAGGTGCTCTTGTTGGGCGTCGAGCAGGTCGAGAACGGGGATGGCGTGGATGTCCACGACGCGCACGCGGGCGTCGGTCGTGATGACCGTCGCCAGCGCCTCTTGCTGTTGCTCGTGGTCCTGCGCGGTGAGCAGAATAAATTCTCGGAAGCCGGAGCGCTCCCACGCCGCAAGAAGGTCGTTGAGCATTCGGTGGAGCGTCTTGCGGCGCATGGCGCCGTTGCCGGGAAAGTCGGCAGCGCCGGCGACGTTCACGCCGTACTCGATAGTCGGGGCGCGCAGTACGCCGTAGGTTGCCGAGAGGTCGTCGGCGAGCGCCTCGGCGATGATGCTGGCGGTCCCCATGGGAAGGTGGGGGCCATGCTGCTCGCATGTCCCGACGGGCACGATCAATCGCGGATCCTCGGCCATGATCCGCGCGATCTCGCCGGGAGCCATGTCCTTGAGTCGCCGCGGGGGACCCGCGGGGGAATGGAGGGGGGCGGTCATTTCGGCGGAGAGGGAGTTGATCGGGCGAGACGTCGCGCCATCTCACTGGTGGACGCTAGCGACCGGTGCGGCATTCGTCGCGGGGGCGTGGTGGCTGCGCAATCCGGACGTACGCTACCTCGCCGTCGCAGTCACCGCCACGGTGGGCGCGGCGGCGCTCGCCGTCCGTCTCCCGCCTGGTGTGCGACGCTGGGGGGTGGGGGCGGCGGTTGCCGCACTGCTCTTCGCCGCGCTGATGCTGATGGCGCAGCACGATCTGGGCGAGATCAATGACCGCTGGGAGGCCTTCCGCGCCCAGGGAGTGACGCGGGGTCTCAAGGCCTTCCAACGCGAGCTGAGCGCGGCCTCGCAGCGGCTTCAGGCCGATGCTCGCCAGGCGCTCAATGCGCCGCACGACGAGGTCGGAGCCTTCCGCGCTCTTCACGGCATGGTCGAGGGGCGGCCGGACTACGCAGTAGTGCTCTACCGGGACCGGCGTCCGATCGCCTGGGCCGGCCGAAGCTACGTCGCGACCGACACGCTGGTGCGCCCGGTGGGAGCGGTGGTCGCGCCTTTCTATGTAGTGCTCTACGCGACCGCGACGAGCGCCTCGGATCGCGCCGTCGCGACCGTCGTCGTCGACGCGGTACCGCCCGCGGACCGGATCGTCGACGCGATTGGTGACCGCGTGGCTCGCGATGTCGGCCTCCATGCGATCGATCTGTCGGCCCTCCCTCTCGATGGCCAGCGCCTCGGGTCTGATCTCCTGCGTGCGCCGGTCGGCGATCCGGTGCTGGCGGTTCGCGCCGAGCCGCCCGGTCGCGAGGAGGCGGAGTATCGCGCGCTCGAGCGCGTGCGTGCGTGGGGCGCGGTGCTCCTCGCCATCGGGCTCCTCCTCTACGTCATCGGCGTCTGGCGGTGCGAGCGCACGCTCGTCTGGCGCCTCCTCCCGCTGGGCGTGTCTCTCACCGTGCTCGCCCTCGCGCCGCTGAGCACCTTCTCGAGCGCCTCGGTTCTCTTCGATCCGACCGTCTACTACACGGAGATCGGCGGCCCCTTCACGGCGTCGGTCGGCGCACTCGCCGTGGCCGCCGGAATCGTCCTGCTCGGATTGCTGCTCGTGCTCCGATCGGCGGTGCGAGTGCCGCCACGATGGTTTTCGCTCGTGGTGGTACTGGCGGTGATGGGCGGCGGGCCGACGCTCCTGCGCATGCTCGCGCAGGGGGTCGAGCCTCTGGCGGGCGGCGTGTCGGTCACTCTCTGGTTGGCCTGGGAGTTGGCGCTCTTCCTCGCGGCGGCGACGCTGCTGGTGGCGGCCGCTGCCGGAAACGTGGCGCTGGGGCGACTTCGCGTGCTCCCGTGGTGGCTGGCCCCGATGCTGGCGGCCATCGCCGCGGCGCTCGGCCCCGCGATCCTGGAGGCGCCGGGCAATTGGCCGAAGTGGTACACTCTCCTCTGGGTCGGAGCGATCGGCGCGTTCGCGCTCGCGCGACGGAGCACGCGACTCGTACTGGCGGCGGCGACGGTGGCGGCGCTCGGCGCGGTGACGCTCACCTGGAACGCCGGCGTCCGCGGCCGGGCGGCCCTCGCTGAACGGGATGTGCAGGGGCTGGGGGAGGTCGACTCCACCATCACCGGGGCCTTGGACCGACTCGGCGCGGCGATCGCGGCAAGCCCACCGCCCCGCGACGACGCCGACCTGATGAAGTTGTTCATGTCGTCGGACCTGGTCGAGACGGGATATCCGGTGGAGCTGTCGCTTTGGACCGGCAGCTCGATGAGCGCCGACGTATCGATGGCGTCGCTCGCCATCCCCGCCACGGCGGTACGGGCGGTGGTCGAGAATGCGCGAGAGAATGGGCTGCGCTCCCAGGCGATCGTCCCCGGCACACCCGGGATCTTCCAGGTTCTGGCGGTGCCGCAGCTCGGGGGGACGGTGACATCGGTGGTGGTCGGCCCGCGCACGCGACTCATCCCGGACGACCCCTATCTGACGCTGCTCGGTCTCGGTCCGCGCACCCGGGGCCTCCCGCCGTACACGATCGCGCTGGCCGAGGCGACGGAGGCGGATCGCCTCTCGCCGAACGTGACGCGCTGGCATCGCGAGGGGGGCGAGCTGCACGGCGACCGGTTGGTGCTCACGGCGCGGGGCCCGGTGCGCGCCCACATCGAGGTCGAGCTCCGGTCGCCGGTCATCATGCTGGCGACGGGCGTGCTGGTGGTGTTCGTCGACCTCGTCGTGATCCTGGTGATCTGGTTCTGGAGCGTGGTGCCGGAGGGCGTGGTGTGGCGGTGGGTGCGCGTGCGCCGTTCTCAGTGGGCGGCGAGCTACGGCACGCGCCTGACGATCGCCCTCTTCGCCTTCTTCGTCATGCCGGCGGCGGCATTCGCGGTGTGGGGGTACGAACGGCTGCAGGTGGAGGACCGTCAGTCGCGCGACCTCCTGCTCCGCGAATCGCTGCGGCCGATCGCGGGCGCGGCGGGGGCGGCACAGCTCGCGGCCAGCGTCGCCCAGTCCGAGATCCCGCTCTTCATCTACCGCGACGGCGTGCTCGGCCTGACGAGTCATCCGCTTTACGAGGCGATTGCTCCGATCGGCCGCCTCCTGCCGCCGGCCAGTGCCCTCGCCATCGGCGAGGGGCGCGAGGTCTACGCGAGCACGATCCAGCGGGTGGGCGACGCGAATCTCCTCTTCGGATTTCGGGCGACTACCGATCCGGACGAGTCGATCGTGATCGGCGCCCCGGCGCGCGGCAACGACATCCTCCTCGACCAACGCCGGCAAGACCTCGGGATCCTCCTCCTCTTCACGACGGTCACCGGGGCGCTGGCGGCGCTCGGCCTGAGCCGAATCGCCTCGCGCTCGCTCGCCCGCCCCATCGGCACATTGCGCACAGCGGCCCTGGCGATCGCGGCGGGGGAGCGCGAGCCGCCCCTGGCGGCCGAGCCGCCGTACGAGTTCGGCCCCGTCTTCGCCGCCTTCCGGCGGATGGCGGCCGATCTCAGCGCCAGTCGTCAGGCGCTGGAGTCGGCGCAGCAGCGGACGGCGGCGGTTCTGCGCAACGTCGCGAGCGGAGTCGTCGCGCTGCGCGAGAACGGCATCGTGACGCTGGCCAATCCGCGAGCCGAGGCGCTCCTGGCGCGTCCGCTCCCGCCCGGCACCCCGATCGCCGTCGTGAGCGCCGAAGTGTCCGACCGTGCGCAACGGTTCGCCGCGTCCGAGGGCGCCGATGAGGAGGAGTTCGAGCTGGCGATGTCCGGCCGCCAGCTGCAGGCTCGCCTCACCCGCCTCGGTGCCGGCGGCATCGTGCTCACCGTCGACGACGTCACCGAGCTGGCGCGGGCTCAACGCGTGCTCGCGTGGGGGGAAATGGCCCGCCAGGTTGCGCACGAGATCAAGAATCCCCTGACGCCGATCCGCCTCGGCGTGCAGCACCTCAAGCGCGCATTCGGCGACGCGCGCGGAGACTTCGGGCAGATCCTCGACCGGAATGCCCAGCGCATTCTCGCCGAGATCGACCGGCTCGACGCCATCGCGCGGGGATTCAGCCGCTACGGCACACCGATGGACTCCAAGACGGCGGCAGTCCCGATCGATGTTCTGGCGGTGGCGCGCGACGTGGTCGACCTCGAGCGCATGGGGCGCGACGATGTGGAGTGGCACGTCCATGCCGCCAATGGCCAGACCCGCGCGCTGGCCCGCGACGACGAGCTGCGCGAGGTCCTCCTCAATCTCCTCGAGAACGCGCGCCAGGCCGGCGCGAAGCGCGTCGACGTCCGCCTCACCAGCTTCGACGGACGGCTGCGGGTCGAGGTCGAGGATGACGGGCGGGGGATCGCGCCGGACGTGCTCCCGCGACTCTTCGAGCCGCACTTCTCCACGCGAACGAGCGGGAGCGGCCTGGGACTGGCGATCAGCCGGCAGCTCGTGGAGAGCTGGGGCGGGCGGATTGTGATCGAGAGCGCCGAGGGGCGTGGCACCAGCGTCACAATAGACCTGACCTCCGCCGAGCCATCGTGAGCGTTCGGTGCGTCCCGCGCTCGCCGGGCGTATCTTGATGCGATGACGCCCAGCACGATTCCGACCGAGGTCACCGACCCGGTCAACGCGTGTATTCTTGCCGTCTCCGAGGACCGGCTCCGCGGATTCATCGAGGAGCCCTTCGATGAGATCGCTCAGCGCTCGGGGGTCGAGCGGGCGGTCGTGCTGGAGCGCGTCCGTGCGATGCTCATCGCCGGCACGATTCGGCGCGTCCGCCAGACTCTGATGGCGACGAACCTCGCGCCCGGCGCTCTCGTCGCCTGGCGAGTGAGCGCCGAGCGGCTGGACGCGGCTTTCGATGCGCTCGTGGCGGACGACCCGTTCTCGGGCCATGTCGTGCTACGGTCGACCGACGCCGAGACGCCCGGATCGGCCTACCGGCTCTGGACCACGCTCAAGGTTCCGCAGGGCTACTCCCTGACGAAGCACTGCGCCACCCTCCGTTCGGCGATCGGCGCCGACGACTTCCGAGCGATGCCGGCGAAGGCGCTTTTCGCGCTCGGTGTGGGGCACGTGCGCCGGCGCGGCATGGAGCCCGGCAGCAAGTCCGACGCGCCAGGAGAGGTGCTGGACACCACCGTCGTGCGCCTTTCGGATCTCGAGTGGCGCGTCCTCGAGCCGCTCAAGAGGGAGCTCGCGCCCGAGGAGATTCGTCCCGCGCCCTGGCGCGCGCGGGCGGCCGAAGCGGGGGTCTCGCTCGCCGAGTTCCTGCGCGTGGCGCGGGACCTCAACGCGCGCGGCGTGATCGGCCGCTTCTCGACCTTCCTCGAGCATGTGAAGCCGTCGGCGGAAGGGACGCGGGTGGCGCGCTACAACGCCCTCTTCCACTGGCGTGTGCCGAAAGGGCGCGAGATCGAGGCGGGGCGGGAGATCGGCCGCCACTACATCCTGACGCACGCCTACTGGCGCGAGGGCGGGCCCGAGTTCGCCGACGTCAACGTGATGGCGGTCGCGCACGGTGGCGAGAAGCCGATGGTGCTGGCACACAAGGCCGCCATCGACCGTCACCTGGCCGCGGTGGGCATCCCGGTCGAGTACACGAACGTCTTCTGGGGGGGCCGGAGCGAGATCAAGCCTTCCGAGATCCTCCCGTCCGCCTATGTCACCTGGTGCCGGGCACGGGGCCTCGACCCCGATGCCATGCGCGAGAGCGTGGAGCACTAGCCGCTGAGCGCCTCACGACGCGTGGCGCTGCTGGCGCTCTTCGCCGTGGCGCTGGTCGCCGCGGTCGCGGCCGTGGGCCGCCGGGGGCGGAGCACGACGTCGCCGAGCGTGTTGGTGGCGGCGAAGCACCGTTCGGCCCGCGACACCGTCACGGTCGATACAGGGTTCCGAATTCCGGAGCGGTGCGCCACCGTGCCGCCAGTCGTCGCCCGCGCGATGGACAGCACTCGTCAGGCAGTGGGGAGCGCGCCCCCGCGCGACAGCGTCTCTCGCGTGGGCTCCCATCACCGGCGTAAACACGCCACCTCCCCGCACGATACCGCCGGCATGGCGAGCGACTCCGTGTTGGAGCGCGCCTTCGTCTACACGCCGGCGCGCGCCGGCTCGATCTTTCCCGGCTGTCGGATCGTGGCCTACTACGGCAATCCCCTCTCCAAGCGCATGGGGATACTCGGGCAGATCGACCCGGCAAAGATGATCGCGAAGCTCGACTCCCAAGCGGCGGCGTATGAACGCGCAGACTCGACTCGGCCGGTCCTCCGGGCGCTGGAGCTGATCGCCACGGTCGCGCAGGCGAGTCCCGGCCAGGAGAAGCTGTACCGGCTTCGGATGCCCGACACGCTGATCGAGAAGGTCGCCCGATGGGCGGAGGAGCGGCACTTCCTCCTGATTCTCGACATACAAACCGGGCGCAGCACCGTGGCGAGCGAGCTCAAGCCGCTCATCCCCTACCTGACGCGGCCCTACGTGCACCTGGCGCTCGACCCTGAGTTCAGCGTCTCGAAGGCGCGGGTGCCGGGGGAAGTGATCGGGCGGATGGACGCCGCCGACGTCAACGTGGCGGTCCATGCCCTCACGTCTCTTGTCGACTCCCTCGGGCTCCCGCCCAAGGTGCTCATCGTGCACCGGTTCACGCGACCGATGCTGACGAACCATGGGAAGATCGAGCTCGATCCGCGCGTCCAGGTTGTCGTGGACATGGACGGATTCGGGCCACCGCACCTCAAGTATTCTTCGTACGATGCCTATGTGCGGAACCGCCCCGTTCAGTACCCGGGATTCAAGCTCTTCTACAAGAACGACAAACCCCTCCTGACGCCGACTCAGGTCATGGCGCTGGAGCCCGTCCCGCTCTTTGTGATGTATCAGTAGGCCTCGGTGCGCCGGGTGCCTTTGGAGGGCTCGGGCCGCCCTCGTGGGCCGGCGGGCCGGTGGGCGGCCGGGCGGGGAGCGGGCCGCGGCAGCGCAGCGTGTGCGCTCTCTCGTGCGTTCACCAGACACCACGGCGTTACGGTGGGATAGCGGTTCGCGAGGTTGTGTTGCCTAGAGGCGTCTCCTGCCGTCGTTTGTACGGGCGAGATACCTCGTATCGTGGTTCGGGTCGCAGATACGGCGGGGACTCACTCCTTCACGTTGTCCGCCAAGAATGCGCTGCCGCCGATGACGAGGCGGCCCGTCGCCACAGGGAGACTTCCATGCGTTTCTTCGTGCTCGTCCTGACACTGGCCGCCGGTGTCACCGTAGCTGCCAGCTGCGGGGACTTCCCGCTGAACAATTTCGGCCAGGGCATCTCGAGCGGCGGCGGGACCGGCGGCGGCAGCGACACGTCGACGACCGCGTCGGTCAACGTCGGCGACAACTTCTTCAATCCATCATCGGTGACGGTTGCCGGCTCGCAGGCGCAGAACGGAGCGCAGGTCACGTGGACGTGGACTGGAACGAACACGCACCAGATCGTCTGGGACGATGGGTACCAGGGATCGGCGCCGATATCTGTCGGCTCGTACCAGCGCACGTTCCAGACGGCGGGCACCTACACCTACTACTGCGCGATCCACGGCCGAGCGGTGATGTCCGGCTCGGTTCAGGTCCAGTAGACAGCGCCACCGAGTCGCGCCGGCGGGCGCGAGAAGGCGATCGCCAGGTTGGCTCCGCAAGAAAATCGGGTCGTGCGCCGGCGCGACCCGATTTCGTTTGCCTAACGCCGCGAATCGATGGCAGCCCGCGCGCCGGGGGAAGAGGTTACTGTCGTCAGCGGGGTTCCACGAGCTTCTGGAAGCGCGGATCGCCATGCAAGGCGGTGTACGTGCCCGCGACGCGCAGCCAGTCTCGCGTGAACGGCCCCGGTCCAGGGAGCAGGGAGTCCAGCGTGGCGATCGCCCGATCCCTGTCTCCGGCGAGGAGTGCAAGGCGAGCGATAAGCTCCCGACTGTAAAGGCGATTTTCGAAGTCGTCGGGATCCAACTTCGTGGTCCACGCCGCTTGCTTTTGCAACGCTACCGCCGGCGCACCGGCGAGAGCGCGCAACCAGGAGAGCATGTAGTGAGACGTCGGGTCCTCCTGCTGCTCACCGACCGCAATCTGGTGCTCGAAGAGGCGCAGCGCTGTGTCGGCGAAGGCGCGGCTGCCCGTGCTGTCGCCTCTCAGCCAGCGGACCTCCGCCTGGCTCACCCCCCAGAGCATACGATTGCCGGAGAAATCTGCCGGTGTCAGCTGAAGGATGCGCCGCTGCTGAGCGCCATCGAACATCCACTCATCGGCGAACCCCCCCATGCTCCCGGCAACGCCCGCCAGAAGATCGGTAGCAGCAGCGCCCTGCAGCGTTGCTCTGGCGCTGTCGAGGTGCCCCGCGGAGGCGTGGACCGCGGCAATGGAGTAGAGACTGAATGGACCGCGCGGGTCAAGCTCCCTCGCGCGTCGCAGAAGGGCGAGCGCCTCGGGTAGCCGCCGCTGGTACCAGTGTGTCAGCGCAAGGTCTTCCAGCGCGTCAACGGAGCGCGGATCGAGAACCAGCGCCTGCTGCAGCGCGTGAGTGGACTCGTCGAAGCGGCCGACGAATCTCAGGAGCGCGCCCTTGAAGGCCAAGGCCTCCGCGTTGCGAGGTGATAGCTGGAGTACGAGGTCGTACTCTCTCAGCGCCCGGGCGTAGTCCCAGTCGACCTTGCGGGCGACGAAGCCGACCGCCAGGTGCGTCTCTGGGAGGGACGGGGCGAGAGCCGCGGCCTGGCGCGCGGCCTCGCGAGCCTCGCCAGCCACACCCGGTGGAGCGTAGGTCCCGTACTGATCCGCGCGCGCAATCGCGAGCTGTGCCCAGGCGAGCGCGAACGTGGAGTCGAGGCCTATCGCGCGATGGTAGGCCGCTGCGGCCTGCTCGAACCCCGCCTGCGTACTGGACGCAGCGTTCCCCTCGAGGTAGGCCTCGTACGCGGCCACATTCTGCGTCGGTCGCTGGGCGAGTGCTTGACGCTCCGCACCGCCGAGGGAGACGTCGAGGGCGCTGGCGACTTGCGTGGCGATGTCGGCCTGCACCTGGAAGACATCGGTAAGAGAGGCGTCGAACGGCTGCTGCCACCTGCTGGCCGGCGCGGAGCCGGCGGTGATCTCGACTAGCTCCGGACTCACCCGCACGCGTTTGCCGCGCCCGCCCTCGAGCTTTTCCGATCGCACGGTGCCGGTGAGCAGATACCGCACGCCGAGCTCCTGAGCGATTTGCTGCGGTGGCTTGGTGCTGTTCCGGTATTGGGCCGAGCTGGCGCGCGCGATGACCTGAAGGCCGGGAATGGTCGTGAGCTTGCCGCGGATCTCATCGCTCATGCCATCGGCGAAGTACGCGTCGGCGCTGTCGCCGAGGTTCTCGAAGGGGAGAACCGCCAGACGCGTCGGCCCGGCTCCCGGCGCGGAGCCTCGCGCGTTCGCGATGGGCGCCGCCGAGTCCCGGCCGCTGCGTCGCGCGAGCTTCCAGAGGCCGAGGCCCGAGAGCGCGGCGATCACCGCCAATGCCGCCAGCGCGCCGCGTGAGCGCAGCAGCGACCCCCCGGCACCGGAGGGCGATGGGGCGCCACGCGTCGCTCGTGAGGCGCTCGTCGGGGCGAGCCCCTCACCTGGTGTCGTGAGGGCCTCGAGCGTCTGTAGAACCTCGCCCGCCGATTGCGGCCGGTCCGCCGGACGCTTCTCCAGGCAGCGCATAACGAGGGTCGCCAGAGCCGGTGGCACCGTCGCCCGGCGCTTCTCGAGCGGCTCCGGCGCCTCCCCCATCTGCGCGGCGAGGAGTTGCGCGGGCGTTCGCTGACTGAAGGGGGGCGAGCCGCTCAGGAGCTCGTACGCCACGCATCCGAAGGCGTAGATGTCGGCGCGCTGGTCGACGTACGGATCGGCGCTCGCTTGTTCCGGCGACATGTACGCCGGCGTACCGAGGGCGAGGCCGAGCGAGGTGAGACCCGCGGCTTCGTCCCCGACCGTCGCCGACGCCGTGATCGCCTTGGCCACACCGAAGTCGGTGACCAGGGCGTGCTGCCGCGAGAGCAGGATGTTCTCCGGCTTCACATCGCGGTGGACGATCCCATTCTCGTGCGCGTAGGCGAGAGCGTCGGCGAGCTCGCGCAGGATTCGCATCGCCTCCAGGACGGCGAGCTCCCCGGAGCGCGCGATGCGAGCGCGGAGGGACTCGCCGTCGACGAGCGGCATCGTGTAGTACGGCAGGCCGTCGACTTGGCCGGCCGAGAGCACAGGGACGATGTGCGGGTGCTGCAGCTTTGCCGCGAGCGCGATTTCGCGCTCGAAGCGTTCGACGCTCACCTCCGCCGCGAGCTGGGGCGGGAGGACCTTGATGACGACCTTGCGCCCGAAGCGCGTCTCCTCGGCGACGAAGACGCGCGACATGCCGCCACCGCCGAGCTCGCGCTCGAGCGTATAGGTGCCGGCGAGGGTCGATTGGAGCTGGCTGCGCAGGTCGCCCGAGGTCACACCGTACTCGTGCCGTTTCGACGCTGAATGTTAGACCGCAAGGCTCCGCCATGCTATCGGATGTGCGTCATGGCGGCAACGAAGGGCGGGACTTTGGATGCCGGCGCGAAGAGTGGGATGCCGCACGAACCACCCGGGCGTGCACGATGGTCGCATGCTCGCCGCCGTGCGTTCGGCCGCCGTCATGGGCATCGAGGCCTACGCGGTCACGGTCGAGGTGGACGCGGCGCACGGCCTTCCGCAGTGGACGATCGTCGGACTGCCGGCGAGCGCGGTGAAGGAAAGCCGGGAGAGGGTCGGCGCGGCCCTGGGGAATTCGGGATTCACCATTCCACCACGGCGCGTGACCGTCAATCTTGCCCCCGCCGATGTTCGCAAGGAGGGAACCGCCTTCGACCTGCCGATCGCGCTCGGCATCCTGATTGCGACAGGCCAGCTCGAGGGGGCGAGCGTCGCCGATGTGGTGGCGGTGGGGGAGCTCGGACTCGACGGGTGTGTCAGGTCCGTGCGAGGCGTGCTGCCGATCGCGCGCCTGGTCGGCCGCGAGGCCGGCCGCACGCTGCTCCTCCCCCTCGAGAACGTGGCCGAGGCGTCGCTGGTGAGCGGGGCGCGGCTCTGCGCGCCCGAGAAGCTGATCGACTCGATTCGGTGGCTTCGCGCCGGAGAGCGTCCGACGCCGAGCGGCGGTCGGGCGCGCGCGCTGCGCGACGACGATCCGGCGGACTTCACCGACGTCGCGGGTCAGGTGGCGGCCAAGCGAGCGCTCGAGATCGCGGCCGCGGGGGCTCACAACGTGCTGCTCGTCGGTCCGCCCGGGGCGGGGAAGACGATGCTTGCTCGCCGACTCCCGGGAATTCTGCCGGCGCTCTCAGAGGCCGAGGCGCTGGAGGTGACCGCCGTCCACTCGGTCGCGGGGGCACTCTCGTCAGGCCGGCCGCTGGCATCGTGCCGCCCCTTTCGCGCGCCCCATCACAGCATTTCCGATGCGGGCCTCATCGGCGGCGGAAGTCCGCCACGACCGGGCGAGGTGAGCCTGGCTCACCATGGCGTGCTCTTTCTCGACGAGTTGTTGGAGTTCCGTCGCCACGTCCTCGAGGCCCTTCGGCAGCCACTCGAAGATGGTCGCGTCGTCATCGCCCGCGTCGCTGCGACGGTGTCCTTTCCGGCCCGCTTTACGCTCGTCGGCGCCACCAATCCGTGTCCCTGCGGACACGCCGGCGAGCTGGAGCGCCGCTGCGCGTGCAGCAGCAGCGAGATCGCGCGCTATCGGAATAGACTCTCCGGGCCGATGGCGGACCGCATCGACATGCACGTTCGGGTCGGCGCCGTCCCGCTCGACGCCCTCTCGAGCGCCGACGCCGGGGAGCGCTCGTCCGCCGTGCGCGAGCGCGTGGAGGGGGCTCGAGCCCGGCAGGAATCGAGGTACGCCACTCTCAGCGACCGCCGGACGAATGCGCATGCGCCCATGTCCTGCATCGAGCGGGGAGCTCATGGCGTAGTGACCCGTCAGGCGCGCGCCATTCTGGTCGAAGCGGCTGGGCGCCTCGGCCTCAGCGCGCGAGCCTACCACCGCGTGCTTCGCGTCGCCCGCACGATCGCCGACCTCGATGGGGAGCGTGACGTCGGCACCCCGCACGTCGCCGAGGCGCTCGGCTACCGACCCGTGGAACCCTGAGCTGGGCTTAGGTGACGCCGCTTGTCGCCGCGCTGCCGCGCGCGAGAAACTCGTCGACGGCGACGCCGAGGGTCTCGAACATCATGTCAGTGCCAATAGCCTTGGCGGCACCGCTCTTCTCCAGCACCGAGGTGACCTCTGACCGGACGTTGGCGAAGCCCAAGCGGATCCCGCGCGAGGACAGCTCCTGCGCCAGCGCCTCGATCATCCCCGCGGCCGTGGCATCGATCGCGTTGATCGGGCTGCCATCGACGACGAACCACTTCGTGTCCCGCCTTTCGGCGAGCACATCCTCGACACGGGATTTGAAGTACGTCGCGTTGAAGAAGAGAATGGCGGCAGGGAATCGGAAGAGCACCAGCCCCGGGTGCTCGGTCGGGTGCGCGCTGTGGGTGAGATCGTGGAATCCCTTCTCGCCCGGAGCGCGCGCGAGAAGCGCGTCGTGCGGCCGTGCCGTGCGTATGACGACGAACAACGTGGCCAGTGCGACGGCAATCAGGATCCCCTCCAGGCCACCGAACGCAACGACGGCCAGCGTGGCGACGATCGAGACGGCGAACTCGCGCTTGCTCACGCGCCAGAGGTGCTCGAGGGAGCGGAAGTCGAAGAGGCCGACGGCGGCGGAGATCAGCACGGCGCCGAGGGCGGCGACGGGGAGGTAGGAGAGCGGCCCGGTGAAGAAGAGGAGCACCAGCGCCATCGCCAGCGCGGCCACCAATCCGGTGACTTGCGTCTTTCCACCCATACTGTCGGCGATCGCCGTGCGCGAGTCGGCGCCGCTCACCGCAAAGCCCTGGGAGAGGCCGGCGGCGATGTTGCAGGCGCCGAGCGCAATGAATTCGCGGTCGACGTCGAGGTCGTAGTGGTTGCGCACTGCGAAGCTGCGCGCGGTTACCATTCCGCTGCTGAAGGTCACCAGCCCCAGCCCCAGGGCGCCGTTGAGAAGCCCGGCGACGTGCTCTCCCTCTATGTGAGGCACGCGAAGGTGCGGCAGTCCGGCCGGCACCGGTCCGAGGATGGCGACGCCGTACTGCTCGAGGTTGAAGAGCTTCACGATCGCGATCGCCGCGGCCACAGCGATGAACGGTGCCGGCAGCTTCGGGAAGTAGCGCCTCACGAGTCGGATCAACACGAAGGCGAAGCCGCCGACGAGGAGCGTCGGAAGGTGTGTCTGCGGGAGCTTCGACAAGAACTCGACTAACCGCGGAATGATGCCATGGCCGGTCATCGCAAAGCCGAAGACCTTCCCGATCTGGCCGAGGAAGATGCTGATGCTGATCCCGTTCAAGAAGCCCACCAGCACGGGCGTGCCGAGGAAGTCGGCGAGGAAGCCCAGCCGGGAGAGGCCGGCGACGATCGACACGATTCCGGTGAGCACCGCCAGCGCGACGGAGAGCGAGAGATAGACCTCCGGGTCGTTGCCGGCGAGCGGCGCGATGATCACCGCTACCATGGCGCACGTCGCGGCGTCCGGGTTCACCATCAGTTGCGGCGATGTGCCGAAAATGGCGTAGACCACGAGCGGGAGAATGCTGGCGTAGAGTCCCGTGACCGCCGGGAAGCCGCCGAGCTGGGCGTAGGCGATAGCGACCGGGATGGCAACCGCGGCCACCGAGATGCCGGCGGCGACGTCGCGAGGCAGGTATTCCGGGCGGTAGTGAAGGAGTGCGGGCAGCCCCGGCGCGAAGCGAGCGATCCCGGTGCGGGTCCGCGTAGGCACAGCCGTCAACGCAAACGACGACGCGCCTCCTCAGGCGGCATCGTCGTTTGATCCCCTCGAATCCCGATCGGGCCGGTGCGGATGCCTGTCAATAGACTTCGGGAATGAAGCGCCGGTCTTTGATCGTCGCTTGATCGTCGTATCGTCCTTTGGTCGAGCGCTTGGGGAGCTTCACCTTGTCGCGCTTGATCCTCTTGTGCGGAATGGACTGCAGGATGTGCTCGAGCACGTTGAGCCGGGCGCGCTTCTTATCGTCGCTGCGGACGATGTGCCAGGGCGCGTAGCTCGTATCGGTCGCCTCGAGCATCGCGTCACGCGCGCGCGAGTAGTCGTACCACTTCGTCCACGACTCGACGTCCATCGGGCTCAGCTTCCACTGGCGAAGCGGATCGTTGATCCGGGCGGCGAAGCGGCGCTCCTGTTCCTCCATTCCCACCTCTGCCCAAATCTTGATCAAGAGGATGCCGCTGTCGACGATCGTCTTCTCGATGAAGGGGCAGAGCTGGAGAAAACGCTTGACCTGCTTTTTCGGCGTGAAGCCCATCACCAACTCGACACCAGCGCGGTTATACCAGCTGCGGTCGAAGATGACGACCTCGCCGCCGGCGGGAAAACGCTCGACGTAGCGTTGAACGTACAGCTGGGTCTTCTCCCGGTCGGATGGAGCGGGGAGTGCCGCCACCCGGAACACGCGCGGACTCACGCGCTCGGTCAGCGCCCTGATGATGCCTCCCTTGCCCGCGGCATCGCGCCCTTCGAATACGATGATGACGCGCAGTCCCTTGGTCTTGACGTAGTCCTGCAGGATGCAGAGTCGAGCCTGAAGCTTCACCAGCTCCTTCTCGTACTCCTTCGTTCTTAGCTTGCCGTTCCCCTTCTTGTCACCCTTGGCCATTTTCCCATCCTCCGTACGGCACCTGCTGTAGGGTCGATCGATTGTCGAAGCGAGAGGTCCGGCTCGCGAACGCGGAGCGGTAGCCGGGTTCCTATTCTGGACCGCGCTGAGGGGTAGGAGCAAGGGTGGTCGCCCCGACAAGATTTGTTACGCCTCTCGTGCGTGTCGCCTCAGCGGTAGCGGTCACCGCGCTGGTGGCCGCCGGCGTCTACGCGGCGCCCGCGTCGTCCCATCGACCGCGTGGCGCATCACCCTTGTCGGCGCACGTCCTCGCGGTCGTCTCCGCAGTGTGGGACTCCATGGATGCCGTGTGGTCGCGTTCGAACGAGCACTGGAACGAGCTCGGCGACCAGAACACGCTCACCCAGATGCTCGGGACGGGGAAGCCGACGCAAGTCGAGTACATGGGGTGTCTGAGCGGGTCGATCATCGGAGACACGCTCTGGGTGCGAGAGTGGGCTCCGGCCCGGGAGATGAAGCAGCTCCAGTTCGCCGTCACCGGTCGCTGCGATCACATGCGCAATGTCGTCGGCACCTTTCACACCCACCCGTATCGCGCCGACTCGGCGGGGGCGGCGCTCAAGGAGCCGGGGCTTTCCGCTCAGGATCTCAAGACGTTCGCCGCCGGTCGCGACCGCGTGATCATCGTTGTCTGGGATGTCGATTCGATCGATGCCGCCATTCGCGCGGCCGACGGCTCGATCGTTCACCCAGCGCCGATCGTACGACGCTGAGGCGCGCTCTTCCACGCACGCCGAGTCGCACGCTACGTTTCAGAAGATGGCCCTCCCAGCTTTCCCTTCCTCCCCCGCCCGCCCCGCGCCGAGCATCGAGATGCCCGAGTGGCACGACGCGACCGCCAAAGAGGCGCAATTGGGCGCGCTGCTTGCGGAAAGCAAGAGAGTGCTCCTCGGCTACAGCGGTGGGGTCGACTCCTCTTTCCTCGCTGCCGTCGCAGTCGAGCGACTCGGCGCGGACAATGTTCTTGGCGTGCTCGGGCTGAGTGAATCAGTGGCCGCGGAGCAGCACGCGACAGCGCGTGCAGTGGCGCAGCAGATCGGCCTCACCATGGTCGAGGTCGAGACCCGCGAGCTCGCGGACCCACGCTACGCCGCCAACCCCTCCAATCGATGCTACTACTGCAAGACGGAGCTCTGGGGCGTGCTCCGACGCCTGGCGCTGGAGCGTGGCTACGGGGCGGTCATCGACGGCTCGAACGCCGACGATGCGGCCGATTGGAGGCCGGGGGCGAGTGCGGCGCGCGAGCACTCGGTGACGTCTCCATTGGCGATCGTCGGCCTCCGCAAGGCCGAAATTAGGCTGCTCGCGCGCGCGCGCGGACTTCCGATCTGGGACGCGCCCTCATCGCCCTGCCTCGCATCACGTCTCGCATACGGCACGACGGTGACTCCCGAGCGTCTTTCCGCGGTCGAGCGCGCCGAGCGCGCCCTTCGGTCGCTCGGTGTCACTGGGGAACTGCGGGTTCGACATCACGGCGATCTCGCCCGGGTTGAGCTGTCACCGTCGGTCCTCGACGAGTGGCTGGATCCCGCGCGCGCGCCGGCGGTTGTCGACGCGGTACGGTCGGCCGGCTTCGAGCGGGTGGCGATCGACCTCCGCGGCTATCGGTCTGGATCGCTCAACGTTCTTGAGGGTGTGGTCGCGGCGTGAGCGATCGAGCGGAGGGGGCTCGGGGCTCGAGCACGGACGCGCTCGCTCTGGCGCTCGCCGCCATCGGCATCTCTGTCAGCGTCGACGCGCGCGACGGTCTCGTTGTGCTCCGCCTTCCCCCCGGCGCGCCCGCGCCGCGTGGCGCGGCGCGCGAGTCCGCGGTGTCGATCTGCAGGGGGCACGGCTTCACGCACGTCGCAGTCGAGTTCGAGGGGAGCGACGAGTCGCGTGCGTCTCTTTCTCGCAATTAACCTTCCGCCCGCAGTGCGCGCGTCGATTCATCGCGCGACGCAGAGCATGCGGGAGGCGGCGCCTCACGCGACCTGGGTCAGCCCCGACCACCTGCACCTGACCCTCAAGTTCCTCGGCGAGCAGCCGGACGATGTCGCGACCACGCTGAGCGATGCGCTCACGCCCGTCGCCGCCGCGTGTCCCCGGCTCACCCTTCGACTCCGTGGGCTGGGCGCCTTCCCAAACTCTCGAGCGCCCCGCGTCGTATGGTTGGGGGTGGAGCCTCAGCCCCCGCTCGAGCTGCTGCACCATGGCCTCGAGTCTACCTGCGCCCGTTTGGGGTACGAAGTGGACGGTCGTGCCTTCCGTCCGCATGTCACGCTCGCCCGAGTGCGCGAGCGACTGACGCCGGCGGGGGCACGCTCCTTGGCCGTGGCGGCGCGTGAAGTGAAGTTGAGCGCGGCCGCTGCGGTGCGGTCGCTGGATGTGATGGCGAGCCATCTCACATCCAAGGGGCCGGAGTACACCGTAGTCTCGGCGCTCGCATTGGGAGGGGGTGATCGCTGATGGGATGCCTGCGGCGGTTCGGGTGCCTGGTCGTCGTGATCGTCCTCGCTGCCCTCGCCTGGTCGAACCGTGCGCGGATCCTCGCGTGGGTCCATGGGGTGACCGGCACACAGAGCCCGGCGCCGTCTGCTGCCGCCGACTGGGAGCTCTTGACCCCCGAAGGGGCCGACAGAGCGAAGAAGACGATCGAGAAGCTGGCGGAGCGGTCGGGCCCCGTCTTCGCAAACGTGAGTCCTGGAGACTTGGTGGCGTACGTCTTCCAAGAGCTGTCCAAGCAGATCCCCTCTTCGGCCCAGGGAACGGCGGCGGCCGTAGTGGGAGATCAGCTTCTCGTTCGGGCGTCGATGGACATCAACGACCTGGGTGGGCGCGACCTCCTCGGCCCACTCGCCAGCGTATTCAATGATCGAGAGCCGGTAGAGTTCGGCGGCACGCTCGCGGTGGTAACGCCGGGGATCGGCGAGTATCGCGTGTCGCAGCTGTCGGTGCGCGATCTCTCGCTTCCGCACCCGGCGATACCCAAGCTCCTCGCAAAGCTGGACCGGACGCCCCGTCCGCCCGGCGTCGACGATGACGCCCTCGCCCTCGTCGTCCCGGTGCACATCGGTGATGTGCGGATCAAGAACGGGAAGATCACGCTCTACAAGGTCGTTCCATGAGCGCGCGGATCCTGGTGGCCGATGACGAGAAAGGAATCAGGGCTGCGCTGGGCCAGCTCCTCGAGTACGAGGGGTACGACGTGCGCGCCGTGAGCTCGACCACCGAAGCGCTGGCCGCCTTCGACTCCTGGCATCCCGACCTCCTCTTCCTCGACGTGAAAATGCCTGACGTCGATGGGATGGAGGCGCTCCGGCAGATCCGTCAGCGCGATGCCGGGGCGATCGTCGTCATGATCAGCGGTCACGGCACCATTCAAACGGCAGTGGAGGCCACGCAGCTCGGGGCATACGACTTCCTCGAGAAGCCACTCGACACGGATCGCGTTCTCGTCACCCTAAGAAATGCGCTCCGACACGCCAATCTGCAGGAGGAGTACAGCCGACTCCGCGAGACTGTGGAGTCGAAGTACGAGATCGTCGGCAAGTCTCCGGCGATCCGCACGCTGATCGAGCAGATCGAGCGGGTGGCGCCGACACCGGCCCGAGTCTTGATCACCGGCGAGAACGGAACGGGGAAGGAGCTGGTCGCGCGCGCGACCCACCGTCTCTCGGCGCGGCGCGACGGCCCCTTCGTCGAGGTGAATTGCGCCGCCATCCCCGGTGAGCTGATCGAGAGCGAGCTGTTCGGCCACATCAAGGGATCGTTCACCGGTGCGATCGCAGACCGGGCGGGGAAGTTCGAGCAGGCGAATGGTGGCACCCTCTTCCTCGACGAAGTCGGAGACATGAGCCTCTCCGCGCAAGCGAAGGTGCTGCGTGTGCTCGAGGACGGTGTCGTTACGCGGATCGGCGGCGCCAAGCCGACGGCGGTGGATGTGCGTGTCATCGCTGCGACGAACAAGGAGCTCTCGAAGGAGATCGGAGAGGGACGATTCCGCGACGATCTCTTCTATCGGCTGAACGTCGTGCCCGTCTCCGTGCCCCCGCTGCGCCAACGACGTGAGGACATTCCACTATTGGTGGCGCACTTCGTCCGCGTGCTCTCGGCGCAAGAGGGGATGGCGCCGCGCGTGATGACTTCGGACGCGGTGGCCCGGCTCTCGGGTCTCGACTGGCCCGGCAACGTTCGCGAGCTTCGTAACACCGTAGAGCGGATTCTCATTCTCGCTGCCGGTCCGCGCGTGACGGCGGCGGATGTCGACCGGCTGCTCGGAGGCGGTCCGCGCGCCAGCGAGGCAACGGCGATCGGCTCCCTGGTGTCGTGCCGAACGTTCGAGGAGTTCAAAGAGGCCGCCGAGCGGGCCTTTCTCCTGGCGAAGCTTCGGGAAACGGACTGGAATGTGTCGGAAACGGCGCGATTGCTCGACATGCCGCGATCAAATCTCTACAAGAAGATCGAGCGCTACTCGCTGTCGCGAGAGAACGGTTAGGAGGTCGTATGGCGCGGGATTGGGATAAGGAATTGGCCAAGATCGACAAGCAGCTGGAGTCCATCTCGGACGAGGCGATCCTCTCGTCGGCGCAGGCGAAGACGCCGGCCGAGAAGCAGCAGGTCAAGGAAGTGCAACGAACCACCAATACGGCGGGGGTCTTTGCGCGCCTCCTTCTCGCGATCGCGCTTGGCATCGCCATGCTCATGTGGCCGTACTCGGCGCGGTGTGGCGTCGGGCTGTTTTTCTACCTCTTTGCGACGGGCACGGTCGTGACAGCCGGTGTCTGGAGCGCCGTATGGACCTGGCGGCACCGCGCCGGGCGCGCCCACCTGCTCTCGTTGCTCCTGGTGCTCTGGGGCGGGCTCCTGGCGGCGATCGAGATTCTCCCCCGGGTTCACTATGCCCGGGCGGACTCGGCGCGTTCCGCCTGGATCTGTCCTTAACGCGCGCGCCGGGTCCTTGCGGTTGCTCTTCCGAGGCGCGCGGGTTTCAGTATCCCATTCCATCGTCACGCGACCATGACACAGTTCAAGAACTTCATCGCCGGAAAATGGGTTGAGCCCAGCACCGGCCAGTACTTCGAGAATCGCAATCCCGCCGATACAGATGACCTCATCGGCCTCTTTCCGCGCTCCGGAGCGGAGGATGTCGATCGCGCGGTAGCGTCCGCGCGTCGCGGATTCGAGAGGTGGCGGCGCGTTCCGGCGCCGGCACGAGGCGACGTGCTGCGCCGGGTTGGAGATCTGCTTACCGAGCGAAAGGAGGAGATCGCCAACCTCATGACTCGCGAGATGGGGAAACCGCTTGCCGAAACGCGAGGCGATGTACAGGAAGGGATCGACACGGCCTACTACGCCGCGAGCGAGGGACGCCGGCTCTTCGGGCATACGGTGCCGAGCGAGCTGCGTAGCAAATGGGCGATGAGCTTCCGCCGTCCCATTGGCGTCGCCGGGATCATCACGCCCTTCAACTTCCCGATGGCCATTCCCACCTGGAAGTCGTTCCCCGCGCTCCTCTGCGGGAATGCCGTCGTCTTCAAGCCGGCGGAGGACGTTCCGCACACGGGCACGGCTCTCGTGGAGATTCTCCTCGAGGCGGGTCTTCCCCCCGAGGTGATTCAGCTCGTTCACGGCTTCGGGGAAACCGTGGGAGCGGCGATCGTCGCCCACCCCGACATTCCACTCGTCTCGTTCACCGGCTCGACGGAAACCGGCCGGCTCGTCGGAGAGACGTGCGGGCGAATGCACAAGCGGCTGTCGCTGGAGATGGGCGGGAAGAACGCCATGATCGTGCTCAATGACGCCGATCTCGACCTCGCGCTGGACGGCGTTCTCTGGGGCGCGTTCGGCACCACCGGGCAGCGCTGCACGGCGACGAGCCGTCTCATCCTACAGAGCGCGGTCCACGACGAGATGGTCGATCGCTTGGCAGGGCGCGCGCAGGCACTCGTTTTGGGAGACGGGCGCCAGCAGGGCACCGACGTCGGCCCAGTGATCAACGCCGAGGCCCTCCGGAAGGTCGAGTCCTACGTGAAGATCGGCTGCGCCGAGGGAGCGACCGTCGTATGCGGCGGGGGCCGACCGAGCGCCCCGTCGCTCGCCCGAGGGCACTTCTTCACGCCCACGATCTTCGCCGACGTGAAGGCGGGCTCGCGGCTCGAGCAGGAGGAGATCTTCGGACCGGTGCTCTCGGTGATCCGGGTCGACTCGCCGGAAGAGGCCTTCGCCGTCAACAACGACGTGAAGTACGGACTGTCATCGTCGCTCTACACGCGGGACGTGAACCTGGCCTTCCGCGCGCTGACGGATCTGGACAACGGGATCACGTACGTGAACGCCCCGACGATCGGAGCCGAGGCGCATCTCCCCTTCGGCGGTGTGAAACAGACGGGAAACGGCCACCGCGAGGGTGGATGGGAAGTCTACGACTTCTACTCGGAGACCAAGGTGGGTTACGTCGATTTCTCCGGCACTTTGCAGAGGGCGCAGATCGACAACTATCCCGACCAGGCGAGCTAGGGTCCGATGCTTCCCTTGCGGTTGAAAATGCGCGGCTCTTATTTCAACGGAAGCGTTGCGGAACTCCGCGCCGGTCCGTCAGACGGAGCAGAGCAGATCCCAGCGCCTCTCCTCGCACGTGGACCGCGCCAGTCCTTCGGAAGTCGTCAGTCGAGGCCTTAGCGCCATGCCCCACACCATACCCACTCCCCAGCGTCTCGTGACCGACGCGCATCGCGCGGATGCACTGCGCGCGCTGAATCGGCCACGCTTGCACTGGCACGTGTTCACCGAGTGGGCCCGCATCCTCATCTTCGCCGTGGCGCTCTTCCTGGTGATCAAGACGTTTGCTGTCGAAGCGTTCAAGATCCCCACCGGGAGCATGGAGCGCACGCTTCTCGTCGGCGATTTTCTGCTCGTCAACAAGGCCGCCTACGGCGCCGAGATTCCCTTCACGCACGTCCGGCTCCCGGCCATGCAAGTGCCGCGTCGCCGCGACATCATTGTTTTCGAGTTCCCCGAAGATCGCACGAAGAATTACGTCAAACGGCTCATCGGTCTGCCTGGCGACACTGTGGAGATGCGCGATGGCGATGTCTGGCTGAATGGCCATCAGCTCATCGAACCGTACGTCATCCATTCGGACCCGATGGAGGATCCCGGTGGGGAGCCGTTCGGGTGGCAGAGCAAGTATTTGGTGAGGACAGCGGAGGCGAGTGCCATTCACCCATCACGAAACAACTGGGGTCCGCTGGTCGTCCCTGAAGGAAGCTACTTCGTGTTGGGAGACAATCGCGACAACTCGTCCGACAGCCGGTACTGGGGCTTCGTGCCGGATTCGCTGATCAAGGGAAAACCGTGGGTGGTCTACTACAGCTTCGAGCGTGATGCCACGCATCGCTACCCCTGGTTGACCAACATCAGGTGGGGTCGGTTGGGAACGCGTGTCCACTAGGGCGCGCGTCCAGGTGAGGGGTCCTCAATGCTAGGAGTGCCGGGCACCACGCCCCTGCCGCTCTTGGCCGCTTCGTCGCCCGCTCGCAGGAGCCGTTGACTGTATGCCCGTGAGCACGCACAAGAAGACGTCGTATGAGGACGGGTCGCTCGATCAGTACCTGCGCGACATCAGCGCCTACCCGCTCATCGACCGCGACGAGGAAGTCCGGCTCGCGCAGCTGATTCGGGTCAACGACGGCGAGGCGCTCGACAAGCTCGTGCGGTCGAACCTCCGCTTCGTCGTCTCCGTCGCCAAGAAGTACCAGAATCAGGGCGTCGCGCTCGCCGATCTGATCAACGAGGGGAACCTCGGCCTCATCCGCGCCGCGCACAAGTTCGACGAAACGAAGGGGATCAAGTTCATCTCCTACGCCGTCTGGTGGATCCGGCAGGCGATCCTCCAGGCGCTCGCAGAGCAGTCGCGCATCGTCCGCGTCCCGCTCAATCGCGCCGGCACGCTGCACCGCATCGGGAAGCGGGCGAACGCGCTCCTTCAGGAGCTCGGCCGCGAGCCCACCAACGAGGAGATCGCGGAAGAGATGGATCTGAGCGAGGAGGAGGTCGCCAAGACGATCTCCATCTCGCAGACCCACCTCTCCCTCGATGCGCCGCTCACGCCGGGCGAGGACAACAAGCTCCTCGACTACCTGCCGGACAATCTCAATCCGACGCCCGACGAGCTGACCTTCGAGAAGGCGCTCACCGAGGCGATCGAAGAGTCGCTCTCATCGCTGAAGGAGCGGGAGGCGAAGATCCTCCGGCTCTACTTTGGCCTCGACGGCGAGGAGCCGATGACGCTCGAGCAGATCGGCTCCCTGCTCGGAATCACGCGCGAACGCGTGCGCCAGATCAAGGAGAAGGCGCTCTCCCGCTTGCGCCACGTCTCGCGCGCCCGCGCGCTGGAGTCGTTCCTCGGCTGAACTGGTCTGAGGCCCGCTCGCCGGGCGGCGGCGCCGCCCGGCGCCGGCACGGTCGCCAGAATCCCGGCCCTCGCACCCCGCCTCCCCATTCACCGCTCCCCATGGCCGCCACGAGCTCGTTCGACGTGACCACCGGCGTCGATCTCCAGGAAGTCGACAACGCCGTCAATCAGGCGTCGAAGGAGATCTCTCAGCGATACGACTTCAAGGGCTCGAAGGCGTCGATCGATTTCCAGCGTGCCGAGGGGGTGCTCGCCCTCGTGGCCGACGACGACTACAAGATGCGGGCCCTCTTCGACGTCCTTCAGGGGAAGCTGATCAAGCGCGGTGTCTCGGTGAAGAACATGGATGTGGGAGAGGTGAAGCCGGCAGGGAATGACACAGTGCGCCGCGAGATAAAGCTCAAGATGTCGCTCGACGGCGAAACCGCGCGGAGGGTGGTTGCGGCGATCAAGGACGCGAAGCTCAAGAAGATCCAGGCCGCCATCCAAGGTGATCAGGTCCGGGTGACCGGTCCATCGAAGGATGAGCTCCAGGGCGTGATCGCGCTGCTCAGGGCGGGCGATTTCGGCGTGGAGCTGAAGTTCGGGAACTATCGCTAGGGGAGTATCGCCCGTACTCCCTCGCCGGAGGGCGAGCCGTTGGTCTCTCGGGGAATCGAGATAACCGCCACAAGCGCTATTCGCCCGCTCGCGGGGCTGCTGGCAGATCACGATGCCGCCGCAACGGAGTTCCTCGAGTTGGCGGCGTCAGTGTCGCCCGATGACTGGCACGTCCCGCGCGCGCCCGGGAAATGGACGCCTGCGCAGGAAACCAAGCACCTCATTCTCGGCTACGAAGCGTTCGTGCGCGACTTGCGAGGCGAGGGGCGGCTCCGGGTGCGCGGGCGTTGGTGGCAGCGCCGCCTCTGGCGATGGGTGGTTCTGACCCGAATCTTCGCGCGCGGCGAAATGGTTCGCACGGCGCCCGCGCCTCGCGAAGTGCGACCTGCCGAGCGGCCCGGAGACAAGGAGGCGCTCCTCGCTGACTTCCGGCGCGCCGTCTCCACCTTCCGCACCACTATCGTCGAGACGCAGCGGACCTCTCCGCGCCGCTGCGTCACTCACCCCTACTTCGACGCCCTGACGCTGAGCCAACTCCTTAGGCTCTGTGCCATTCACACGCGTCACCACGCGGGCTTCCTGCAGCGCCAGGCCTGATTTCGTCCACTCGCGCTCTGGCGCGAGGGGGAGCGCTCTCGCTTAGCTTTCGCGCGTGAAGCTCGCAATCGTCACCCTGGGCTGCGACAAGAACACCGTGGACTCGGAGCGCTACCTCGCCGATCTCGTGGGGCGCGGCGCCGAGCACACGGATGACCTGGCCGACGCAGACGTCATCGTCGTCAACACCTGCGGGTTCATCGACGCCGCGAAGCAGGATTCGATCGGCGCGCTGGTGGAGGCTGCGGAGCTCAAAGCGAAGGGGTCGTGCCGGGCGGTGGTGGCTGTCGGATGCATGGTGGAGCGACACAAAGAGGAGCTCCTGGCCGAGCTCCCCGAGGTGGATCTCTTCCTCGGGACGTCGGAAATCGCCGGACTTGTGCCGGCCCTCGAGAGCCGTGGGCTCCTCGAGTCGACGGACGTCATACGGCATCCCGGCGTGCGCCTCTACATGGGGACGGCCCCGCACATTCGCTATTTGAAGGTGAGCGAAGGGTGCGATCACGGGTGTGCGTTCTGCGCCATCCCGCTCATGCGGGGCCGCCACCGCTCCTTCGACGTCG
>Ga0187777_10000108_pt1 | contig 59536 bp, 52 predicted proteins | sample 1015_Q2_SP5_10_M_FD_132416 | JGI IMG/M metagenome (GOLD analysis project Ga0187777, IMG submission 132416) | Tropical peat soil microbial communities from peatlands in Department of Meta, Colombia - 1015_Q2_SP5_10_MG | ecosystem: Environmental > Terrestrial > Soil > Wetlands > Peat | place... | reverse complement strand
CTCTGCGGCGGGGTCCCTAACCTGACTTCTATGAGCCGCCACCCGATGTGTAAGAACAATCACCCGATCATGAACGCGGACAACAACGCTCCGCGGCATTCGGCACATCGAACGCGCCGGTGAACTTCTAGCGTCTTCCATCGCGCTCTGCCGGGCCCCCGCGTTCGATGCGGGGGCCCGTTGCTTTTCCTACTCCTCTCTGGAGGTTCGCCATGCAGGTGACACAGATGCTCACCGCCGTCATCGCCGGGGGGCTGCTCTTCCTCCCCCTCCCCCGAGGCGGCATCGGAGTCTCGCGCCACGACATGGTACGTGCTCGCGAAGGAGCGGAGAGCAACCGCGTCGCCTTCCACGGCGACTTTGCGGGCATCGATCGAGACGGAGACATGCTCTGGACGACCGCCGACAGCTCGGCGGCCGGCGGCCTCGCGCTCCGAATCCAGCCACTCGGAAGTCCGATGACAGCCGCCGAGCCGGTCTGGCCGGTGCGCGCGGTGGTGAGCGGCCGTGACTCCGCCAACCAGCCGTACACGACACAGCTCCTCGGCATCATCGACTGGCAGAAGGGCTCGCTCGTGCTGCAGGGCGAGGTCACGGCCGGCGTGCGGCGCGGCAGTCAGGTGCTCGAGGACGGCAGCATGGTCGACTTCGACGCCCACGGAACGATCACCTTCATCCCGCTCGCCGCGTTGCGCTGACGCGGGCGGAGGCTCGGGAAGGCGCGCGATCAGCGTGCGCCAGAGAGCCCGAGCCTCCGCCTCGAGCGAAGTCGTATTCGTTTCGGGCTCCTGCCCCTGCCCCACCCCGGCGACCCAGCGCTAGCTTTCCCCGCATGACTCGCCTGTCACGACCGCTGGCAGTGCTGCTGGCGGGCGGTTTTCTCTTCGCGTCCTCCCTCGCCGCGGCCCAGGCGACCGCGTCGCCGCCCAAGCCGCGTAAGGCGGCGCCCGCTCCGGTGGCGCCGCCGGCCGACCAGTCCGGCGAGCCCGCGATCGTCGCCACCCCACAGCGGCCGATTCTCGAGAAGATCATCCGCCGTCAGGTGCTGACGAACGGTCTGGAGGTGATTGTCATCGAGAACCATGGCGTGCCGCTGGCCACGGTGGAGCTCGATGTGCGGAACGGCGCCTTCACGCAGACGCCGGAGTACGAAGGTCTCGCGCACATGTTCGAGCACATGATCTTCAAGAGCAACGCCGACTATCCGGAGCCAGAGGCGTTCGTGCAGCGCGCCGCGTCGCTTGGCGCCGTGTTCAACGCGCAGACCCGCGAAGAGGTCGTCAACTATTTCGTCACCGTCCCCGCGGACAGTCTCGAGGGAGCGATGCGCTTTCTCGAGTCGGCCTTCCGCGCTCCCCTCTTCCGGAAGGATGAGCTGGAGCGCGAGCGGCAGGTGGTGATCGGCGAGTATGACCGGCAGGAGTCGAGTCCGTTCTTCCGGCTCAACGAGGAGATGGGACGGAAGCTCTGGACCACCGAGTACAGCCGGAAGAACATGATCGGGAACCGCGACATCGTCGCCACGACCACGCCGGCGAAGATGCGGGAGATCCAGAAGCGCTACTACATCCCGAACAACGCGGCCCTCATCGTCGCCGGCGATGTCATGCCGGACAGCGTCTTCCGGCTCGCCGACCAGGTCTTCGGCAGCATGCCGCGCGGGGACGACCCGTTCGTGAAGTACCCGATCCCGCCCGTTCCGCCGCTCAAGGGGAACGACGCGGTGATCATCGAGGAGCCGGTCAACACGGTGGTCGTCCTCATGCAGTGGCTCGGGCCGAGCGTCGGGAAGGATCCCGAGGCGACCTACGCCGCCGACGTCTTTTCCGATGTGCTGAACCAGGATGGATCGGCCTTCCAGCGGAAGCTGGTGGATAGCGGGTTGTGGCACAGCGTGCTGGTGAACTACTACACGCTCAATCAGACCGGGCCGATCACGATCAGCGGCGAGACGACGCCTGACAAGCTTCGCCCGGCGCTGGCGGCGCTCTACGAGGAGATCGGCAAGTTCGACAAGCCGGGCTACTTCACCGAGGCGGAGCTGGGGCCGCAGAAGGTGCAGCGCGCCGTGGGGACGGCGATGGGGCTCGAGCGCGCCTCGGGCTTCGCCCACGAGCTGGGATTCTGGTGGAGCGTGGCCGGGCTCGACTACTACATGGGCTACGTCGACAACATGGCGGGCCGGACGACCGCCGATCTCCGCGCCTACGCGCAGAAGTACATCGTCGGCAAGCCGTACGTGATCGGCATCCTCCTCTCCGCCGAAGACCGGAAGGCGATCGGCCTGACGACGGATGAGTTGATCCATCCGACCCCGGCGCGGTCGACGCTCTCGCCGTGAGGCTTCCCCGGGCGGGCTTCGGATCCTTCGTCGCGGCACTCGCACTCGCCGGCGCGCTCTCGGCGCAGGAGGTGGCGGCGCACCCGGCGGGGACGCGCGTCTCGGTCGCCGACGACTCCCTCACCAGCGACTTCGAGGTCTCCGGGGTGAAGGTCATCCTCCGGCGGAGCACGGCCAACGAAGTCGTCGTCGCCAACCTCTACCTCATCGGCGGCGACCAGCTCTTCACGCCGCAGACGATCGGGATCGAGCCGCTTCTCCTCTGGACCTCGGAGCGGGGGACGAAGAAGTACACGCGCGACGTGCTCCGCCGGAAGATGGCGGCGCTCGGCAGCTCGATCGTCGTCGAGCCGCAGGATGACTGGACGATGTTCGGATTCCGCGGGGTGCGGGCGGCCTTCGACAGCACCTGGGTGATTTTCGCCGACCGCCTGACCGCCGCCTCGCTCGACTCGACGCAGGTGGAACAGGTGCGCGCCCAGGTGCTGAGCGCGGTGCGCCAGCGCCGCGACTCGCCTGACGACTTGGTACAGGAAGTAGCCGACAGCATGACATTCGCCGGCCACCCCTATTCCCTCCCCGCCAGCGGGAACGAGCGCTCGCTCTCGCGCTTCACCGTCGCCGACCTGCGCCGCTATCGCGACACGGCGATCGTGACGTCGCGGATGCTCCTGGTGGTGGTCGGGAATGTCCAGCGCGATCAGCTCGAGCGCCTGGTGGCGTCGACGATCGGCAAGCAGCCGCACGGCAACTTCAAGTGGACTCCCCCCACCGACCCGGGAACGCGGACCCCGGCCGTCGATCTCCTGGGTCGGCCACTCCCCACGAACTACATCCTCGGCTACTACATCGGCCCGCCGTCGACGAGCCCGGACTACCAGGCGCTGCGGGTGGCGACAGCGGTCCTCGGCGGCCGGCTCTTCACCGAGATCCGCTCGCGGCGCAATCTCACCTACGACGTCTCGGCCCCCTTCGTCGAGCGCGCGATCTCCTCCGGCGGGCTGTACGTGACGACCGTCTACCCGGACACCACCCTCGCCCTCATGAAGCGCGAGATCGGCGACCTGCAGGGCGGGCTGGTGGACGAAGACAACCTCGAGGCGATCGTCCAGCAGTTCATCACCGAGTACTTCCTCAACAACGAGACGAACGCCGCGCAGGCGAATTTCCTGGCGCGCGCGCAGATCTACCGCGGGGATTATCACCTGGCCTCGAACTTCGTCGACGAGCTTCGCCGCGTCTCCCCCAACGACGTCCGGGCCGCCGCCCGCAAGTACATTCGCGGCGTCCGATTCGCCTACGCCGGCGACACCACCCGCGTGTCGAAAGCAGCACTGCTCGGCTTCTAGCTCAATCCATCCTCTCTTGCCACGGAGCCCACGTGACGTGCCCGGAGGACCGAGCATGGGACGGACGGTGTGGATCGCATCGTGCGCAGCCGTCGCGCTGGGGCTCGCGCTCGTGACCACGGTACAGGCGCAGCAGCCCTCCCGGAGCGCGCCGGCCGGATGGCCGGACTTCGTCAAGTCGTTCGACGCGTACCTGTCCGCCGACAGCGTGGTGGGCGGTAGCACACTCGTCATGCGCGACGGCCGAGTGCTGGCGCACCACGAGATCGGCTTCGGAGATCGCGAGCGCGGGGAGAAGGTGACCGAGCAGACGATCTTCCACTGGGCGTCGATCACGAAGACGCTCACCGCGATCGCCATCATGCAGCTGCGCGACCGTGGCCGGCTGACACTCGACGACAAGGTGACCGGCTACGTCCCCGAGCTCCGGCAGGTGCACGACGCCTACGGATCGATCGACGACATCACGATCCGGATGCTGCTCTCCCACACGTCGGGCTTTCAGGACCCGACCTGGCCATACAAGGCGGGGAAGCCGTGGGAGCCGTTCGAGCCGACGCGGTGGGAACAGCTCGTCTCGATGATGCCATACCAGGAGCTACTCTTCGCCCCCGGATCGCAGTGGGGATACAGCAATCCGGCGTTCATCTATCTTGGCCGGATCATCGAGAAGCTCACCGGGGATCCGTACGAGGTCTACATCCAGAAGAACATCTGGACGCCGCTCGGCCTCACGCGCAGCTACTTCGCCGCCACGCCCTATCACTTGGCGCAGTGGCGCTCGAACAACTACACCGTGCGGCGAGACAGCAGTAGCGGCCGCGATGTGATGATCGCCAACGGCCGCGACTTCGATCCCGGCATCACGATCCCGAATGGCGGGTGGAATGCGCCGCTGACCGACCTCGTCACCTACGCCACCTTCCTGACGAACGCGACGCATGGAGACGCGGCCACGGCTCGCCTCTACGACACCGTCCTCAAGCACGCTTCGCTCGAAGAGATGTGGCAGCCGGTGATCTCGATGCCCGCGGACGCGGATGCGGGGGACGTGAGCGCCGCCTTCGGGCTGTCGTTCTTTCTCTACCAGCACGGCGGAAAGACAATCGTCGGTCATACCGGCGAGCAGGCCGGCTTTCGCACATTCATCTACCTGAACCCGCGCACGTCGACCGTCGTCATCGGCGCCCTCAACACCACGAACGAGGCGCGAGGAGACGACTCGTCCAAAGGCTGGGCCGACCTCACGCGGCGGGCCCGGGCGCTGATCGAGGAGTGAGGAGCCCTCTCGACCCCTGGCCGCGAGTGAGTGGGCTTGGCACCATTCAGGTGCCGAGCGCGTAGGGGCAGGGGAAGAAGGAGAGCGACGCCCCGATCGGGCCGCACGTTTTGGAGGCTGTCGAATGGATCCACACTCGATCACGACGATCGCGGTATTCGCCATCGTCACCACCGGCGTGGTGGCCGCGATGATCGCTCAGGCGTGGGCGCAGCGCGCGAAGGCCGCCGCCGGCGACTCGCCGAAGCTGAGGGAGATGGAGCAGCGGCTGCTGCGCATGGAGCAGGCGATCGACTCGATCGCGGTCGAGGTCGAGCGGTCGGCGGAAGCGAACCGCTACACGGCCAAGCTCCTGACCGACAATCTCCAGCGCCTCGGCCCGGCGCAGCAAGCGGAGCGCGCCGGCCAGCGCTGACTGCACGGCCGTCAGCTGCCGGCCCGAATGTGTAGGCGATAGGTGCCCGCGTTCGACCCGGGGGTCGAGCTCCACCCGACTTTCACAATGTAGGTACCGGGCTGCAGCGTCTCTGTGATCTTCGAGCAGCGCGTCCCCGGGAAAGTCATCGTCCCCGGAGCCGCGTAGAACGATGTGTTGTCGTTCGAGGCGATGTCCGACCCGGGAATGCCGCCCACGACGCTCGAGAGCGAGATCGTCGTGTTGAGCTCGAGCGCCAGCCCGCAGGCGCCGATCGCTCCCGACGTCTCGATCGTGTACGTGCCCGCCGCCGGAGCGACGAACTTGTAATAGTGCAGCCCCGACGCCCTGGCGATCGAGCCGAGCACCCAGCTGTCGACGAAGAGAGGCTGCGCGTGTGCCGCGTCGACGTTCGTTTGAACGTCGAGCGGGGTGCCGATCATCACCGACGTCACGGTCGACTGCGAGCCCGCGGTCACCGGGACTGCCATCCCCTGTCCGGCCCATCCGAAGCGCCGGCCCGGGAAGCCGATCACCTGATCGTTGTTGTCGTCCTGTCCGGCGACGACGTAGTACGATCCCGCGCTGAGATCCGAGAAGGCGAAGGAGCCATCGTCGCCCGCCTGGACCGTCTTCGCCACCGCGCCGGTCGATGCGTTGATCGCCCGCACGTACGTCTTCGGGGACGGGGCCGCGCTGCCGGTGACGGCGGCGTACGCGTCGACGAGCCCGTAGCCGTAGATGTTGTCGGGACCGGGCGGACCCATGTCGATGGCGGTGGAGAAGAGCCGATCCTTGATCTGGTCGGCGGTGAAGCCGGGGTTCTGCGCCAAGATGAGAGCGGCGACACCTGCCACGTGGGGCGTAGCCATCGACGTGCCGGTGTAGTACGCGTAGCTCGGTGTGCCGGTGGTGAAATTCCAGGTCGTAGAGAGCACCCCTCCGGTGCCGGCCGTCCCCGTGTCGCTGAAAGTGTCGAATCGGAAGTCGCCGCCGGGCGCAACGAGCGACACGTACGAGCCCACGTTCGAATAGGTGGCGAGGTTCCCATCCGGCCCGAGCGCGCCCACGGCGATCACGCCGGAGTAGGCGGCCGGGTAGAAGGGCTGGGCGGTCGAGGCATTGCCGGCGGCAGCGATGATCAGAGACCCGGCCGCTACCGCCGCGCTGACGGCGGTCGCCACCACGCTCGAGTTTCCCCCGCCGAGGCTCATGTTGATGATCGGTGCACGATCCGGCGCGCGAACCATCGCCCCACCGGCGCCCTGTGCGGGGAGGCCGGCCGCGTAGAGAATCGCCTGCGCGATGTCGAAGTCGTAGCCTGAGCCATCGATGCCGAGTGCACGAATCGGACGGATCTTCACCGTCCAGCTCATGCCGGTCACCGAGGCGTTGGCGTTCCCGCCGGCGCCGATCGTCCCGGCGACATGAAGGCCATGGTCCGAGTAGTCCGCCACCACCCAGCAGGGCGTGGCGAAGTCTTGGGTGTCGTAGAACACGGACGTCGGCATCGTCGGGTCGGGGTCGGGACCCGGTTGATCATCGTCATCGAAATTCGTGAAGGTGCCGCCGCTGCAGAACGGTTGCGGCGGGAACTGCCCCGTGTCGTCCTCGACGAAGTCGTATCCGCCGGCCATGTCGAGATTGTTCACGATGTCGGGGTGAGGCCTGATCCCTTCGTCGATCACTGCGACCGTCACCGCCGCGCTCCCCGTCGTCACCGACCATGCGCGGGGTGCATCGATCATGTTGTAGTGCCAGTACTGGATGTGCATCGCCCCAACCGGCGCGAAGTGCAGATCCTCCGCGCCGGGGGTCGTCGATATCGATGGCCCGCCCGGCCTGACGAGAAGCCCGGGATCGATCTTCGCTCGCTGCACGGTCGGGTGGCTCATCAACCCATCCTCGCTCACCGACGCCACCCGCGGGTCGGTGCGAAGCGTGCGCAGGACCGAGTCGGTCATGCGCGCATCGTTCACCCGGAATCGAGCCGCGCCAAGGAGAGGCGAGACATCGGTGACCGTGATCAGCTTCGCCATCGGATGAGTGGCGAGGTGCGAGTGGATGGTGCGGGCCACATCCGCTGCGCGTGAGAGGGAGGTCGTCCGCATCAGCGTCCCGGTCGCGACGCCGAGCGCCTCCTCGCGGAAGACGATGTCGTAGCGGGGAGCGCGAAGTGCGCGAGCGGGCGCGATCACCGGCGGCCGCTCGCGCGCACTGATGCGCGACCCCGAGTTGCGCTGGCCGGAGAGTCTGGCGTTGCCGGGGGCGATGACGACCGTGCCGGCGATGCTCGGCCCTCCGCTCGTACCCGTCGTCGATGAGCTGTCCGAGCAGCCGCCGGCGATCCCCAGCAGCGCGACCGTCGAGCAGCAGAGCGAGAGTCTGACTGCCTGGGACATGCAGCCTCCGACGGAAGGAAGGACGGTGCGTCGCGGAGGGGCGGGGTGCGACGGCTGCCCAACATCGTGTACGGCGGCGCGGAGGGCAAGACGAAGATCGCCCGCCGGGCCGATAGTGCAGCAACGTGAGGCGCCCCTCGTACACCTTGCCGATTCCGGCGTTCCGCTGCACATAACAGCCGTCGACAAACCGAGAGGGCGCATGATCGTCCGCAGCCCGTATCCCGACCTCGACATTCCCGAGGCTTCGCTCACCGACTTCGTTCTCGAGCGAGCGGCCGAGCGCGGCGACCGCGCAGCGCTCATCGACGGAGTGACCGGGAGGACGATCACCTACGCCGAGCTCCCGGGGCTCGTGTCGCGGGCCGCCGCCGGCCTCGCCGCGCGCGGCATTCGGAAGGGCGACGTCTGCGCCATCTACAGCCCGAACACGATCGAGTACGCGATCGCCGTCCACGCCGTCGCGACACTGGGCGCCGCGGTCACCACGGTGAATCCTTTCTATACCGTCGACGAGATCTGCACTCAGCTTGCCGACGCGCGGGCGACGATGATGTTCACCGCCCCGGCGCTGGCCGAGCCGGCCCGCACAATAGCGAAGCGACTCGGGATGCGCGAAGTCATCACTTTCGGCGAAGCGGAGGGGACGACTCCCTTCTCCGCCCTTCTGGAAGCGGCCGAGCCCGCACCTCGCATAGCGATCGACCCGGCGCGCGATCTGATCGCTCTCCCCTACTCGAGTGGGACGACCGGGCTCCCGAAGGGAGTGATGCTGAGCCATCGCAACCTGGTCGCGAATGTGCTGCAGCTCGATGCCACCGGCCCGATCCGCGACGGCGAGGATACGATACTCGGCTTTCTCCCCTTCTTTCACATCTACGGGCTGCTCGTGATCATGCAGCACGGGCTTTATCGCGGCGGTACGATCGTCGTCATGCCGCGATTCGAGCTCGAGGCCGCGCTCGCGCTGATCCAGAAGCACCGGGTGTCGGTCGCCTACGTCGTGCCCCCTGTCGTTCTGCTCCTCACGAACTCGCCGCTGCTCGCGCAGCACGATCTCTCATCGATTCGCATGCTCTTCTCGGGCGCCGCCCCGCTCGGCGGCGATGTCGCCGGAAGGTGCGCCGAGCGAGTCGACTGTGTCGTCGCGCAGGGGTACGGGATGACCGAATCGAGCCCAGTGACGCACGCCTGCCCCGGCAATCCACCGCGGATCAAGGCCGGCTCGGTGGGAGTCTGTGTGCCTAACACCGAGGTGCGGATCGTCGACGTCGCCACCGGTGCCTCACTCGGCCCTAACGAGTCGGGGGAGCTCTGGATTCGCGGCCCGCAGGTGATGATGGGCTATCTCAACTGCCCGGACGCGACGCGCGACACGGTAGACGAGGAGGGGTGGCTGCACACCGGGGACATCGGCTATGTCGACGACGAAGGGTTCTTCTTCATCGTCGACCGGCTGAAGGAGCTGATCAAGTACAAGGGTCTCCAGATCGCGCCGGCCGAGCTCGAGGCCATCCTCCTCGCTCACCCGTGCATCGGCGATGCGGCGGTGGTGGGCATCGCCGACCAGGAGGCGGGCGAGGTGCCGAAGGCGTTCGTCGTGCTCAAGGCGCCGGTGTCGACAGACGAGATCCAGGAGTTCGTCGGCTCGCGGGTGGCGCACCACAAGAGGCTCCGTCAGGTCGAGATCGTGGACCAGATCCCGAAGTCGCCATCGGGGAAGATCCTGCGGCGGATGCTGCGCGACCGGGACAAGGTGTCGCGGTAGGGTGCTAGCCCGATCCTGACCTGCACGGCGCGGCCGCTGGGGCACGGCTGGTCGTCGCCCCACGGTGCGGTCCCCTGCCCCTCCCCATCACGCCCGCGATCCCATATTTCACCCGATGTCTCGCTCCACCATCGGGAAGCCCTTTCGCGCGATCGCCGTGACCGTCGTCCCGGAGGCGGCGACGCTCACCGCCGCCGGCTGGGCGGAGGTCGAGAGCGCGATCGCGCGCGCCCTCGCCGACCGCGAGCCGCGGACCCGCCGGCAGGTGAAGCTCTTCGCCTGGCTCCTCGAGCTGGCCCCGATCGCCCGCTACGGCCGCCCCTTCTCGCGCCTCGATCCGGCGCGGCGCATGCGCGTGCTCGAGCGCGTCGAGCATTCCTCGCTCCTGCTCCTCCGGCGCGGGATGTGGGGGCTTCGCACTCTCGTCTTCCTCGGCTACTACACGCGACCCGCGGCGGCGGCGGAGATCGGCTACCGCGCGCGCGCCGGCGGCTGGAGCGCTCGATGATCGAGCGCGAGGCCGACGTCGTCATCATCGGCTCCGGAGCCGGCGGCGGGACGGTCGCCCAGGCGCTCGGCGCGCTCTCGCGGGCGGGGCGCCGCGTGGTCGTGCTCGAGCAGGGGCCGCGGTTCCGGGACGACGAGTTCACCGGCGATGAGGCGCGGATGGCACGCGCGCTCTACCACGACGCCGGCGGCTTCCTCAGCGCCGACGGCACGATGACCCTCGCCTTCGCCCACGCCTATGGTGGCACGACCGTCGTCTACACCGGCACGTCGATCATCGCCCCGGAGCGGGTGATCAAGCGCTGGGATGTGCCAGGGCTCACCCACGCCGACGTCGTCAGGCGGTCGGCCACCTACCTCGCCGAGAACCACGCGCACTTTCTGGAGCCGGGGGAGATCAACGACAACAACCGGCTTTTCGCCGACGGGTGCGCGACGGCCGGATACCGCGCCGAATCCTTTCCCGTCAACACGCGGGGCTGCCGCGGGTCAAGCCTCTGCAACCTCGGCTGCCCGAACGCCGCCAAGCAGGGGACCAATCGCGTGCAGCTCCCGCGGGCCGAGAAGAGCGGGGTGCAGGTCGTCACGCGCGCCGAGGTTCTCCGCATCGAGCAGTGCGCGGTCGTCGTGCGCACGTCAGAGAAAGCCGAGGGCGATCTCGGGGCGCCTAGCGAGTGGGCACCGGGAGAGTATCGGGTGAGCGCTCCGATCATCGTCGTCGCCGCTGGATCGATCGGCTCGCCGAGCCTTCTGCTGCGCTCTCCCGCCATCGCCGATCGGCTTCCGAAGCTGGGGCACGGCTTCACCTGCCACCCGGCACACATCCTGGTGGCCGAGCACGAGAAGCCGATCACCAACGACGTCGGCTTTCCGAAGACATACCTGGTGGACCGCGCGGAGGAGGAAGGCTTCGTCCTCGAGACGTGCATGTACTTCCCCTTCACCACCGCCAAGAATCTCACCGGCTTCGGCGCTGCCCACAGCGCCCTCATGCGTGCCTTCCCGCGGCTGCAGATGATCCTGGTGCTGGCCTGCGATCGCGCCATCCCGGAGAACCGCGTGGCGATCGACAAGGCGGGGCGGCCGGTGGTGCACTACCGCTTCACCCCCGAAGTCGTCGAGTCGTTCGTCAAGGCGACGCGGGCCGCGGCGCGCATCTTCTTCGCCGCTGGGGCGCGACGGGTGCATGCGCCGGAGGCGGACCCACCGCTCCTGGAGCGCGCCGAGCGTGCGCGGCTCGATGAGCGGATCAGCGTGCGTCACTTCGCCCTCGGCCGAGTGTCGATCTCGGCGGCCCATCTGATGGGAGGCTGCGGGATGGGGCGGCGGGCGACCGATTCGGTGACCGACGCCTGGGGGCGGGTGCACGGCATCCCCTGGCTCCGGGTGGCCGACGCGAGCCTCTTCCCGGATTCGCTGGAGATCAATCCGTACATCACCGTCATGGCACTCGCCGACCGGGTGGCGGACGGCGTCCTCGACGATGCCGCGGCGCTCTTCAGGTCAGCGCCTCACGAGGGAGCGGTCGCGTGAAGGAGTCGGGGGCGCGCACCGTCGTTCGGGCGCTCGAGGACGAGGGAATCAGGCTCGCCTTCGGCATCCCCGGCACCCACAACATCGAGCTGTACGACGCCCTTGCCGAGTCGGATCGGGTGCGGGCGGTGCTGGTGACCGACGAGCAGAGCGCCTCCTTCATGGCCGATGGGGCCTGGCGGGCATCCGGCCGGATGGCGTGCGTCAACATCGTCCCCGGCGCCGGGCTCACCCACGCGCTCTCGGGTGTCGCCGAGGCCTACATGGACACCGTCCCGATGCTCGTCCTCGGGTGCGGGATCCGTCGGGACATCGACAAGGCCTACCAGCTCCACGACGTCGATCAATTGGCGATCGCCCGACCGATCACCAAGGCCGCGGTGCGGCCGGAGCGCCCCGAGAATGTCTATCGGGTGATCCGCGACGCCTGTCGCCTCGCCCGGACGGGGGCGCCGGGGCCGGTCTTCGTCGAGATCCCGGCCAACGTCTATCTCTTCCGCCACGAGTCGGACGGTGCGGCTCCGGCGACGTCGTCAGGCATGGCGCCGCTCCCCGCCCCCGACGCAGTGGCGAAGGCGGCGGCGCTGCTCAATCGCGCCCGCCGGCCCCTCCTCTACCTCGGACTCGGCGCGCTCGGCGCCGTCGACTCTCTCGTGGCGCTCGCCGAGCATCTCGAGGCGCCGGTGGCCACGACCTTCCAGGGGAAGGGAGTCCTTCCGGAGTCGCACCCGCTCGCCCTCTGGCCCGGCTTCGGCGCCGCCGCCCCACCCTTCGCGCGCGAGATCGCCCGGAGCTGTGACGCAACGCTCGCCATCGGCTGCCGCTTCGGCGAGGTGGGGACGGCGGGGTATGGGGTCGATCCACCGCGTCCACTCATCCACGTCGACATCGACGAGCGGGTCGTCGGCCGGAACTTCCCGGCCGACGTCGGCGTCGCTGCCGATGCCGCCGAATTCGTCAGGGCGCTCCTCCCGCAGCTCACCAGGCACCCCGAGGACCCGACACTGCGAGGCTCGATCGCGCTCGGCCGCGCGGCCGTGCAGACGGAGTGGCGGGAGCACTCGAGCGACCGAGTCTCTCCTTTCGCGCTGATCGAGGCGCTGCAATCGCGCTTCGGGGAGCGGAGCATCTACGTCACCGACAGTGGGAACGGCACCTTCCTCGCCATGGAGCAGCTGGTGCTCGACAGCCCGCGCCATTTCCTCGCCCCGGTGGACTACTCGTGCATGGGCTACGCCGTGCCGGCAGCGATCGGCGCCAAGCTCGCCATGCCAGATGCGCCCGTGATCGCACTGGCCGGCGACGGCGCGTTCCTCATGACGGGGCTCGAGCTGCTCACCGCCGCCAATCAGCATGCGGCGGTGGCCGTCCTCGTGCTGCGCGATCGGGAGCTGGCGCAGATCGCGCAGTTTCAGACGGTGGCGATGAACCGGAAGACGAACAGCGTCCTCCCCGACTACGATCTCTGCGCGATCGCCACCGGCGTGGGAGTGGAGTGCCTGACGATGGCGCAGGACGCCGAGATCGCGCCGGTGCTCGAGCGAGTGGCGGCGATCACCGGCGGAGGGCGGCCGGTGGTGGTGGATGTGGCGATCGACTACTCGGAAAGGACCTTCTTCACTCGCGGGGTGGTGAAGACGACCTTCGGCCGCCTCCCCTGGGTCGACCGGCTGCGATTCCTCGCTCGCGCGCTGGCGCGCCGGCTAGGCTGACGCGCTAAGCCGCCTGGCTCGGCGGCCTGCCGGGCGATGCGCGCCGCGAGCTACGACAGCTCGCTATAGAGCTTCCGGTAGCTCTCGTAGCGCGCTTCCGTCACCTCGAACTTCTGCACGGCGGCGCGCACGGCGCACTCCGGCTCTCGCACATGCCGGCAGTCGCCGAAGCGGCACTGTCCTAGGAAGGGTCGGAACTCGAGGAAGCATCGGTCGAGCTCATCGGCGTGGAGGTTCCAGAGCCCGACCTCGCGCAGTCCCGGCGTGTCGGCCACGAAGCCCCCTCCCGGAAGCGGATGCATCAGCGCTCCGACCGTGGTGTGCCGCCCCTTGTTCACGGAGTGGCTGATCTCGCCGACGCGCAGGTTGAGCCCGGGATAGAGCGCGTTGAGGAGCGACGACTTGCCGACCCCCGACGGTCCGGAGAGGGCCGACACGCGCATTGCGAGCGATTCGCGCAGCGACTCCAGCCCCAGCTTCTGCTTGACGCTGGTGAACTCCAGAGCGTAGCCGATCTTCACATACTCGGCGAAGCGCGCCCGCGCGTCAGGCGCCAGGTCGATCTTGTTGATCACGACGTGCGCCGGCAGATCGTTCGCCGCCGCGATGACGAGGAAGCGATCGAGCATCCGCGGGTGGGGCTCCGGCTGCGCCGCAGCGAAGACGACCAGCACCTGATCGATGTTCGCGGCGACGATCCGCTCGCCGTGCGCTCCGCCGGGAGCGCGGCGGGCGAGCTTCGAGCGTCGCGGAAGAATGCCGCTGATCACCCAGCTGTCGCCCCGAGGCGACCGCTCCACCTCGACATCGTCGCCGACGGCGAGCTTCTCGTCCACGCCATGCTTCACGCGGCCACGAAGGGTGGCGGCGAGCGTCTCTCCACCATCGGTGAATATCGACCAGGTGCCTCCCGTGCCGCCGAGCACGACACCACGGTGCGACGTGTGTTGAGCCATCACGCCGCCCACCGCCGGGTCACCGTCCCTCGCTCTCATCGTCGTCGTTCATCGCCTCCCACCAGGGGCGAGAGCTGCGCGGCCCCTGTGCGCCGATGAGCGTGTCGAGAAGCGTCTTCACCGCCGAGAGCGAGAGGGCGCCGACCGTCTCCCGCGCCTTCTCGGCGGAGTCGGCCCGGGCGAGGAAGTCGCTCTCGAGATGTCCGCTGGCCGAGGGGGAGCCGGGGCTCCAGCGCACGAAGAGCAGGTAGGCGCCGAAGGGCGCATCTCTCTCTCCCGTGTCATCGACCTCGATCTCGACGCTGTACGCGAGCCCGTCGACTCCCTGAAATGCCGCCGGCCGGCCGTGCACCGCCGCGTACCCCCCGATCGTGCGCTCATCGCCCTTCGAGTGATCGGGGGGAATGAAGGGCGTCATGCACCCGACCCTATTTCAGCGGCGCCCACGCAGCGCCTCGCGCACGACGTTCCCGGTGATGAAGGCGACATTCGCCGGCCGCTCGGCGAGTCGCCGCATGAGGTACGGATACCACTGCGTGCCGAAGGGGACGTAGACGCGCATCCGGTATCCATCGCGCACCAATTGGTCCTGGAGATCGCGCCGCACGCCATAGAGCATCTGAAACTCGAAGCGGTCCGCCGCGATCCTATACTCGCGCGCGAACCGCTTCGCCTCGGCGATGATCGCCGGGTCGTGAGTGGCGATCCCCGGGTAATTCCCCTCCTTCATCAGCCTGCGCATCGACCGCACGTAGCTCTCGTCCACCGCCGCCTTGTCCGGGTACGCCACGCTCGGCGGCTCCTGATAGGCGCCCTTGCAGATCCGCACGCGACAGTGGAGCCGGTTCGCCATGTCGACGTCGGCATCGGTCCGATAGAGGTAGCTCTGGAGCACGATCCCGACATAGTCGCGGTAGTTCGGGTAGAGCCGGTCCTCGAACATCCGTAATGTGCGCTCGGTGTAGTCGCTCGATTCCATGTCCAAACGGACGAAGTTGCCGTACTGGCGCGCGCGGTCGAGGATCGTGCCCATGATCGAGACGCACAGCTCCTCGCCGATGTCGAGTCCCATCTGGGTGAGCTTGACCGACACGTTCGCGTCGAGCGCGAGATGGTGGATGCGATCGAGCATGTCGAGATACTGCCGGCTCGCGGCGCGCGCCTCGGCCTCCGTTGTCACGCTCTCTCCCAGCAGGTCGAGCGACACCGAGATCTTGCGGGCGTTGAGCTCACGGACGGCCTGCACGGCAGTGTCGAGCGTCTCCCCCGCCACGAAACGCATGGCGAAGCGCTGCGCCAGTCGGTTGCGCCGAACGAAGCTGAAGATTCGTGGTTGGTCGGAGAGGAAGAGCAGCGTCTTGCGGAGCATCAGCGAGGGGGATCGAAGGACGCGGTCGAGGACGCGCGGGTGGCGGCCGCGCCGAAAGCTACCACGCGGCCGCCAGGGGCGGGCGGGGGCGGGCGGCGACGAATGTGTCTGGCAAGACGGTGACGCGTAGGCGGAGGCGGGTTACCATTGCGTGCGATGAATCGACAATTCGGGAGGGCAGTCGTCATCGGCGCATCCTCGGGCATCGGCGAGGCGATTGCCCGACAGCTGGCTCGGGAGGGCGCAGATGTCGCCCTGGTCGCGCGGCGGCCGACCGAGCTGGCTCGCGTGGCCGACGCTCTGGCTGGCAAAGGACGGGCGTACGTGCACGATGTCACGTGCTACGACGAGGTGCCCGTACTCTTCGAGCGCGTGGTCGGCGATCTGGGCGGCCTCGACCTCATCGTCTACGCCGCAGGCATCATGCCTCGGGTCGCCGAGGGAGAGTACGACTTCGCGAAGGATCGTGCGATTATGGATGTGAATGTACTGGGCGCGATGGCGTGGCTCGACCTGGCAGCCGCTCACTTCGAGGCGGCGGGCGCAGGTACGATCATCGCTATCGGAAGCATCGCCGGAGAGCGCGGCCGCCGCGGCAACCCCGCGTACTGCACCTCGAAGGCGGCGCTCGCCACCTATATGGAATCGCTGAGAAACCGCTGCTCCCGCTATGGGGTGAACGTGGTGACGGTGAAGCCGGGATTCGTCGACACGCCGATGACGCGTGGAGCGCCGGGTCTCTTCTGGTTGATATCCGCCGAGGAGGCGGCGCGTCGTTCGCTCCAACTCGCGCGCCGCAGCTCCGGCGGTTCCACCTTCGTGCCACGCCGATGGGCACTGGTCGCCTTCATCGTCCGCACGCTCCCGTCGGCGATCTTCCGCAAGCTCAATATCTAGCGCATGTCCGAGCACGACTCCCTGCGAGCCCACGCCGGATGGCGCGTGCTCGATGGATTCGGTCGCGCAGTGCGTTCCGCATCGCGGTACGCAGTGCCGCGCACTGTGGCCGAGCTTCCCGATCTCCTCGCGGGTGCACGCGCCGACGGGTTGGCCGTCTCCTTCCGCGGCGCCGGCCGGAGCTACGGAGACGCGTCGCTCAACCAGAACGGGCTCGCCATCGACACCACGGCCCTCGACCGCGTCATCGCCTGGGACCCCGACACTGGGATCGTCGAGGTGGAGCCGGGCGTCACGATCGAGGGCCTCTGGCGCCGCACGCTCGCCGACGGTTGGTGGCCTCCCGTCGTGCCGGGAACGATGGCGCCGACCATCGGCGGCTGCCTGGCGATGAATGTGCATGGCAAGAACAACTTCCGAGTGGGATCGTTCGGCGAGCACGTGCTCGACTTCGACCTCTTGACATCGGCCGGCGACCTGCTGCGCTGCGGCCGCGACCAGAACGCCGATCTCTTCCACGCGGCGGTCGGCGGCATCGGCCTCTTCGGCGCCTTCACCCGAATCCGCCTGCAGCTCAAGCGCGTCGGGAGCGGGAAGCTTCGCGTGCGTGCGATTCCGACGCGTACGCTGGATGAGATGTTCGATCGGTTCGAGGAGCGGCGCGCCGGCGCCGATTACCTCGTCGGCTGGATCGATTGCGCGGTGGGCGGGCGCGGACTCGGCCGCGGCATGGTGCACCAGGCGAATCACCTCAGATTCGACGAAGACCCCGATGGCGAGGCATCGCTCGAGGCGAAGTCACAAGAGCTGCCGACATCCATATTCGGCGTCCCCAAGTCGGTCCTCTGGCGATGCATGGGCCCGTTCATGAACAACACCGGTGTCCGGCTCGTGAACGCCGCCAAGTACACCTCGGGTGCCGCGCGCGGGGAGATCTCGTATCTGCAATCGCACGTCGCCTTCGCCTTCCTCCTCGACTACGTGCCGAATTGGCGACTCGCCTACGGCCCGAGTGGGTTCATCCAGTATCAGGCATTCGCGCCTGACGGAGCGGCGCGCGACGTCTTTCGCCGGATCCTCGAAGTGAGTCAGCGGAGGGGGTTGCCGGCGTACCTCGGCGTCGTCAAGCGCCATCGCCCCGACCCGTTCTGGCTCACCCCCGGTCTCGATGGGTGGTCGCTCGCCCTCGACTACTCGGCCCGCGAGCGACAGCGCCTCTGGGAGCTGACGGAGGAGTTGAGCGAGATCGTGCTGGCGGCTGGCGGGAAGTTCTTCTTCGCCAAGGATCTGGTGATGCGGCCGGCCGACGCCGAGCGAGCCTGGGGGCGCGAGACGCTCGATCGCTTCTTCGCGCTCAAGCATCGAGTGGATCCGGCGGGGCTCTTCTCCACCGATCTCGCGCGTCGTGTCTTCCCTACCCGCCTGGCCGCCGAGGGCGCGGTCAGGGTGGCGTGAGCACGCGCAGGATCGGGTACTCGCCCCCCACTTTCAGCTCGCTGTCGAGGACGTTCCAAGTGACGAGCCCGTCGTCACTCTCCGGCTCGAGCAGGTAGAAGGCGACCACCATCCGCGGCTGCGGCCGCACCAGCCACCACCCGGCGGGGATCGAGCGTGTCGACTCGCTCCACCGCCCGGCGATTCGCACTTCGTGGTGCCCCTGGAACGGCTGTAGCGATGTGACGACCGAGTCGACGGTGAAGGTGGCCGCGCGCACCGACAGGCCGGCGGTGACCGGCTGCACCTGCACGCCGTGGAGCTTGAGCAGGCGCAGGGCCGCCGTGTCGGCCGCCGGGATGGCGTAGGCGTTAGGCAGGGAGCGCTCGAGTGTCCCCTCGAAGCGGTCGTAGACGGGCATCCGCTGCGTCCGGAAGTGGCCCGTGCGGCGGAATCCGCGCGGCACTCCTGGCTGGGTGAGCGAGGAATCGCCGGTCGCCACCAGGTCCTCGGACGCGACATCCTGCATCGTCGGCGTGGTCGTGAGCCGGGAGCGCAGCGCCAGGCGCGGGGCGCGGTCGGGCGCTCCGCCCCAGGCGACCACGCTCGAATCCGCCTTGCGACGAAGGGCCAGGATCGCGTTGCGACGCTCGGAGACGAGCGAGAGGATCTCGGTCACGAACGCCGACGTCGCCTGGATCCGTCGCTCGAATGGGTCGTGGGAGTACGCCTCGCTGAGGATGGCGATCCGCTCGCGGAGACCGTAGTAGTTCGTGCCGAAGCGCGGGCGCGAGTCGTAGGTGTACCAGCCGCGCTTCACCGTGTCGGTGAGGACCTCGTCGCCGTAGGTGTTCGAGAAGTTGCCGTAGTCGAAGACCTCGAACTTGTGCCGGTCACGCATCCGGCGCCGCAGCTCCGGAAGCAGGCTGTCGCGCGCGTACGCGCCGCCGAAGAGCGCGGCCGGATTGAGCGACGGAGCGTAGGTGAGCGCGTAGCCGTGAAAGCTCCCGTCGGTCGTGTGGAGGTCGACGAAGACGTCGGGGTCCCAGGCGTTGAAGGTGGCGAGCGACGCCTGCGTCTCCGGCGCCTCGGCCTTGATGTAGTCGCGATTGAGGTCGAGCCCCTGTCCGTTCGGGCGCTGACCGACGAGCTCCGGTCCGTTCTGCTCCGTTCGATTCATCGCTTGCGCGGCGAACTTCTCGTTCCCGTCGGCGTTGTAGATCGGCTCGATGATCAGCACCAGAGAGTCGAGGACGCTCGGGCTCTGCTGCTGGAGGAGCGAGCGAATCAGCGCGAGGACGGCCTCCTTCCCCTCGACCTCGCCCGCATGGATGTTCGCCTGTACGTACACAATCGGCCGGCCGAGCCGGTGCGCATCGTCCGGCGTAGTCACCCTCGGACGCGACAGCACGACCATCGGCATCTGCCTCCCTTCCGTCGTCACCCCGATAGTGGAACGGGCCATCGGCGAGCCCGATTGGGCTAGGGCGTCGAGGAAGGCGATGACGTCGACGTAGTGCGATGTCTCCGTGAATCCGGAGCGCTCGGCCCGTGTGCGGGGCGCCTCGAGTGTCGATGGTCGCGCGAGGATGAGAAGCGGAGCGAGGGCCAGGGCACCCCACGCGGTCCTCATGCCGGCGCGCCTCACGGCTGCACGGTCGTCGAGCGCGTGACCATGTCACCCTCCGCACCGGGAGTGCCCATGGCCCGATCGAGAAAATTCGTGAGTAGGGTGAAGAGGTGCAGCTGGGTGTTGCCGCCGGAGATCGAGTGGGTCCGGTCCGGATAGAGCATCAGCTCGAACTGCTTCCCAGCCGCCTGCAGCTTGTCGGCGAGTTGGATCGTGTTCTGTGGGTGGACGTTGTCGTCGGCGGTGCCGTGGACGAGGAGGTACTGCGCCGTCAAACCGGCAACGTGAGCCTGGGGGGCGGAGACCTTGTATCCGGTCGGGTTCTCGGCCGGCGTGCGCATGTAGCGCTCGGTGTAGATGTCGTCGTAGAGATGCCAGTCGGTGACCGGGGCGACCGAGATCGCGGCCCGGAAGAGGGGCCCGCCCTTGAACGATGTCAGCGCGGCCATGTATCCGCCGTAGCTCCACCCCCAGATCGCCACCCGTGACGAGTCGACCCAGCGTTGCTGGCGCAGCCACCGGGCGGCGTCGATCTGATCCTGCGATTCGCGCGCACCGAGGTTCAGGTAGACGCTGTGCATGAAATCGGCGCCCCGCGCGCCGGTGCCGCGATTGTCGACGCTTACCACGACGTACCCGCGATGCGCGAGATACTGGTGCCAGAGGAAGCGCTTCCCCATGTAGTCGTCGAGCACCGTCTGCGAACCCGGCCCGCCGTAGACGTACATCAGCACCGGATACCGGCGCGTGGAGTCGAAGGCCGGCGGGAGGATTCTCCAGGCGTTGAGCTTCACGCCATCGGGCATGGGAAGCTGGAAGAACTCCGGCGCTCGCGTGGAGGCAGCGAGGCGAGTGCGGAGCGCATCGTTCCCCTGGAGCACGCGCCGCCGTCCCGGCGATTGGAGCTCGACCAGCGTCACCGTCGGAGGCATCGACGCCGTGGAATGGCGGTCTACCATCCATCGGCCATTCGGCGACACGTCGATGCGATGGGTGCCGGCCTCGGTGGTGACTCGCTTTGGCTTCCCCGCCACCTTGAGCGGATAGGCCATCACCTGCCGCTCCATCGGCCGCGGGGCGGCCTCCATCACGTACGCGAGCCCGTGCGCTTCATCGACCGCCGCCAGCGCTGTGGCGTCGACGCTGTCCCGGCTCAAGCGGCCGGCAAGTGACCCATCCCGGCGATAGAGCGCGTAGTGCCGCCAGCCTCCCTGTTCGCTCGGCCAGATGAACATCTTCCCGCGCTCCACCCAACGCGGCGTGGCGTCGTCGACGCTGACCCAGGCGTCGCTCCGCTCGCTGAGCAGCGTCCGCGTCGCCCCCGTCGAGGCGCTCGCCAGGAGCAGCGTCATCTCGTTCTGCACGCGATTCAGCCGCTGTATCGTCAGGCTGTCGGCCGACTCCCATTCGACGCTGGCGATGTACAGGGTGTCGGCGCCGGTGTTCATCCACGTCGTACCGCCGCTCCCGACATCCACCACGCCCACGCGCACCCGCGAGTTGGGGTCGCCCGCCTTCGGGTAGCGGAGCGGAAGCACCTTGGGCGACGTCGGGAGCTGGTCGACCATCGGAAAGATGGGGATCGCCGTCTGGTCGAAGCGCCAAAAGGCGATGCGCCGCGAATCGGGGCTCCACCGGAAGGCGTCGCGGACTCCGAGCTCCTCCTCGTAAACCCAGTCGCTCGTCCCGTTGACGATGACGTCGCTCCCGTCGGAGGTGAGCGCGCGCTCCCCTCCGGCGATCAGATCGGCGACGAAGAGGTTATTGTCGCGGACGAAGGCGGCGCGCCGGCCATCGGGGGAGAACTTCGCGAACATCTGCAATCCGGCCGTCCGTGAGAGCGGCATGAGCCGCCTCGTCGCCAGGTCGAGGACGTGGTAGACCCCTCGCGTGTTCTGTCGCCAAACGCGCACCGAGTTGTGGAAGAGCAGTGCCTTCGTCCCATCGCGCGAGAGCGTCAGCCCCTCGATCGTCATCGGCTTTCCGTCGTCGCCGACCAGATCGCTCGCCCGGGCGACAACGGTCGTGTCGCCGCGCTCGGCGGACACACGAATGATGTCGGTGCCGCCGCCGGGCGCAGGGTGCGTCTCGATCCACGAGTTTCCATCGGGGAGCCACTGCGGCGCCGGAAGAGGCGCCCCGTCCAACTCCGTGCCACCGAAGATCGTCGTCAGGCCGAGCGCCGTGTCGGCGCCCTGCGCGACGAGTTGGCGCGCGCTCGCCAGCAGGAGAAGAAGCGCCGCTGCGGTGCCGCGGGCGCCCAGCAGATCGAAGCGACGGACGCCCCGCATACCGAAGCGACGGCTTCGCCCTCTCTCCGAGCGCCTGCCCGCGCCGGTCTCGTTGTCAGCCAACTGGCTTCCCCTCCGCCGGATAGAAGCGCCCACTCGTTCGTGCCATTTCGACCAGGCGGGCCGCCGGCTCGAAGCGGGGATTGAAGCGTGCATAGAAGCTCTCCAAGCGCCTGACGATGTTTCCGACGCCCTCGCTGTCGACGTAGCGGAACGGGCCGCCGAGGAAGGGGGGAAAGCCGATGCCGAAGACAGCGCCCACGTCGCCATCGCGCGGCGAGCGGATGATCTCTTCCTCGAGGCAGCGCACCGCTTCGTTGACCATCGCCAGCACGAGACGCTGCTGCATCTCGTGCGCGGGCACCTCGACGCGGGTGGCACCGGACGGAAGAATCGCGTAGACCGACTCGTCGACGCCCCCCTTCTTCCCGCTCTGATAGACGTAAAAGCCCTTCCCTCCCTTGCGGCCAGTGCGTCCTGCGGCCACCACGCGCGACAGCGAATCCGACGGGGCGAGCCGCGTGCCGAAGGCCTCGAAGAGGACGTGCCCCACCTTTCCACCGACATCGAGCCCGATCTCATCCATCAGCGTGATCGGTCCGACGGGGAAGCCGAATGCCACCATCGTCTCATCGAGCGCATCGATGGCGACCCCCTCGTCGAGCAGGTGTCCCGCCTCGTTCATGTACGCAGCGAGAGTGCGGGTGGTGTAGAAGCCCGGGCCGTCGTTGACAACGATGACGTGCTTCCCCAGCCGCTTGCCGTAGGCCACCGCCGTCGCGACGGCCACTCGTGACGTGTCCGGGGTCTGAATGACCTCGAGGAGCGGCATCTTCTGCACCGGGGAGAAGAAGTGCATTCCGAGCACCCGCTCCGGCTTGCGCGATGCCTGCGCGATCATGGTGATGGGAATCGTGCTCGTGTTCGACGCATACACGGCGTCGGCCGGCATCACGTCCTCGACCTCGCGCAGCACGCGATGCTTGAGGGCGAGGTCCTCGAACACGGCCTCGATCACCAGGTCGACCCCCTGGAAGCCCGCGTAATCGATGGTTCCTCCGACGAGCGAGAGGTCGTCGTCGAGCTGCGGACGCGTGATCTGCTTGCGGGTGTAGCGCTCGCGCAGCACGTCGGACACCGACTTGAGCCCCTTCGCCACCCGGTCGTACTCGGCGTCCTTGAGTCGCACCGCCGTGCCCTGCATCGCGGCGACGCTGGCGATGCCAGCGCCCATGAAGCCCGCGCCGAGCACTCCGAGCTTCCGCACGGGGCGGGGCTCGACCGGGGGATCGACTCCCGGGTCCTTCTTGAGCGCGCTCGTTGCGAAGAAGAGGAAGATAAGCTGGCGACAGACATCGGTCATCGCCATCTGACCGAAGAGCTTCGCCTCGTTCGCGAACGCTGCCTTTCGGTCGTGCGTGTAGCCCGCCGCCACCGCATCGAGCGCCGCCAGGGGCGCCGGATAGTGCCCGTGCGTCTTCGCCTCGACGCCGGCTCGCGCTCGGTTGAACACGAGCTTCCGGCCGAGCGGATTGTCCTCGAGCACGAAGTCCCCCGCTCCGTACGAGGCACGCTTGCGAACGCGGCGGATTCGCCCGTCCGCCAGCTGCCGCGCCCGATCGATGGCGATCTCGCGCAGGATGACCGGGTGCACCAGCTCGTCGACGAGCCCGATCTGGAGCGCCTTCTTCGCCCGCACATTCTTCCCGGTGAGGATGATGTCGAGCGCGTTCCGGAGTCCGACGAGCTTGGGAAGCCGCTGCGTCCCCCCGGCGCCCGGGATGAGGCCGAGGTTCACCTCGGGGAGGGAGAGCGTCGTCTTCGGGTGATCGGTCGCGATTCGATAGGCGCAGGAGATCGCCCCCTCGAGGCCGCCGCCGATGCACGCGCCGTGAATCGCGCACAGGACCGGAGCGCGCAGACCCTCGAGGCGACTCATCATCGCCTGCCCGGCGGCGCTCATCGCCGCCGCATCGTCGACGCTCTTGAGCTTGAGGAACTGCTCGATGTCGGCTCCGGCAATGAAGGTGTCGGCCTTCCCCGATGCGAGAACCACCGCGCGGATGCTCGAGTCGCCGTCGACCCGCGTGAGCAGCGCGTCGAACTCGGCCAGCACGGACGGTGTGAACTTGTTCACCGGCTCGTGAGGCAGGTCGAAGGTGACGTACGCCACCCCTCCATCGAGGATCTCGACGGAGAGCGCCGGCATCGTCGCCAGCATCGGAGCGGCGGTACGATCGCCGATCGCCGTCACGCCGCAGCCTCCAACACCATGGCGAACCCCATCCCTCCGGCGGCGCAGACGGTCATGAGGCCGAACTGCCCACTCCGTCGGCGGAGCTCGTGCGCGAGCGTCATGGTGATCCGCGCTCCCGTCGCGCCGAAGGGGTGGCCGATGGCGATCGAGCCCCCCATGACATTGAGCCGCGAGCGATCCACCTCGCCCACCGGCTTCGAGAAGCCGGCGCGCTCCGCCCAGTAGAGGCTCTCGAATCCCTGAAGGTTGCTCAGCACCTGGGCGGCGAACGCCTCGTGCATCTCGACGAGGTCGATCTCCTTGAGCGTGAGCCCCGACCGTTCGAGCGCCACCGGTGCCGCCAGCACAGGTGCCTGGAGGAGCTGCTCACCGGGATCGAGGGCCGCGTACGCATAGCCCCGGATGTACGCCAGCGGCGGGTAGCCTAACGCACGGGCAGCCGACTCGCTCATCAGCACGACCGCCGCCGCGCCATCGGTGAGCGGCGAGCTGTTTCCCGCGGTCACGCTCCCATAGCGCCGGTCGAAGACGGGCTTGAGCGCCTTCAACTGCTCCAGCGTGCTGTCGGTGCGGATCCCGTTGTCGGACGTCTCGACGTCGTTGTACTGCGGCGGCACATAGTACGGCATGATCTCGGCGGTCAGCCGCCCGTCCTGCGTGCCGGCGGCGGCGAGTCGATGCGAGCGGAGCGCGAACTGGTCCTGATCATCTCGAGAGATGTGATTCAGCTTCGCCATCTTCTCCGCGCTCTGACCCATCGTCTCACCGGTCGAGCGCTCGGCGATCGCCGGTGTCACCGGCACCAGGTCGCGGAGCTTGAGACTCGCGAACGCACCGATGCGCTTGCCGAGGGTCTTGGCGCGCGACGCGTTCACGAGCATGTCCGAGAAACGGCGAGAGTGGAGGATCGGGACATTGGAGAGCGATTCCGCACCGCCGGCAATCGCGACATCGGCGTGGCCGAGGGCGATCTGGTCGGCGGCGTCGGTAATCGCCTGATTGGCGGAGGCGCACGCCCGACCGACCGTCACCGCGGGAATGCCCTTCGGGAGCATTGGGAGGAGGGAGACCTCGCGGGCGATGTTGGGGGCGAGCACCGAGGGCACGACCGTCCCGAAGACGAGCGTGTCGACTTCCTTCCCATCGAGGTTGATGCGCTCGACCAGCTCGGCGACGACGCCGCGACCGAGATCCTGTGCGGAGAGACCCTTGAAGGCGGTTCCCGCCTTGGCGAAGGGCGTGCGCAACCCGGCGACGACCGCGACCCGGCGGCCGTTCCCATACGTGGCCATGGAGGAAAGTTAGGGCTCGTGAGACGGGCGTGCTATGTCCGGCGGCTCGCACGCGTGAAGGAGCCTACATCACACGCCCTCGTTGACCGCGACGACACCTGCTACATAGCGTTCCCCCGCATCGTCGCGCACCAGCCCCTCGTGTTGCGCCAGGATCGGCATCGGCGCCACGAGGCGCGGGAGCTCACCGGGCCGGAGGAGATACGCCTCGCGCTGCGGACCGCCGTGCCCGCGCTGCTCGACGGTGAACGTCTCGACGATCAATCGTCCCTGGGGACGAAGCAGGTCACGAAGCCGCGGAAGGAGAGCGCGATCCAGGAAGCTCACGCACACCACCGCATCCAGCGTTCCGGGGCCGATCGGGATGGCTGCGGCGTCGGCGACCACCGGAAGGACGGCGCCGTCCGACTCGTCGCGCGCCCGCGCCACCGCCGCCCACGCGTAGTCGAGGGCGATCACCCGGTGGCCGGCCCGCGCCAGCGGCACGGCATGCCGTCCACGCCCGGAGGCGAGGTCGAGGATCAGGCTCCGGTGAGGGAGGGCGCGGCACTGCTCGAGAATCCACGCACTGGGCGCATCGAGCGCGGCGTCTCGAGCACCACGGTGGCGGGCTTCCCACTCCTTGCGCTCGGTCACGCGTGAGCGAGCCGGCGGCGGTTCGGGCGCGAGCGCAGATGATCGCCCAGCTCGCGGCGGTGCCCTTCGACGTTCTCATCGTCGGCGGCGGGATCATCGGCGCGGCGGTCGCTCGGGATGCCGCGATGCGCGGGTTCAAGACCGCGCTCGTCGAGCGCCACGACATCGGGAGCGGCACATCGAGCCGCTCCTCCCGTCTCGTTCACGGCGGACTCCGATATCTCGAGCATGGCGGTCTCCGATTGGTCTTCGAGTCCAGCCGTGAGCGCCGGATACTCATGCGCATCGCGCGCCACCTCGTCAGGCCGCTCCGATTCACCTGGCCGGTGTACGCCGGCGATCGGGTCAGCCGGTGGAAGCTGCGCGCCGGACTCACACTCTACGATGCCCTCTCGCTCTTCGGCAACGTCACGCGGCACCGGATGCTCGGCGTGTCGCAGGTGCGGGCGACCGAGCCACGCGTTCGAGCCGACCGGCTCGTAGGAGGGGCGACCTACTACGACGCCGCCACCGATGATGCTCGCCTCACCCTCGCCTTTCTCCGCGATGCGATCGCGCGCGGCGCCATGGCCGCGAACTATCTCGCCGTCACCGAGCTGACGCTGCGCGACGGCACAGTGGTGGGCGCTGCCGCGCACGATGCCATTTCGTCGCGCGACATTCGCATCTCCGCGCGGATGGTGGTGAACGCCACCGGGCCCTGGAGCGACAGCATCCGCGCCATGACCGGACGGGAGGGCCCTCCGGGCATTCGCGGGACGAAGGGGACGCACATCGCCGTTCGCCGCGAGCGGGTCGACAATCAGGCCGCGCTCACAATCACGTCGCCGACCGACGGCCGAGTAATGTTCATCCTCCCCGCCGGCCGCCTGACGATCATCGGAACGACGGACACGGACTACGCCGGGTCGCTCGACGAGGTGCGGGCTTCGCCATCGGACATCGCCTACCTGCTCGACGCCGCCAACGCCTACTTCCCGGAGGCCAGGCTACAATCCGAGGATGTCGTCAGCAGCTGGGCGGGTGTCCGCCCGCTCGTCGACTCGGCGGGCGACCCGGGAGAGCTGTCGCGGGAGCACGCCATCACCCGCTCGGCGCCGGGGCTTCTCTCCGTCACTGGCGGAAAGCTCACGACATCGCGCGAGATCGGTGCGCAGGTTGTCGACGCCGTCGGCCGCGCCCTCGGCGAGCAACGCCCGCGCGCTCCGACGGATCGGCTCCCACTCGCCGGCGGCGGCTTGTTCTCGCTGGAGTCGGAGATTGCTCTGGCGACGCAGGCGATCGGCGACGGCGACACGGCCACGCGACTCGTGCACGCGCACGGGAGTGGGTGGAGGGATGTGTGGACCCTCGGCGAATCACGCCCCGCGCTCCGCCGCCGAATCCACCCCGAGCTCCCCTACATCTGGGGCGAGCTCGTCTGGGCGATCGAGCAGGAGATGGCCATGACCCTCTCCGACCTCCTCGTGCGTCGCACACACCTGGCGTTCGAGCTGCCGGATCATGGCGGGGGAGCCGCGCCGGAGATCACGCAGATGGTGGCGCCCTACCTGGGATGGGAGCCGGCGGATGTGGAGCGCGAGATCGCGCGCTACCACCAGGACATCGAGCGACTCTTCGGAATGAGCCGTGCCTAGACTCCGCGAATCCGCCCGAGCTACTCGATCGACTCGTGGATGGTGATGAGTCCAGCAATGCGCAGGTGCCGCGTCACCGCCGGGAGCTTGAGCAGCACGAGATCGCCGATCGCCTTCCCGACCAGAGCCCGCCCGATCGGCGACGACATCGTGACGTGCCCTTCCTCGAACTCCACGGCGTCTCCGAAGACGAGATGGAAGACCTCGACCACGCCGGTCTTGACGTCCTCCACCTCGACGCGCGAGCCGAGCCCGACGCGGTCGGTGGGGATCTGCGTCTTGTCGATCTGCGACAGCTTGCTCAGGCGCTGCCTGAGGTGACCGAGCCGGGCCTGTACGAATTGCTGGCGCTCGAGGGCGGACTTGTACTCGCTGTTCTCCCGGAGGTCTCCGAGCTCGACTGCCCGGCGGATCTCGGCGGGGAGGACGACGTTCAGTTCATGTTGGAGGCGCGCCACCTCGTCCTCCATCTTCTGCTTGAGCTTGTCGATCATCGCTTCACGACGGCACAAAAAAGGTTGGCGCTCGGCAGAGAAGCCGGGCGCCGGCGATCCACTTCGATAAGAGGCTCTCCCGTAGCTTAGACAGGCGGCGACCGACTGTCTACCCTGGCTGCGCACGGCTGACAATCGGTGTGGTACCTTACGCGCTATGCTCGAAGTCAAGCGCTACGATGACGTGACACGGGTGGTCATGTCCACCGCCGTCAGCCGCGCCGTCGGCTACAATGTGAGCGCCTATCTCACCCGCGAGTGCCTGATCGACACCGGCTTCCCGGCAGTCGGACGCGAGTTTGCCGCGTTCATCGATGCGGCGCATCCGCGCGCCGTGATTCTCACCCACCACCACGAGGACCACGCCGGGAACGTGGAGCTCCTGGCACGCGGCGGGATGCCGATCGCGGCGGCCGACCTCACGCTCGAGCTCCTGCGCGCGTCGAATCACATCGGCCTCTACCGACGGGTGGTGTGGGGCCGGCCGCCGGCGCTGACATCGCCGGTCACCCGATTCGCGCCGTCGGCGCTCCGCCTCGTTCCCGCGCCCGGCCACTCGATCGATCATCACGTGGTGTGGGACGCCGAACGCGAGACGGTCTTCTCCGGCGACCTCTTTCTCGGCGTCAAGGTTCGCGTCGCTCACGAGTCGGAGAATGTCCGCACCCTCGCCGCGACCTTGCGCGCCGTCGCAAACCTTCGCCCGGTGCGTCTCTTCGACTCGCACCGTGGGCTCGTCACCTCGCCGGTGAGTCAGCTGCTCGCCAAGGCCGATTGGCTCGACGAGACGATCGCGGCCATCGATCGAGAGATCGCCGCCGGGCGCCCCGACCGCCTGATCTCCGACGCCGTGCTGGGGCGCGAGGACTTCACCTACTATGCGACTCAGGGATCGATCGGGCGGATCAACTTCGTTCGCTCCGTCCGTGCGACCTCGACGGCTTCGACGGCGTCTACCGGTGCGCGGTCGTAGCCGGGGCGCGCGGCTCCGGGGCCGAGCCTGATGCCTGACGAAACTCCTTCGTCAGGCGCTGCATCAGCTCGCCGCGGCGGTCGTAGATTCGCTTGAGCGGACGCGTCGGTCGAGTGGCGAGGGCGTACGACGTGAGGAGAGGGAGCGCGATCGTCGAGTCGAGGTAGCAGACGACGGCGTCGGGGAGGCGATCCGGGTCGATCTTCCCCCAGCTCACCGCTTCGCCCGGCGTCGCGCCGGAGAGACCGCCGGTGTCGGGGCGGGCGTCGGTGACCTGCAGGAAGTAGTCGTGCCCGCGCTCGTCGATGCCGAGCACCTCCTGGATCTGCGGCTCCGTCTGAAGCGCGAAGTTCTTCGGGCTCCCGCCACCCATGATGAGGACCGCGCTCTTCCCCCCCGATCGTTTCGCACCGAGGACGATTGCCGCAGTCTCGTTGACGTCGAGGCTCGGATCGAGCACCAGCGCGCTTCCCTCGAGGGCGAGGGCGGCGATGTTCATCCCGATCGAGGAGTCACCGGGGGACGACGTGTAGATCGGCACCCCCGCCGCGTAGGCCGCCGAGAGGAGAGAGCGGTGCGGGATGCCGAGGGTGCGCTCCCGCTCGCGCACGTACTTGCCGCACAACCAGTGGAACTCGGCCGACGACATCGTGCGCTGGAACTCCTTCGCCCGCATGATCCGGCGGAAGAAGGCGTCCGTCGAGAGGAGAACCTCGTAATCGAAGAAGATGTCGTAGATCCGGACCACGCCCTCGTCGCGCAGCACGACGTCCGACTCGAAGGCGTTGCCGCGGTGCATCGAGAGGCCGAGCCCGAAGTGCGTGTCGTGATAGAGATTCGCGCCGGTGGAGATGATCCAGTCCACGAACCCCGCCTCGATGAGCGGAATCAAAGCCGCCATCCCGAGGCCTGCGGGCGTGAGAGCGCCGGTGAGGGTGAGCCCGACGGTCACGTTTGGCTCGAGCATCTTGCGTGTGAAGAGGTGCGCACCCTCGCGGAGCCGGCCGGCGTTGTACGCGAGGAACGACTCGTCGATCAGCGCTTTCACGCTCTCCGAGCCATCGATGCGCCGCGGCTCGATCTTCTGCCCGCTGAGAAAGCGACTGACCTCCCGCTTCGACCGTGGCGCATCGCCCATCTCGCGCGATTCCGCCTCACGCTTCTGTCGCGCTTTCGGCGCCGCCGCGCTCGGGCCCCTCGCGTTCCCCCTCGCGTTCCCCTTCGCGTTCCCCTTCGCGTTCCCCTTCGCGTTCCCCTTCGCGTTCCCCTTCGCGGACGTGGCGCCCGAGCCGCGCTTCTTCCCTCGCGAATCAGACATGGTCGGACGCGCGCCGCTGCGGGATGTGCTTGACCTGCGATTCGTACGCCATGATCACCGCCCGCGCCGCCTCAGCGGGAGAATCGGTGAGCAGCATCAGCTCGAGGTCGCCGGGAGAGATCTTCTTCTCTTGCAAGACCCGTGAATGAATCCACCGAATCAAGCCCGCCCAGTAGTGGCGGCCCATCATGATGATCGGGAACTGGGAGATCTTCCCCGTCTGAATCAGTGTCAGCGCCTCGAAGAGCTCATCGAATGTCCCGAAACCGCCGGGGAAGATGATGAAGGCCGACGAATACTTCACGAACATCGTCTTCCGCACGAAGAAGTAGCGGAAGTTGATGAGCGTATCGACGTAGGGGTTCGCCCCCTGCTCGAAGGGCAATTCGATGTTGCAGCCGATCGACCGACCGCCGGCGAGCCGCGCCCCCTTGTTGGCCGCCTCCATTATCCCAGGGCCGGCGCCGGTGAGAATCGCGAACCCCGCTTCGGCAAGAAGCCGAGCCACTTCCTGCGCGGCGTGGTATTGGGGATCGTCCGGGCCGATGCGCGCCGAGCCGAAGACGGTTACGCCCTTGTCGATGCTCGCCAGTGTGTCGAAGCCTTCGATGAACTCCGACATGATGCGCAACACCCGCCAGGGATCGGTGCGCGTGAAGTCGGGGCCGAGCATGTGCGCCCGGAGGAGCTTCTCGTCCTCCGTTATCGCCGGCGGGAGATAATCTCGAATCGAGTGGTCGGGGAGCGGCGGGTGGTCGATGAGCTTCACCGCGCCCGAGTGGCGCGTCTCCGTCGCTTGCGACGGCGGCGTACGACCAGCCTTGAGGTGACCTTCCTCGGTGCGCTCGCGGAGGCCGGCGCGCGCCCCCTGCTCGGCTTCGGCCAGCTGGGCGAGATCGGCCTTGCGCCCCGTCCCCGTCACCACCGCACCTGGCGAGCGAGGCGACTTCTGCTTTCTCGACGCCACCCTTAGCGAGACCTGTGACTCATGTCCATTTCTGTTTCGGGAAGTTGGCGCGTCGCACGCGGGCGTTCGCGCCCGCGCGAAAGCTAGCGGCTCGCCGGATCGGTCGCGAGGGAAACGGGATCGGATATCGCGCACGTGATCGATCGGCGACATTGCACTCGCCCCTGTCCACGCCCACGCCACCCCACCCTCCTCTGCTCCCGAGCTAGGTCCGCTTGCGATCGGCACAGCCTCGATGCCGTTGATCCTCATTCTCGCCGATGGCGCTCGCGCCGACACGCTCTCGGCCGCCAGCAGCGGAGCCGAATTCCCCGCCCTCGCGCGGCTGCGGCGAGAGGGCGGATTCCACGAGATCACGAGCGTCTTTCCCTCGGTCACCGGGCCGGCCTATGTACCGCTGCTCGCCGGGTGCTTCCCTGGGTCGGCCGGCGTCCCCGGACTGCGGTGGTTCGACCGAGAGCGTTCGCGCTGCACGCGCTCGCCGTTCTGCCGGAGCTACCTCGGCACCGAGATGCGACACCTCGATGGCGACTTGTCGGCGGATGCGCGGACGCTCCTCGAGCTCTCGCCAAGTCGCTTCACGGCGATGAGCATGCTGGCCCGTGGCGCGAGTCGACGCGAGCAGATCGGCCGTGCCCCGGGAGCGCTCGCCCGGATCGCGCTCACGCACTGGCGCGGCCGCGCCGACGCCTGGATCGCGCTCGACCGCCGGGTCGCTCGTCAGGCAGCGCGCCGGGTGCGCGACCGGCGGCCGGCGTTCTCCTTCATCGCCCTCCTCGGTGTCGACAAGGCGTCGCACGCGTGCGGGCAAGGCTCGGCGGCCGCGCGCTCGGCGCTTCGAGTCGTCGACGACATGGTGGCCCGCATCCGGCACGACGCCGAGCGCTCGGGCACATGGGACACCACGCGAATCTGGGTGGTGAGTGACCATGGCCATGCCGACATCGCCGCTCACGACGATCTCGCCGGTGGCATCGCTCGAGCGGGATGGCGCGTGCTGGCGCACCCGCTGGTGTACCGACGAGAGCCGGATGTCGCGGTCATGGTGAGCGGCAACGCGATGGCGCACCTCTACGTGGAGCTTTCGCGCCGAGCGCGCCCCTGGTGGGGAACGTTGGCGGCACGGTGGGAGCCGCTCGTACTCGCCCTGCTCGACCGACCCTCGATCGACCTCGTGATCCTCCCGCACGCGCCCGAGCGGTGCGAGGTGCGGTCACGCGAGAGGGGGAGCGCGATGATCGTGCGCAAGCGCGGGCTCTACTCCTACCTCCCGCACAATGGCGACCCGCTCGGCGTCGGAGAGCTTCGTGGCGTCGATGTGTGCGCGGCGCACGATGCCCTTCTCGACTCCGACTATCCCGACGCGCTCGTTCAGATCGCGCATCTGGCGGGCTCGCCCCGAGCGGGCGATCTCATCGTCTCGGCGGCGCGGGGGTGGGACCTCCGTGACTCCTTCGAGCCGATGCCGCACGTGAGTACCCACGGCGCGCTCCTGCGCGAGCAAATGCTGGTGCCTTTGCTCGTCAGTCACCCCCTGCGCCGCAGGCCGCGGCGGACGGCCGACGTGATGCCGAGCGTCGCGCAGCTCCTCGGCGTCCGGCCGGGAGATGGGCTCGATGGTGCGAGCTTCGTGTGAGCGCGCACCGACCACGACCCCGCGGCGTCACTCGCCGGGGCGGATCGATCGTGGAAGCGACAGGAGCGCCCAGGTTACCTCGAGGACGATGAACCCCCAGCGGCGATCGTGGATCGCCACCCAGGCGAGGAGCGCCGAGCCGATGAAGTTGAGGAGGTTGAAGGAGCGGTCGGCACGACCGAGCTTCCCGAGTTGGAGCGCCGCAAAGGCGATGAGCACGAGTGCCGCGCCGGTCAGCGCGGCGACCTGATAGATCGCCCCTCCATCGGACGCGATTTGCTGGAGCACTTGTGCACCTCGAGATTGAAGGTGATGACATCGAGTCGCGCCATCACAGGCAAGTTCGGAGGGCCGACATGACCTGGTCGCGGCTCACGGTCGCTCTAGCGGGGCGGGCGATCGTGCACCCGTTGCTGGCGGCCGATCTCCTGCGCATCGCCTGGCGCTTTCGCTCCCGCGGTTGGCTGACCCGATTCCCCTGGCTTCCGCTCCCCGATCGCGACTACGTGCGCTGGCGAATGTACACCATCTACGGCGACGCCGACGCCATCCCGCCGGTCGAGGACGTCATTCGCTACGCGCGCTGGGCGGGTCGCTGACGTGACCGGTCGGGCGACGGTACCGGCGGAGCCGGCGGAGGCGGCACTCGAGCATCGGCTGAAGGCACACGCCTACGGGCTCGGCTTCGATCGCGCGGGGATTGCCCGTCTCGGACCGGCGCCGACGGCCGACCACTTGGGCCGGTGGCTCGAGCGAGGATTCGCCGGCGAGATGGGGTACATGGCCCGCTGGCAGGGGGAGCGCGGTGACACGCGCCTCCCCTTCCCTGGCGCTCGGAGCGCGATCGTCGTGACCCTCGACTACGGCGGCCGGCAGCCGTCGGGACGGATCGCTCGTTATGCACGCGGGCGCGACTACCACGCGGTGATGCGACAGCGCCTGCGCGAGCTGCACCGATGGCTCGAGGGGGAGACCGGAGGACCGATCGCGGGGCGTGCGTACGTGGACACCGGGCCGATACTCGAGCGGGACCTGGCTCGCCGCGCCGGGCTGGGATGGTTCGGGAAGAACGCCAATCTGATCAGCCCGCGAACCGGATCGTTCTTCTTCATCGGCGCCCTCTTCCTCGACCTCGATCTCGTTCCCGACGCCCCCTTCGACGCCGACCGGTGCGGGAGCTGCACTCGGTGCATGGACGCCTGCCCGACCGGCGCGATCCCGGAGCCGCGGGTGGTGGATTCGACGCGCTGCATCTCCTACCTCACTATCGAGCTCCGGGGGAGCATCCCCGAATCGCTGCGCCCGGGCGTCGGGGAGCACGTCGTTGGGTGCGACATCTGCCAGGATGTCTGCCCCTGGAATGTGCGCTTCGCACGGGAGCCGAGAGATCCTGACCTCACGTCGACGGACCCGGAGCCGTCTCTGTCCACACTCCTCGCGCTCACCAACGAGGAGTTCCGCCGCCGTTTCGGCCATAGCGCCGTGACGCGCACCGGCCGTCGGGGACTGGCTCGGAACGCGGCGGTGGCGATGGGGAATCGCGGCGACCCGAGCGACGTTCCGGCGCTCACCCGGGCCCTCTCGTCCGACCCCGAGCCGGTCGTGCGCGGCCATGTGGCGTGGGCCCTCGGGCGATTCCAGACTGACGCGGCTCGTGAGGCGCTTCACCGAGCCGCGGCCACGGAGTGCGATCCCTCGGTTCGGGCGGAAATCGCCTCCGCCTCCGAGGCGCACGAGAGCGCGCGCACGGCCACCTGACTGCCACAAAGTCGGGTGCCGTCTGACCCGGCTCGCTCGTCCTAGTAAGAGCGAGATCGGCCCCGAAAGGGTGCCGCGCTCGTGACGAGCGTCACACGGCGACACAACTTGGTGGCCATCGCGGGTCCGTCTTCCGCCTTCCCTCGCGGCAGTCGCCTCTCGACCCACCCGCCGCGTGGATCCGCGCCTCGCTCCTGCACGCCACCGTCACACGCCTCCGCACCCAGACTCGTGAAGCTCCGCGACCTGCTTCCCATCTGTCTGCTCGCGCCCGTCATCGGGTTCGTCATCGTCCAAGCGGCCGAATCGCCGACGACGGCGCGCACCGATGCGGCGTCGATCGCACAGCCGGCACCGCGTGAGGCGCGCGGTGGCGTCGAACGCGCCTCCCCAACCTCCCCGTCCACCACGAGTCGCGATCGCGCTCCCGCTGGCCCGTCAGGCACGGCCACGGACGCGTCCGAGCCGAGTCCGGCCGCCACCGAGAACACCAGCGTCGTCTCGAGCGCAGTCGGAGCCGACGTCATCAAGCACGACGCCGGTGATGTGCGGCGCCGGATCATGCTGGGTGGCCAGGGCACCTACATCGACGAGATTCTGCTCCAGCGCGATTCGGCGCTGGCCAGGTGGCCGGAGCGAGTCGCCACACCGATCCGGGTCTGGATCGCGACCGCGCCCTCGCTCCCCGGGTGGGACTCGGAGTTCCCCGATCGTGTGCGCGACGCCTTCAGCACCTGGTCGGGGCTCGGCATCCCCGTGAAGTTCACCTTCGTCCGCGATTCAGCCGACGCCGATGTGCACGTGACGTGGGTGGACCACTTCGACACCCAGATCTCCGGAAAGACCCTCTGGGCGCGGGACCGGAACTGGTGGATCGTGAACGCCAATATCACGCTGGCTCTCCACCACAATGGCGGCGAGGCGCTCGACAATCGCGCCATTCGCGCCATTGCCCTACACGAAGTGGGTCACCTGCTGGGGCTCGACCACACGGCCGACACCACGAACATCATGACGGCCAAGGTGCGCGTCCGCGACATCTCCAACGCCGATCGCGCGACGATCAAGCTCCTCTACATGCTCCCGCCGGGGTCCGTGAAGGGCTGACGGCGTGAAAACGGCCTCCGCGTGCAGCACGGAAGCCGAAGCACCACCGACAAAGAGCGCCTCACTCGGATCCTTTGCCGGCTAGCGCTCCCACGCGAGCGTGAGTGACTTCTTCTGTCGCTTGCGCACGAGGTCGAGCGTGACCGACGTGGTCTGGCTGCGCTCGAGGACACGCGCCATACCGATCGGCGTGGTCACGGCCTGCCCATCCACGCGCTGAATCACGTCACCCCCCTTGAGGCCAGCGCGAGCGGCGGGCGTTCCGGGGAGCACATGCAGCACGACGAGCCCCTTGCTCACCCCGAAGTAGTCCTCGAGGCCGGCCACCGGCTGCAGCTGGGCCCCCGCCACCGTCACCTGCAACACTCCCGACGGGAAGGCGACCGGCGGAGCGAAGGTGACGTCCACCTCGGGGGTCGGCCAACCCTCGGGCGCCTGCGGGGCGCGCCCGTTAGGCACTGCCGGCACCTTCGGTGCGATCGGCGCGGTCGGTGCATCGGCCACCGGCGGCGGGAACGGAAGCATCGGCTGCATCGGTGCGTCGGGGGCGTAGTCCTGACTATCCGGACGCTTGGCCACCAGCACCGTGAGATCCTTCAACGTGCGCCCACGCTTCACCGTGATCACGAGCTGGGAGCCCGGCTTGAGCAGCTTGTAGAGCGGCTCGACGCCATCCCGCACATCGCGACCAGCGAGCTTCACCAGCACATCCCGCGACTCGACCCCGCCACGATCAGCGGGCGACTCGGGCTCCACCGTCTCGATCACCGGGTAGTCCTTGAAGCGCATCACCGCCTTCCCTTCATCATCGGTGATGTCGTACGAGCCGGAGAGCGTCACGCCGAGCCACCCCTGGCTCGAGCGACGACCATAGAGGCGCGCCTGCTCACGCTGCTCCCGCCGCACGCGCTCCGTCTGAACCTGCAGCTCGTAGCGCATCGCCTGCGTCGCTGCGACCTGGTACTTCCGCAGGGCGTCCTCGTAGGTGCGGTACGACTTCGAGAGCGCCTCGCGCGCCGCGCGAAGGGTCGAATCGTCGGCGGCATGCACGGCGGCGTTGGCCGCTTGCAAGGCCGACGCCGACTGCTCGAGGTCGCGACGCGCACCGTCGAGCGCGTGCTGCAAGGCCTCCGCCTGAAGGCTGTCGCAGGTTCCGCAATAGATCGAAGGCGACGGCCGCGACTCGGGCGTCGGCGTTGGCGCCCGTGCCGGCGGTGGCATCGGGGGCGGTGGTGGTGCCTCCTGCGCCATCAGCCCGCCGCCAAGCGGGGCCGAGAGTAAGAGGGTGAGCGGAAGCAGGATCGAGTGAGCCACTGACCGCATCGGTTCGACGACTCCTCTTCTCAGTAGCTCGTGAGCGTGTAGCCCGTGGGCAGCGTGCGGCGCAGCTGCTGCAGCGTCACCGCCTTCGTGCTATTGGTCGAGACAAGGAACTGGTTGAGCACCGGGTCCGAGGGCGCTTCGTTCACGGCGGCGAGGGCCGCGTTGGAGATCTTGTCGAGCGCGGCGAGCCTAGTCCGATAGCGATTCGGATCGGGCTGGCCGGTGGTGTCGTGGGCGGCGATGAAGGCAGCCGCTGTGCGATAGTCGTTCTCCGCGCGCTGCATCACCGCCAGCGCATCGCGCACGGTGAGGATGTGCAGCGAGTCTGGCGACTCCGAACCGGCGGCCGTCGTCGACGCGAGTTGCGCGCCGCTGGCCGGCGAGCCCGCGCCCATCGCGCTGCTCGGCGACGCATTCTGTCGGACGCTGGCGCGTCCGACGAGCACACCTCCAGCCGCCAGCAGTACGGCGGCCGCCGCACGCAGCGCCACCCGCGGCCAGCCGCGCCCCCACCAATGACGGGCGCCGCGTGCGGAATCGATATCAGAGCCGCGCCCCTCTGTCAGCTCGGCGGAGAGCGCGTCCCAGTCGGAGAGCGGTGCCGCGAGTGGTGCGCGGGCCTGCGCCGCCAGAGTCGCGAGCCGACGATAGGCGGCGAGCTCGGATGCACAGGTGGCACAGGCCGCGAGGTGCGCCGACTCTTCGGCGCTCGCGCGCTCGTCAGCGAGGGCCGCGAGGCGGTCAGGATCGAGGTGCAGCATGGCGTCTCTGTTCCGTTGCCGGCGTTGGCTCATCCACCAGGTGCGCGAGGAGCCGGCGTAGCTTCGCGCGTGCCTTGAACAGCTGGGATTTGGAGGCGCCCGTGGTAATCCCCAGCTCCTCCGCAATGTCCTCGTGCGTGTAGCCCTCCACGTCGTGGAGGATGAAGACCGTTCTGGCTCCCTCCGGCAGCCGGGCCGTCGCCGCCTCGATCGACTCGGCGACGAAGGAGCGGTCGCTGTCGTTTTCGACCGCCGCTGTCTCCTCATCGATGTCGACTTCGGCCTTTCCGATCCGCCGAACTTTCCGGAGCGCGTTCAGTGTGCGATTCACGGCGATTCGATGCGCCCAGGTGCCGAACTGTGCGTCCCCACGGAAGGTCGGAAGCGCGCGAAAGATCTGCATCCAGACCTCCTGCGCGATGTCCGCTGCTAGATCACGATCCCCCGCCAGGCGAAACACCACCGCATCGATGTGCGGCGCGTACTGCGACCAGAGCTGCCGCAGCGCCCGCTCATCCCCCTCGATGGCGCGCCTGATCAGGAGCGTGTCAGCCATTGGTGCTCGTGGATTTCGTCACAGCCGAGCCGGAAATGGTTGTCTCGAAACGTGAGTAGGCGAACCGAATCGCAGAAAGCGCCACGCGACCACGACCCCCGGTTCGTCGCGAGTCGGCCCGCGTTGAACCGGCCAGCGGCAACGATGAGCCTGCCCGTGGAGCTCGCAAATAGGCCCTCATTCGTTGCCCTTGCCCAGCCAGTTCGTCTTGCCTATATAGGCCTGGCACAATATGTTACACCCCTTCGGAGTGGTTCTGGAACATCCCGCCTCGACCCGCGCTAGACACTACCTGGCGGGGCTCGCGCCAGAACTCGCTTCGGCGCTATTATCGAATCGGTCGGTGTCGCTCTCTCCCGCCGGCGCCCCTACGCGCCGGCGTAGTCGTTAGTTGCTCCTGGAGGGCCTGTCGTGCTCCCAGCCGTGATCGCCGTATTGCTGGTCCTTGGCGGTGGCGAAGGATTGCCGGTGAAATCGCCGGCCTCCGTCGGCATGTCGGCGAAGAGGCTCGAGACGATAGATCGCGTCATCAATCGAGGTATTCGCGCCGGCGGCTTCCCCGGCGCTTCGGTTGTCGTCGGCCGCCAGGGCGCTGCGGTGTGGGAGAAGGGCTTCGGCCGCATCGACTGGTCTCAAAAGAGTCCGGCGGTCACTGCTCGCGAGACGGTCTTCGACCTCGCGTCCCTCACCAAAGTCGTCGGCACGACGACGGCGATCATGATCCTCTTCGATGAGGGTCGGATCGACCTCGACGCGCCCGTCTCCACATACCTCCCCGAGTTCAGCGGCGGATACAAGGATTCGGTCACGATCCGCCACCTGCTCGAGCATCGCTCGGGCCTTCCGGCAGACCGCGATCTCTGGCGCATCGCTCACTCCCCCGAGGAGGCTCGGGACGCGGTGCTCGCCACGCCGCTCGAGTGCAAGCCCGGCGATTGCTACATCTACTCCGATCTCGGCGCGATAACCCTCGGGATGGTGGTCGAGCGGGTGACCGGCGAGGGGCTTGATGTCTTCCTGCGCGAGCGAGTCTTCGGCCCGCTCGGCATGGAGAACACCTTCTTCCGCCCCGCTGATTCCATCCGCCGCCGAGTGGCCCCGACGGAGGTTACGCCGCCCCGTGGCTATCCGCTCCAGGGCGAGGTTCACGACGAGAACGCGTACGCGCTCGGCGGCGTTGCCGGCCACGCCGGATTGTTCAGCACTGCGTCGGACCTCTCGATCTTTGCTCAGATGATCCTGAATGGTGGAGAGTACGACGGCGTGCGCATCGTGAGCGACAGCACCGTCCGACTCTTCACGCACCGCGCCGCGGGGAGCCGGGCTCTCGGCTGGGCGATGGCCGATGGCCAGTGGGGCTCCGGCAAGTTCCTCACCGATGGCTCCTTCGGACACGTCGGGTACACCGGCACGTCGATCTGGATCGATCCGGAGCGGCAGATGTTCGTCGTTCTGCTCACGAATCGCGTGCACGCCGCGCGCGCGCGCAGACCGGCGAAGGTGATCGCCGACATCCGCGCCGACCTCACCGACGCCGCCGCCGTCGCCGTGACCGACAACCCGGACCTCCAGCTCGCCATGCCGGCCTCCTTCCGCTCCGATCACGCGCGTGGGTGGAATCACGCCGAGCATCGGCATCGCAAGCGGCACCACGCGAGCGCCAGCAGCTCGAAGAAGAAGAGCACCTCGTCGAAGGCCAAGAAGTCGAAGAAGTACGCCTCCACGAAGTAGCCGGCGCTGCGCCGCCCTGGTCGGCGAGCTGCACGAGCAGGGACTGCTCGACCTCCTCCACTTTCGCCGTCCGGGCCGTAGCTTGAGACAGGTGCACGGAGCGTGAGGAGAGCGATGGCGGACACAACCACGACAGACACCACTCCGGTTCAAGGCGAGACGCCCCAGGCGGCTCCCGCCGCCCGTGCGGCCGAGCCCACAGCCGATTCCGCGCCGCCAGTTGCGTCAGACGCCGGTCTGGCGCCCGAGGCCGGCGCTGCGACCGGTGCCCCCGCAATGGTGACCGAGGACGCGGTGAAACTCGCCCTGCGTCGTGTGAAAGACCCGGAGATCAACCTCAACATCATCGACCTCGGTCTCGTCTACACGATCGCCATCGACGGGTCGAAGGTGACCGTCGACATGACGCTCACATCGCCCGGCTGCCCCTCCGGCGCCGAGTTGATCTCGGGTGCGGAACAGGAGCTGCGATCGGTGCCGGGAGTCGAGGAGGGGGTGGTGAATCTGGTCTGGACGCCGACGTGGTCGCCGGATCGCATCGAGCCGCGCATCCGCACCTACCTCGGCTTCTAGTTCGCTCGCGCCGGCGATTCGCCGGCGCGGCAACTCCGGCGTTCCCTCCCGCCGCCGCAACGCGGCGAGATCAGCTCCTCTTCCTGGCCTTCCCCTCGCGGCCGCCGCCGCTCTCCGCGCGCGCCGCCCTCAGCGCAGCGAGGAGGTCCGGGCCGATTTCGGCGACTTGCCACCGCCGCATCTCCTTCACCTCGGCAATCTCCTCCAGCGTCGCCGGATTGCGACGAGCGATCGCTTCGAGGCGCTCGCGCGAACAGAGGAAGCCGGGGTCGAGGCCAAGTCGCTCGGCGGCAGCATCGCGAGCGGTGCGCAGCAGGCTGACGCGCTTCTCGAAGTCCGGATCGCGATCCCAGCGCGGGGCCTTGGGAAACTTCGGCAGCTCCTCCTCCGGCAAGGCGAGCGCCCGATCGATCGCGGCGAGGATCTCCATGCTCCGTCGCTCGACGATGCCGCGCGGCATCCCCTTCACATCCCGCAACGCATCGGCGGTGCGCGGCGCCTGACGAGCCACATCGAGCAGGACTTCGTTCCCCACCACCCGGAACGTCGCTCGATCGAGCTCTCGCGCGACCCCATCGCGCCAGCGGACCAGCTCGCGGAGGATGGCCAGCTCGCGTCGTGACAGGTCGCGCGCTCCTTTGACCCGAAGGAAGGGCTCCCCCTCGGCGCCATCCCAGCGCGTTCCCTCGAGGCGCTGAAACTCCTCCGCCGCCCACGACCATCGGCCTGCTCGCTCCAGCTCCTCCCTCAGCCGATCGCGGAGCCCCAGCAGGTACATCGTGTCTTGAGCGGCGTAGTCGAGCATCGCCGGCGACAGCGGCCGCATCGACCAGTCGGCGCGCTGGTGCTTCTTGTCGATCGTCACGCCGAAGTACCGCTCGACGAGCGCTGCCAGGCTGAAGGCGCGAAGGCCGAGGAGCTGGGCGGCGACTCGCGTATCGAAGATGTTGGTGGCGTGCCAGGCGTAGTCCTGATGGAGCAACCGGATATCGTAGTCGGCATCGTGGAAGACGCACTCGATGCGCTTGTCCTCGAGGACTCGGCGCAGCCCCTCGGGCTTTCCGATCGCGAGCGGATCGAGCACCGCACTCGTCGATCGCGTGCTCACCTGCAACAGATAGATCCGGTCGACGAATCGGTGAAAGCTCGCCCCCTCGGTGTCCAGTGCGACGGCGTCGGAGCCAGCGAGCGAGTCGAGAAAGCGCTCGGCGGCTCGCGGCTCATCGATGTAGAGAGGCTTCGGCGCATCGCGACCAGAGGACACCACGGCTCCATGCAACGTTGGCGAGTGCCGAGAAAGTTCTCCTGTCATCGCGCGAGACGGAAGCTGTCGTCCTCTCCATCGAGCATGCATACTGGAGGGACCTCGTCCTGCACGCTTCGATGACCGCGCCCACTTCCGGACCTCCGCCAGCTCCGCCGGTTCCGCCACCTTCGCCGGAGCGATCTCCGGCTCCCGACGCGAGCTTGCCGGCGTCCGCGGGCGCGCAGGCGCCGGTTCCCTACGCGGCTCCGTCACGAACACCGGGGTGGACAGGCGGAGACATCCTGAGAGCGACCGCGATCGTGACCGCCTTCCTGATCGCGCTCAAGGTGCTCTGGGTCGCGAGCGACGTCTTTCTCGTGCTCTTTCTCGGGGTGCTGTTCGGGCTCGCCGTGTCGGCGGGTGCCGAGCGACTCGCGCGATTCCACATTCCGCGCGGGATGGGAGCCCCACTCATCGTCTTCGGCACGATCGGGATCATCTTCGGTGCGGGCTCACTCGTCGCCCCGGCCCTCACCTCGCAGGTGAATGAGCTCAAGAAGCGACTCCCCGAGGCGGTTCAGCGAGTCGAAGGCTGGGTGAATGTGCACAAGACCGGCATCGTGCCGTTCATCCTCCAGAACATCGGCGCGGCTCCCTCCGATGAGTCGGCTGCCGCACCGCAGACTCAAGCCGCACCGCAAGCTCCAGCCGCCCCGAGCGCGCAACCAGGGAAGCCGAACCCGCAGGAGGAAGCGGCCGCGGACACGACGACGCCGACCGGGAGCTCGATTCTTCGCAGCCGGCTGGGCGGTGCCTTTCAGGCGGCCTCTCGCTACGTGTTCGCGGTGCTCGGCTCGACCGTCGCCGTCGTCGCCTTCGCGATCCTCATCATCATGATCTCGATCTTCGTCGGAGTGGAGCCGGCCCTCTATCGTCGCGGGATCGTGGCGCTGGTGCCGCTGGCCCATCGCGCCCGCGTGGAGGAGGTACTCAGCGAAACGGGGCGAGTGCTGCGGCGATGGCTCGTCACCCAACTCATCGCGATGCTGATGGTCGGCACGCTGACGTCGATCGCGCTGCTCGCGCTCGGCGTTCGCGCCCCGCTGGCCCTCGGTTTCATCGCCGGCTTCCTTGAATTCATTCCGACCGTCGGACCGATTCTCTCGGCCATTCCCGCGCTGGCGATGGCGTTTCTCGACTCGCCACAGAAGGCGTTGGCGGTCGTCATTCTCTACTTCATGCTCCAACAGCTCGAGGGCCACGTCATCATCCCGATCCTGATGAAGGAGGGGATGAACCTCCCCCCGGTGATCACGATCATCGCGCAGGCGGTGATGGCGATCGTCTTCGGCTTCCTCGGCCTGATGGTCGCGGTGCCGCTGGTTGCCGCCGCGATGACGCTGATTCGAATGCTCTACGTGGAGGATGTAGTGGAGGCTCGGGGCGCCGTCGCGTCGGGATGACCCTTCCGCTCTTCAGGCGTTTCCCACGCCTGGCGTCGATCCCCCACGTCTCGCTCGGCGCTTTTCCCTCTCCGGTCGTGTGCACGACCGTCGCGCAGGGGAGCCCGCTCTGGATCAAGCGCGACGATCGCAACGCCACGCGGGCAGCGGGAAACAAGCTCCGGGCGCTGGAGTTTCTGCTCGCCGAGACGCGTCCTGGCGACACCGTCGTCACCGCCGGCGGCGAGGGGTCGACGCACGTTCTGGTGACGGCGACGCTCGCCGCCGAGCGAGGCGCGAAGACCGTGGCGATACGCTGGCCGCACGACATGAACGAGGTCGCGGACAGGGTGTCGGCGCGGATATGCGGCAGCTGTCGGCTGGTCGCCGCCGGCGGCCCTCTGCGCGCCACACTCCGCGGACTCGTTATGCAGCGCTCGGGCGCGCTGTGGATCCCGATCGGCGGCACATCACTTCTCGGCATGCTGGGGCACGTGAACGCGGGGCTCGAGCTCGCCGAGCAGGTAGCGCGCGGTGAGCTCCCCGAGCCGGCGCGGTTGGTGGTGGCGGTCGGGAGCGGCGGTACGGCGGCCGGGTTGACGCTGGGGTTGGCGATCGCGGGCCTTCGGACCGTGGTGGTGGGGGCTCGGACGGCGCCGCTCACCATCGCCAATCGATGGCGCCTCTTGCGATTGGTCCGACGAGCACGCCTCTTCCTCGCCGCTCGGGCCGCGGAGGAGGTGCCGGTGGTGGCGACGGAGCGCTTGCAGATCGTGCACGACGTGTTCGGTGGCGCCTATGGGCGGCGCCTCCCTGCGGCGCGGTGCGCGCCGGCGGACTCGGTCGAGCGCGGAGACATGGTGGTCGACCCGACGTACACGGAGAAGGCACTCGTGGCTGCGGTATCGATCGCTCAGCGATTCGAGGGTCCGACGCTCTACTGGCACACCTTCGATGGCCGGCTGCTCGGAGAGCGCGCCGCGTGAGCTCGCACCCGCGCATCGATCCGGAGCGGCGTCGGACCGGCGTGCGTGACGGCCGCATCCGCGTCGGTGCGCTCGAGATGGCGTACGACTCCGGTGGCGACGGGTCCGCGCTCCTCCTCATCCACGGATTTCCGCACGATCGGACGCTCTGGATACCGCAGCTCCGCGGGCTCAGCCGCCAGCGACGAGTGATCGCGCCCGATCTCCGCGGCTTGGGCCACAGCGAAGGTGCTCCCCCGTACACGATGGACCGGTACGCCGACGATCTCGCGGCGATCCTCGACGCGCTCGGCGTGAAGCGGGCCATCGTCGGCGGCGTCTCGATGGGTGGTTACATCGCCTTGGCTCTCTGGCGACGACACCGTGCGCTCGTCGCGGGCCTCGTGCTCGCGAACACGCGGGCCACCGCCGACGACGATGCGGTGCGCGAGCGGAGGCGGGAGATGATCGCCCTCGCCAGATCGCGTGGCGTCGCGGCCCTCGCCGACGCATTGCTGTCGACGCAGCTGGCGCCGGCAACCGGCGAGCGATACCCCGAGCGAGTGGCCGGCATCCGCGCGATGTTCGAGCGTGCTCCGCTCGCCGGTGTCGTGGGCGCACTCGAGGCTCTCATGGCACGCCCCGATTCCACGCCGACGCTCCCCACGATCGAGGTCCCGACGCTCATCATCCACGGCAGCGCCGATGCGATCGCTCCCCTCGACGCGGCGCGGGAGATGCATTCCCGCATCGCCGGGAGTCGTCTCGAGGTGATCGATGGTGCCGGCCACCTCGCGAACGCCGAAAGGCCGGCCGCGTTCAATCACCTCGTCGGGGAGTTCCTCGCGGCGCACCGAGAAGTCTGAAGGGCGGGTCGGAGGTCGCGGACAGCCGACGCGATCCTCGTGTCACAGCTCTGTAGGTTCGGATGACCTCGCCACGTCTGCCCGCTATTATTCAGGATGCTCTCACTGAAACAGGGATGACCGCCCTCTCGCCTGCGCCCACTATCGATGAGCTCGAGCAGGTCGCCCGCTCGCTCCGCCGTCATATCCTCCGCATGATCGCCGCCGCCAACAGCGGACACCCCGGCGGCTCCCTCTCCGCAGTGGAGATCGTCACAGCGCTCTACTTCGGCGGCATTCTCCGACACGATCCGAAGCATCCCGACTGGCCCGATCGTGACCGCTTCATCCTCTCGAAGGGACACGGCGTCCCCGTCCTCTACGCGGCCTTGGCCGAGCGGGGCTACTTCCCGGTGGCCGAGCTGTCGACGCTGCGGCAGGTGGACTCGCGGCTTCAGGGTCACCCGGTCCAGGGGATCACACCCGGCATCGAAGCATCGACCGGCTCGCTTGGCCAAGGGTTGTCGATCGGAATCGGCCACGCGCTCGCGGCGCAGCTCGATGGGCGTGGGTATCACACCTTTGTTTTGCTGGGTGACGGCGAGTGCCAGGAAGGCCAGGTCTGGGAGGCGGCGATGACGGCGGGCAATTATCGACTCGGCTCACTCACCGCGATCGTCGACTCCAACCGCTTTCAGCTCGATGGTGCGGTCGAGGACATCAACTCGCTCGCGCCCCTGGCGGAGAAATTCACGTCCTTCGGCTGGGATGTCGCCGAGGTCGACGGACACGAGCTGGGCGCCGTGTCGGATGCGCTCCGATCAGCGCGCGCCGATCGCGAGCGGCCGAGCTGCATCATCGCCCACACCGTGAAGGGGAAGGGTGTGTCGTTCATGGAGAACAACAACGAATTTCACGGTAAGGCACCGACGCCCGAGCAGCTCCAGATCGCGCTTGGTGAGCTGAACGACTAGCTCTCCGGTCACCGAACGCTCCCACCTCACCACCCGTCATGCCGTCCACCAAGCTTTCGCTCCCCATGGGTCGCGCCACGCGCGAAGCGTATGGGGATGCCCTGCTCGAGCTGGGGAAGTCGAATCCGGCGATCGTCGCCATCGACGCCGATCTCGCCAAGTCGACGTTCAGCTGGACCTTCGGCAAGCAGTTCCCCGAGCGCTTCCACAACATCGGAATCCAGGAAGCGAACATGGTCGGGGTGGCCAGCGGACTCGCGGCGTGCGGAAAGATTCCCTTCATCTCGAGCTTCGCCGCCTTCGTGCTCTGCAAGGGGTTCGACCAGCTCCGCATGGGGGCCGCCTATCCGCACCTCAACATCAAGGTGGCCGGCTCGCACGGCGGCATCTCGATCGGCGAGGACGGCGTGTCGCAGCAGTCGGTGGAAGACATCGCCCTCGCCTGCGCCCTTCCCGGGTTCGTCGTCTGCGTGCCCGCCGATGAGCACACGATGCGACGGGCAGTGCACGCTGCCGCGGCGCACCGCGGTCCGGTCTATCTGCGCCTCGGCCGGCCGAAGGCGCCGATCGTGCACGACCCGTCGACTCCCTTCGCTTTCGGTCAGGCCATCCGCCTGCGCGATGGTGACGCCCTCACGATTGTCGCCAATGGACTCCTCGTCGCCGCGGCGCTCCAGGCGGCGGAGGACTTGGCCGGTCGTGGCGTCGAGGTGCGGGTCCTCGACATGCACACGGTGAAGCCGATCGACGACGACGCGCTCGCTCGTGCGGCGCGCGAAACCGGCGCGCTCGTGGTGGCGGAGGAGCATCTGCACCATGGTGGCCTGGGGAGCGCGGTCTCGACGAGCCTCGCCACCACCGTGCCCGCGCCGGTAGAGTTCGTCGACCTCGGCGACACCTACGCCGAGTCGGGCAAGCCGAACGACCTCATGATCAAGTACGGGCTGACCGCCGAGCGCATCATTGCGGCGGCGGAGCGGGCGCTGGCGCGCAAGTGATTCAGGTACCGCCGGGCCGCTCGATGCTGGCGGGTCACAGCTGGCCGATCTGGGTGGTCGGGCTCGCCATCATTGCGGCCGTGGGCGCCCTGCTCTCGGTCTGGCTGGGCCGACACCACTCCCAACGCGCGAAAATGTTGTGGACGGCGATCATCGTCGCCGTTCCACTGCTCGGTCCGTTGGCTTGGTTTACCCTGGGATGGGAGCGCCGGCGCGACTAGCGCTGACGGCCGCGATTCGCAGCGCTCTCAGCGAGTCGGCTTCGCCGGCGGCTGCTCGCTCTTGAAGACGTCGCGGTTGATCTGGATGTACTCCTTCTGGTTCGCCGGCACATCTTCCTCGGGGAAGATCGCCGTCACCGGACACTCCGGCTCGCAAGCGCCGCAGTCGATGCATTCATCCGGGTGGATGTAGAGCATCGTCTCGCCTTCGTAGATGCAGTCCACAGGACAGACGTCTACACACGCCTTGTCCTTGACATTGATGCACGTTTCAGTAATGACGTAAGGCATCCGCAGGCCTCGACTTGTCGAAATCCGAGCATCCCCGTCCCGATTAAAATAATGCGAAACCGGCACCCGGATAGGGTTCTTGGGACCCTGGGCTCGGGGGTCGGGTGAAGCTCTCGGTCAACGGCCGCGCGTACGACGTGTCGCTGCCGCCGCACTGGACGCTCCTCGACGTTCTGCGTGAGCACTTGGAGCTGACCGGCACCAAGATGGCCTGCGATCGGGGGGAGTGCGGGGCCTGTACGGTCCTTCTGGATGGCGAGCCGGCCTACTCCTGCCTCACTCTCGCGGCGGCCTGCAAAGAGACCGAAATCACGACGGTCGAGGGAGCGGGTGGCGCCGACGGCTCGCTTCACGCGATTCAGCGCGCCTTCGTCGACCACGATGCGTTGCAGTGCGGCTTCTGCACCCCCGGTCAGATCATGGCGGCGCTGGCCCTCCTTCGTCGTGACCCGGACCCGAGCGAGGCAACTGTCCTGCGCTGGATGAGCGGGAATCTCTGCCGGTGCGGCGCTTACCCGAAGATCGTGCGGGCGGTGCTCGCTGCGGCGCAGGAGATGAAGGCCGGCGATGGCAGCTGAGCGTCGAGCGCGGCGAGCCCGCCGCCGGCGCTTCATCACGACCCAGGTCGAGGTCGAGGGCCGCGACGAAGTGCGGGTGGTGGAGATCCCCGAGCTCGATCCCGCCCCATGGACGAAGGATGCCGATCTGGCGGTCGTCGGGCGCCGAGTCCGGCGCGCCGACGCCGTGGAGAAGGTCACAGGCCGCGCGTGCTACACGACCGACGTCCGGCGGAGCGGCATGCTGCACGCGGCGATCCTCCGCTCCCCGATCGCACACGGCCGCCTCGTCGCCCTCGATCTCTCCCCGGCGCTTCGGCTTCCCGGAGTGCACGCGGCGATCTCGCGTGGCGACATCGGCTCGATCGAGCTCCGCGAGAGCGGGCTGACGCTCTTCGATCCGGTGATTCGTTACGCCGGACAGCCGCTGGCCGCTCTCTGCGCGGAGTCTCGCGCGCTCGCTGCCGCTGCGCTCAAACGCATCGAAGCCCACTTCGATGTCCGGCCGCACTCCCTCACCGCAGCCGACGCCCTCGCTCCGCTCGCGCCACAGGTGCGCGAGCGCGGCAACCGCGTCCCGGGCACGCCACGGATCCGGGAGCGGGGCAACATCCGCCAGGGTCTCTCGCAAGCGGATGTGGTGGTGGAGCGTGAATACACGACGTCGGTCGCGCTCCACTCGGCGCTCGAGCCGCACGCCGCGGTCGCCGAATGGAGCGGCGAGCATCTCACGGTGTGGGAGTCGACGCAGGGCGTCTTCGGTGTGCGGAGCGATCTCGCGACCGCGCTCAACCTCCCACTGAGCCGCGTGCGCGTGCTCCAGGAGCACATGGGGGGAGGCTTCGGCGCCAAGACCGGTGCCAGCACGAACGCGCTCATCGCCGCCCTCCTCGCGCGTCGGGTCGGGCGCCCGGTGCGCTCGGTGAACTCGCGCGAGGAGGAGCAGACCGACAGCGGCAACCGCCCCGCCACCATCCAGCGCGTCACTATCGGCGCGACCCGCGCCGGCATTCTCACAGCGATTTCGCTCGATGCACAGATCCCGCTCGGGGTCGCCGGCTGGGAGGGTGGGCCGGCGTCGATCTACCACGAGCTCTACGCCTGCCCGAACGTCAGGACGTCGGAGACATTCGTCTACACGCACGCGGCGGCGATGTCGTCCTTCCGGGCGCCAGGCCACGTCGAGGGTGCGTTCGGCCTCGAGCGGGCGATGGACGTGCTCGCGCGCGAGCTCGGGATCGACCCGCTCGAGCTCCGCATCCGGAACTACGCGCGCCGCGATGAGTCGAAGGGACGCCGATACTCCTCGAAGCGCCTCGACGAGTGCTACCGGCGGGGCGCCGAGCGATTCGGCTGGGGCGCGCGGCGCAACACCGGCGCTCCCGGCTGCCTCCGCGGGTTCGGCGTGGCGTCGCAGATCTGGGGCGGCGGCGGCGGACCCCCCGCCTATGCGCTGGTGCGCATCAACCCGGATGGATCGATCGACGTCCTGACCGGTACGCAGGATCTCGGCACCGGCTCGCGCACCGTCTTCGCCCAGATCGCCGCCGAATCGTTAGGCGCTCGAGTCGAGGACGTCCGCGTGGTGCTCGGCGACACCGAGCGCACGCCGTACACCGGCAACTCGTGGGGCTCGATGACCGTCGCCTCGGTGGGGCCGGCGGTGCGGGCGGCCGCCGAGGATGCCCGCAGCCAGCTTCTTCAGGCGGCGGCGGGGATGCTCGGCGTGGCCGTCTCCCGGCTCGAGACGCGCCGGGGCGTGGTGCGCGCGCGCCGCAGCCGGCGCACCCTCTCCTTCGGCGAGATCGGCGCGCGACTCGGCGACGTCATGATCATCGGTCGCGGGAGCCGCGGACCCAATCCGAGGAAGGCCACCCTGGCGACCTTCGGCGTGCAATTCGCCGAGGTGGAGGTCGATGTCGAGACCGGTGTCGTTCGCGTCGTTCGCCTGACGGCGGTGCACGACTCGGGGCGCATCATCAACCCCACGCTGGCCGAGAGCCAACTCGAGGGGGGGATCATTCAGGGGATGGGCTACGCCCTCTTCGAGGAGCGGGTGATCGATCGGTCGCTCGGCGTCGCGCTCAACCCGACGCTGCACGACTACAAGATGCCCACCCACGCCGACGTGCCGGCGATCGACGCCGGCTTTCTCGACGGAGCAGACCCGCTGGCGAACAATCTGGGAGCTCTCGGCGTCGCGGAACCACCCATCATCCCGACCGCCCCGGCCATCGCCAACGCCGTGGCCGATGCGCTCGACGTCGAGATCGCTCAGCTCCCGCTCACGCCGTGGCGAGTGCTCGACGCCATCGGTGCCCGGCGCTAACCGCGCTCGAGCAGGGAAGGTCTGGGTCCTCCAAGCAGCGCACGATCAACGACGGGCACCTAGCAGCTAACGCCTCCATGGCGGTGCCGAACCGGGCGGCTTCTCCGCATCCGGATTGTGCCGGTAGAGCGTGGTCGTGCGGCCGATGACCTGCACGACCTCGGCATGAACCGAATCGGCGAGGGTGCGGGCCGCCGATTTTGCATCCGCCTCGAGCCGCCCTCCCAGCTGTACCTTCACCAGCTCTCTCGTCCGGAGCGCGTCGTCGAGTGCACCGACGAGTGCGGGGGTCATCCCCTGCTCACCCACGTGCACGAGAGCCGACAGTCGGTTGGCCTCGGCACGCAGCTTCGCGCGCTCCCTGGAGGAGAGCGTCACGGCTGCCTTTTCGTCTCCTTCTTCATCGCCAGAGGCACGTTCGCATCCGGCTTGGCCGAGCTGGCGGCGGCAGCGAGCTGCTGCGCAGGTGCCGCCACGTACTCGGTCGGATAGTAGAAGCGGAAGGAACGACGATCGCACTGAATCACGGCGAACGGATCGTTGCGGCGCGCAAGCTTTTCCAGATCCTGACGGCTCGGCTGACAGCTGAAGGCGTTGAGACCGCCAGCAACGCAGGTCCGAACGTCCTCGCCGCTGCAGGTGCTGGGAGTGTGAACGTGCAATTCGGGCACGCCGTCGGGGCACTCGAAGTCGACGCTGCTCGGGCTCGCGTGGCTCGTCGCCGCCGGCTCGACCGCCCACACCCGGAAGACGGAGTCATCCTGAATCGGCTCCTTGCGCGAGACATGGCGCACGGACACCGAGTAGTTGCTGATGCAGTAGGCACGCTCGACCTGCTGGGCGTTGTAGCTCCAGGAGCTGTCGAGGTGGCTCATCGGGGCGTCCATGATGACGCCATAGCGAACGACCTGGGCGCTGACGGCAGCCGGAAGGGCCGAGAGGGCGAGCAGCAGAACGAGGAGGCGAGTGCCACGCGCGCCGCTCGCGAACGAGCTACGACCTGCGCCTGGCGTCGTCCGGCAGAGGGCGATTGCCTGCGCCCTCACTGGGGTTCTCGAGCGGCTGGCCGCAATCAACGCGACCGCGAATACGACTTGGCCGCCCACGCTCTCCGTAACCATGTCCTGCGACCTCCCTGCCACGGCCCGCGCTCGACTCTCCTGCTGCGCGGCCCGTATTGCCTCTAAGCCCGCGATTCTCGGTTTTGTTCCCCGTCCAAGCGTCTGTCGATTGATCGCCCTCTAACACATCTGACGGTCGATGTCGCACTTGGGCACGGGGGCATCAGCCATGCCACGCGTCCGCGCCCCCATCAGGCGCAGGGCAACGGAGCGGGCACACGGAATTGTGATGCTTGGGGGCAAGGGCGTGACGGTGACATCACGCGAGACGCGGCAGGACTGCCGCAATCTGCACAAACGAACGAGCGGCCCTCGAGACGAAGGCCGCTCGCACTGCCTGGGCGAAAGGGGGCGGCCGTCAGCCGCGGGAGCTCAGCTCCAGCTCCGCCCCGCCCTCCTCCGCGGCGCCACTCTGCGCCTGAACGCGCGCCGCCTCCTCCTGCGCCAATGCGGCGATCCCCTCCTCGATCGTGCGCGAGTGGTGCATCGAACAGAACTTCGGGCCGCACATGGCGCAGAATTCGGCGCTCTTGAAATACTCCGCCGGCAGCGTCTCGTCGTGATATTCGCGCGCGCGCTCGGGGTCGAGAGAGAGGCGGAATTGCTCGTTCCAGTCGAAGGCGTATCGAGCCCGCGAGAGCGCATCATCCCGGTCGCGCGCGCCGGGACGACCGCGCGCGATGTCCGCCGCGTGGGCGGCGATCTTGTAGGCGATCACTCCCTGGCGCACATCTTCCGCGTTAGGCAGCCCGAGGTGCTCCTTCGGCGTTACGTAGCAGAGCATGTCCGCGCCGTACCACCCGATCATCGCCGCGCCGATCGCGCTCGTGATGTGGTCATAGCCCGGCGCGATGTCGGTGACCAGTGGCCCGAGGGTGTAGAAGGGCGCGCCGTGGCAGACTTCCTTCTGGCGCCTCACGTTCATCTCGATCTCGTGCATCGGGATGTGCCCCGGCCCCTCGACCATCGCCTGGACATCGCGCTCCCAGGCGCGGCGAGTCAGCTCGCCTAACGTCTCCAGCTCGGCGAACTGCGCGCGGTCGCTCGCGTCGTGAATCGAGCCCGGACGGAGCGAGTCGCCGAGGGAGATGGTGACGTCGTAGTTGCGGAGGATGTCGAGGACGTCGTCGTACCGCTCGTACAGCGGATTCTGCCGGCGGTGGTACATCATCCAGACCGCGAGCAGAGAGCCGCCGCGGCTGACGATCCCGGTCACCCGTCCGTGGACGAGCGGGAGATGCTCGAGGAGGATCCCGGCGTGGATGGTCATGTAGTCGACGCCCTGGCGCGCCTGGTGCTCGATCACCGCCAGCAGGTCGTCGGCGGTCAGCTCCTCCAGCTCCTTCCCCATGAGAACCGCCTGATAGATCGGCACCGTGCCGATGGGGACGGTCGAGGCGGCGATGATCGCCTCGCGCACGGCATCGAGGTCGCGGCCGGTCGAGAGGTCCATCACCGTGTCGGCGCCATAACGAACCGCGAGCCTGAGCTTCTCCACCTCCTCCTCGATCGATGAGGTGACGGCGGAATTTCCGATGTTGGCGTTGATCTTCACCCGGGCGACGGCGCCGATGCCCATCGGCTCGAGGCGGCCGGCGAGGTGGTGAACGTTAGCGGGAATGACGAGCCGGCCGCTGGCGACTTCGTCCCGGATGATCGTCGGGGACACGGCCTCGCGCTCGGCGACGAACCGCATGGCATCGGTGACGTCACCCGCGCGCGCGAAGTGCATCTGCGTACGTGCGTCCATGACTGACTCCCTACGCCGGTACAAACCGGATCAGGTTCGAAGGGTGTCTCTCAGCCGTGCGCGGCTGTGCGCACGGCACCCCTGTCATGGAGCAAGCTAGCGCTGAATGCGGGGTGACGCGACAGGCGCGGCGCTCGGCGGTTGGGAGCGCCGACGAAGGGAGCGCGGGAGTGCGGGGTGAGCGGCGGTGAGCGGCGGTGAGAGGGGGCGCGCGGTCGCTCAGCGCGCGCGAGGGAGCGGCTGAGCCTTCCGCTCGCTGTCGATGCGCTCGTTCGCCTCGACGACCGCGCCGTCGTACATGCGCGCGAGCGAATCGCGGCGAGCGAGCATCGACATGTGCGACTTCACCAGGCGATTGTGCCGCTTGAGGAGCCGCGACAGGGTGGCGCGATCTCCCGAGCCCTGAGCGAGCGCGCGTTGGGCTTCGAGCACAGCCCGCGCCGCGTCCTCGATCTCGACTTCGGTAGTGCCGACCTCGTCGTCGAGCGAGATCAGCTGCTGTCGCATGCGATCTAACAGGTCTCGCTGGTCCGCGAGCCACGTTTGGAATTCGACACTCGCGGTCCCCCGCGCGGTGGGGGCCGCGGGGGCGGTCGCGGCGGTGGGCGCAGGGTTGGGTGCGGCGGGCGCGGCGGGCGCGGCGGCAGAAGTGGCGGCCGCACTTCCAGGAGTGGCGGGCACGGTGGGAGGCGTGGCGGCCGGCGCAGCAGGAGCGACCGGCGCAGGAGGGACAGGCGCCGCAGCGGCCGGAGTCACCGGTTCAGTCGCGGCCAGACGCGATGCGTGCGGCGCTGCTCCGGCGGGACTCGTGCGGCGGAACGCCAATGCCGCGACGACGATGACGGCAAGCGCGCTGGCTGCCAACAACGGAGCACCAACATGAATCCGCCGTCCCTTCGCCCACTCGCGCGTCGACCGCGCGCATTTCGTCATCCCCGCTGCACTGTAGCGCGCGCCATTCTTCGTCCACTCGCCGAGGCGCCGGAACAGCGGCGGCACGCTCCAGCGCCGCAACGCCGCCTCATCCTCGGCCGACAGCCGGTCGAGCTCGAGCGTGGAGAGCTGCGGCGTGGTGTCGGCGCGCGCCGACGCGGCGGCGAAGGCCGGGGTGACCGGTCGCGGCGTGGAGCTCCCGAAGCGCGCACGCCGCGGCGGCGTCGCCCGCGCCAGCGCGTCGATCGCATCGTTCGTCGGGTCGAGCGCTGACGCCGCCGCTGTCAGCGGAGCCGCGCGCGCGAACTCCCGCGCCTCGATCAGCGGCCGCGCCAACTCCGCCAGATACCAGGCCGAGTAGGCGCGTAGATCGGCTTCCGTGGAGAAGAGGCGGACGCGCGCGATCTCGCGCTCCACCCCCTCCGTGTTCCCTTCCGCCAGGTGGAGCCTGACGAGCGAGAGGGGAAATCGCGGATCGCGGAAGCCGGCGAAGTCGTCGCCCCTCACCCCCTCCTCCACCGTCTCCCGCGCTCCCGCCACGTCGCCGCGAGCCGCCAGCAAATCCGCGAGCGCCAGGTAGTAGTCGGCGGCGCCACCCTCGCCGGCGCGGGTGATCGCTTCGATCAGCGCATGCTGGGCCTCGTCGAGCCGCCCGAGGGCTCTGAGCGCGCGCGCGTCGTTCGCCCACCAGCAGGCCGCCGGCGCCGGCGTCGACAGGAGGCACTCGAACTCGACATGCGCTTCACTCGGATGCTCATCGTAGAGGTAGCAATGGCCGAGCAGATTGCGCGCGTAGTGCGATTCCGGTGACTCGAGTCCTACGAGCTTGAAGTGTCGCGCGGCGACCGGATAGTCGCGCTCGGAGAGGGCGGCAAGCGCCGTCGCGAACCAGCGCTCGGCGCCGGGCGGGAGCCCAATGTCGTAGGCCAGCTTCGACCGAGCGTCGGAGAGCGTGTCGTACGCTTCCTGGATGCGCCGAGACTCCTCGATCGCCCTCTCGGGAGGGTAAATGAGGATGAGCCGGCGCCAGGCACGCAGGATGTCCTCCGCGTCAGCCGCACCGGGGAGGGAGAGGCGCTCGTAGAAGTTCTCGGAGGATACGGGCATACCGGTGTGACCCGCCCGGCGCGAGGCCAGACGGCGTCTGGAAGGGTGGACGACGGGCTCGAGAGGGGGTCACGAAGGCGCGAGCGGCCAAAGCCGCCACCTATCACACTCTAGAAGGTCTCCCAGGCGAAGCCGCCGGCCATGTACTCCAGCCGTTTCTTGGTCGGGTTGAGCCGCAGGATGACCGTGCCGCCAATCCGCGCCGCATGACCACGCACGGCGATGTCATCCACGCCGTCTCCATCGGCGTCCAACGCCTCGATCGCGTCATGCACCTTGAACCGCAGGTCGGCTACACGAAGTGGCGTCACCTGCCCCGAGTCGCCGAGGATGACCGCGAACTGCTTCGCGTACTCGTAGTCACCAGCCACCTGCGACACGAAAAGGATGACGTGGCCGAGCTTGAAGCATCCGATCGCCTGGGAGCTGCGCGCGCGCCGCGTCTTGAGCAGGCGCTCGGTGAGTGAGAGCGTGTCCGCCTGCAGGATGGCGAGGAGCGAATCGCGCACCACCGGGATGCGCTCGGTGACTGCCGCGTCCACGCTGTCGCGTTTGCACGTCTCCGTGGTCGGCGGCAGGGCGCTGTCCGCGCGCTCGGCGAAGGCGATGAGCGGCGCCTTGAGCTTCGCCAGCGAGTCGACGCGACGCGATGCCGCGAGGACCGCCGCGATGCGGCCGTTCCATTGGCTCAGCTTCGAGACGGTGGCGTCCTCGCTCCCCCATGCGCCGCTGATCCGAAAGCGATCGCCGACGTGCACCGGAGAGAGCGTGTGCACCGCCTCGTCGTACGCCTTGCGCGCCGCGGGGGTGGCGATCTTGTGATCCACGCGGCCGATGTCCATCAGGAGCTTCTTCGCTCGTGAGGCGGCGAGAAAGGTGCGCTGGATGGTGGCGAAGAACACCATCGTCGCCGCGATCGAGTCGGCGAGCGGACTCTGGCGCGCCAGATGAGGCATAGGTGGCGGTGCCGTCGGGATCGTCGTGTCCTCGATGCGGGCCACTGAGAGCGTGTCGAAGGCCCGGATGTCGGCGACGCTCTCGGGACGCGGCGGAGAAGAATCGGAGCCTGCGCGCGCGCTGTCGACGTGGCGCGCGGTCGACGCCTTCGGCGCGGTGCAGGCACCGGCGAGGAGGGGTCCGAAGACGGAGGCGAGCGCGAGGACGCGTGCGGCACGCCGCGCTGGGTGCCGCATCGAGTCGCTGGGTGAGTGCATCAGGTGGGAGGGATGCGGAGAGGAGTCAGTGGAAATTGACCTGGGCGCGGGATATGCTCAAGCGCAGCAACCCTTCCCCACCGCCGTGCACCCGTTCGACTATCAGCGACCCACCACGTACGCCGCCGCGCTCGAGCGGCTGGCGCAGCCAGGCACTCTCCCGATGGCGGGCGGTACCGATCTGCTCGTGTTGGTGAAGGAGGGCCTCGCGGAGCCGAATCTGGTCGTCGATGTCCGCTCCTTGCCGGGGGCGCGAGAGCTGAAAGTCTCCGCCGACGGCGCGCGCATCGGCGCCGCGGTGCGCGTGGCGGAGCTCGCAACCGATGAGCGGATTCTCGCGCGCTACCCGCTGCTGGCGGAAGCATGCGCCTCCGTGGGAACGACGGCCCTTCGATCGATGGGCACGATCGGCGGCAATCTCTGCCAGCGACCGCACTGCTGGTACTTTCGGCGGCGGATCTCCTGTTACAAGAACGGGGGGCATGCGTGCCCGGCCGAGCATGGAGAGAACCAGCATCTGGCGATCCTGGGCGGCGGACCGTGCTATGCCGTCCATCCCTCCGATCCCGCGGTTGCCCTGACGGCGCTCGATGCGACAGTGGAAGTGCTCGGCCGGCGCGGTCCGCGGCGCATCCCGATCGGGCGCTTCTTCCCTTCGCCGCGGGAGCGCGTGGAGGCCGAGACGGCGCTCGATTCCGGAGAGCTTGTCGTCGCCATCGAGTTGCCTGCGGAGAGCGCCGGCGGTTGGCAGAGATATCACAAAGTTATGCAGCGGGCAGCCTGGGACTTCGCCCTGGTGAGCCTCGCCGCCCAGATGCGTCGTGACGGAAGCGTGCGCCTTGTGCTGGGCGGAGTTGCGCCCTTCCCCTGGCGTTTGGCCGCCGAGGTGGAGCGCGACGTGGCCGCGGGCATGCTCGGCGACGATGTTGCCACACTGGCCGATCGTGCGTTATACGATGCGCGCCCGTTGACCCACAATCGGTACAAGGTGGGGCTCGCCGCCGCGCTTCTGCGTCGCGCGGCGCGTGACATCCGGAGAGAAACCGATGCCCTTTCTTGAGCTGGAAGGCAGGCCCGATCTCGAGGACAACCCCCGCGAGCTGATTGGCGAGATGCTGATCGGCAGTGGGTCGCAGGCGAGTTGGCGGATTCCCGGTCAGGATCTCGCCGCCCGTCACTTCAAGTTGAAGGTGAACGGCGGCGCCTCCGCGGTCGTTCCCGCGTCGCCGCAGAACGTCGTCGTGCTGAACGGCGTTCAAGTGCCGACGGCCGGATCCGATCTGAATAGCGGCGACGTCGTGGCCGCCGGCTCGGCGCGCTTCATCTATCTCGACAGCCGCGATTCGAAGCGCCCAGCTCCCCTAACCACACAGCCCGACGCCCATCTGGTCGACCCGACCGCCAAGAAGGGGTACACGCTGCGTCGCCGCGTAGTGCAGATCGGCCGCGAGATCGGATGCAGCATCGTGCTCAAGGACCCGACCGTCTCTCGCTTCCACGCCGATGTTCGCGCCGAGGGCGGTGAGTTCGTCCTCTACTCGATGGGATCGGCAGGAACGCGAGTGAACGGTCAGCCCGTGTCGGCCCCACGGATGCTCATCGAAGGGGACAGCATCGGCGTCGGCGACACCACGTTCACCTTCACTCGGAAGTCGATGCCGCCAGGCGTGCGTCCCGTGCAGTTCGAGGACCACGACGACGATTCCTTCAGCAAGAGCCGCACGCAGCTCGCGCAGAAGGTCGTCACCATGGAGTCCGGTCGCTTCGCGTCGCGGAGACGCTCCAGCTTCCCGGTCGTGCCGATGCTCGTCGGGAGTGCGGTGGTCGTCGTCGGACTCGTGATGTACCTCGTCTTCCGGTAGACGCTCGCTTCAAGGCAGTGCCGCCCGGCGGGATCGCACTCGATCCCGCCGTTTTTCTTTTGCGTGAGGCGCGGGCGCGATCCCGCCTCCGTGGGGCCATCACCCTCTTCCCCGGCTCTCGACGACGCCGCATCGTCAACGCGTCACCCACGATCGGCACATCGGCCGGACATCCAGGTGTGCCGGGAGCGCCCCTCATGAAGATCCCAGGCCTGCTCCTGCGGCAGCTCTACACATTCGGCTCCCTCGCCAACCGACCGGACGGATTCCAGTTCGGACTTCGCAACCGCCTGAGCGACGCGAAGTTGACGCGGATCACCCGCCTTCGCATCGACGGACGCGAGATTCCGCTCCAGCACGTGGTGCTCGAGCTGGGGACGGGCGTCCTGGCGGCAGCGCAGGTGAGCCCCGACCGCCCCGCCGACTTTCCGCTCCGAGCGAACGCCCTCGTGCGCGCCACCGGCGATCGGCTCCCCGAAGGGACCCACGAGATCCAGATCGCGTTCGAGACGCAGCCCTTCGGCTCGCTCGAGCTCAAGGCCAAGGACGCGCTGGGACACGAGGCGATCCGGCACGACGGCATCCCGTACGACAAGGATCCGGTCCGAAACAACAGCCGTGAGATGGTGCGCGAGCGCCAGCGCTACATCGAGAAAGTGACCGGTGTGACCTTCGAGCACCTCGACAAGTTCTCCTTCGACCCGGAGGCGGTGCTCAACAAGATCGAGAACTTCACCGGCGTCGCCCAGGTTCCGATCGGCTTCGCCGGGCCGCTGCGG